>ENA-OWLZ01000173-OWLZ01000173.1-metagenome-genome-assembly--contig:-NODE-173-length-18441-cov-5.503100_pt1 | contig 18441 bp, 18 predicted proteins | sample MGYA00245341_ERZ651117 | MGnify/ENA primary metagenome ERZ651117 (study PRJEB26857, sample SAMEA4031763) | metagenome | biome: human; feature: oral; material: saliva | place: Philippines | collected 2014... | reverse complement strand
TTTCAACAGGAGTGTTTTTCTTGTGTCTCATTTTTGGGGGCTAGTACCAATAATAGCTTTTTTTTGCTATAATAGTAACATGAGTATATTGACGGTAAGTCCCTTTGCGGAGAAAAAAATCAAACAAGGAAAACAGCTTCTTTTAGCCGAAGATTTTCCAAATATAGTTGAAAACAATCAGTTGATTTATCTTTATAGCCAATCCAAAGAATTTTTAGGAACGGCCTATTTGTCGAGTCAAAATAAGGGGATTGGTTGGTTTCTGTCCCCTAAAAAACAAAAATTGACAGTGACCTATTTTCAGGGGCTTTTTGAGAAGGCAAAGGCCAAACGTCAATCCTATTATGATAATGATTTAACGACGGCTTTTCGTCTTTTCAACCAAGATGGTGATGATTTTGGTGGTCTAACGATTGATTTGTATGGAGATTATGCCCTCTTTTCATGGTATAATGCCTTTGTTTATTCCTTGAAGGATATTATTGTAGAGGCTTTTCAAATGGTCTTTCCGGAGGTTTTTGGAGGCTATGAAAAAATCCGTTTCAAGGGTCTTGATTATGAGTCAGACCATCTTTATGGACAAGAGGCAGCTGCTACCTTCACTATCTTGGAGAATGGGGTAACTTATGAAGTTTTCCTAAACGATGGGCTAATGACAGGAATTTTTCTTGACCAGCATGAGGTGCGTGATGGTTTAGTTAATGGTTTGGCCCTGGGTAAATCAGTTTTGAATATGTTCTCCTATACGGCAGCTTTTTCAGTTGCTGCAGCTATGGGGGGAGCGGTCGAAACGACATCGGTGGATTTGGCAAAACGTTCACGTGAGTTATCCACGGCTCATTTTGAAGCTAATGGCTTCAGTATGGAAAATCATCGTTTGGTTGTGATGGATGTTTTTGATTATTTCAAATATGCCAAGAAAAAGAGCTTATCTTATGATCTTATCGTTATCGATCCACCAAGCTTTGCTCGAAACAAGAAACGCACTTTCTCAGCAAATAAGGATTACCACAAGTTAATTGCGCAGAGTCTTGATATTTTATCAGACTATGGGACCATTATTGCAAGTACCAATGCAGCTAATATGACAGTGCAACAGTTTAAAAAGCAACTGCGTAAGGGATTGGGAGATGTTCCAGCCGACTTTGTTAACTTGCAACAGTTGCCAGTGGATTTTGCCGTCAATCCTAACGATCCAACATCAAATTATTTGAAAGTATATACAATAAAGGTAAATAAATGAAAATTGTAGTTCCGATTATGCCGACTAGTTTAGAGGAAGCACAAGCACTTGAACTGTCTCGTTTTGATGGGGCAGATATTATTGAATGGCGTGCAGATTTTTTAGATAAGCATAGCATCTTAACAGTTGCTCCAGCGATTTTTGAGAAATTCGCAGGCTTTGAGATTGTTTTTACCATTCGTACGACACGTGAAGGTGGGAAGCTTGAGTTAACTGATGCGGAATATGTTGCACTGATTAAGGATGTAGCTGCTATTTATTCGCCAGATTATATTGATTTTGAGTATTTCACACGTAAGGAAGTCTTTGACCAGATGCTTGAATTTTCAAACTTGGTTTTGTCTTATCATAACTTTGAGGAGACGCCTGAAAATCTTATGGAACTTTTGTCTGAGATGACTAACTTGACGCCAAGAGTTGTTAAAGTAGCTGTTATGCCAAAGCATGAGCAGGATGTTCTTGACCTTATGAATTTTACACGCGGCTTTAAGGCCTTTAACCCTGAACAAGAGTTTGTAACCATGTCGATGGGTAAGTTAGGTCGTTTGTCACGTTTGGCGGGCGACTTGGTGGGGTCATCATGGACTTTTGCTAGTCTTGACAATACCAGTGCACCGGGACAAGTTGCTCTTGCGGATATGTGTAGGATTAGGGAGGTTTTGGATGCAGATTGATGGACACACACGCTTAGCAGCTGTTGTTGCCAATCCTATCAAGCATTCGATTTCTCCTTTCATTCATAATTCAGCCTTCGAAAAGACACAAGTTAATGGGGTTTATGTAGCTTGGGAAATTCCAGAGTCAGACCTGGCTGAGACAGTTGAAAATATTAGACGTTACGATATGTTTGGGATCAACTTGTCTATGCCCTATAAGGAGAAGGTAATTCCATTTTTGGATGAACTTAGTCCTGCGGCCCAACTGATTGGTGCAGTCAATACGGTTGTCAATCGTGATGGTCGTTTGATTGGCCATAATACAGATGGCTTTGGCTTTTTTGCTAGTTTAAAGAATTTCAATCCCAAGGATGCTCATATTATGATTTTGGGTGCTGGTGGTGCGGCTAAATCTATTGTGACTCAGGCAGTTCTTGATGGTGCAAAAAAAGTTAGTATCTATGTTCGCCCCCAATCCTTGGACAAGGCAAAAGAAAGCTTTAGAACCTTGCTTGATCAAACCACTTGCCGCTTGGAATTTCATGATTTAACGGATGCTGACCACTTCCAAGAGGAATTAAGTCAGACCGATTTATTGGTCAATGCGACGAGTGTAGGTATGGATGGCGCATCCTTGCCTATTCCTACAGATACAAAATTTCCTAAGGGACTCTTGGTTGCTGATATCATTTATCAGCCTTTTGAAACAGCTTTCTTGGCTTTGGCAAGAAAGCAGGGAATCGAGGCTGTGAATGGACTTGGCATGTTGCTTCATCAAGCAGCAGGTGCCTTTAAATTATGGACAGGCGAGAACATGCCAACAGACGCTATTTGGCAGGAATTAGAAAACATTTATAATAGCTAGGAGGGGACGACGATGAAACTAGAGGTAAATTTAACACAAAACCCTTATGACATTATCATTGAAAAGGGAGCTCTTAAGATGGTAGGCCAATGGGTGAAGTCACTTTGGGAACCACAAAAGATTGCCCTTATTACGGACAATCATGTGGGAGCTCTATATGCAGAAAAAGTTAAGCTTAGCTTGGAGCACGAAGGGTTTGAGGTTGTCGTTTTTGATTTTCTAGAAGGTGAAGCGAGTAAAAATCTTAAGACTGTTAACAAGGCCTATGAGTTTTTGATTAAGAATGGCATGACTCGCAGTGATGGGATTGTCGCTCTTGGTGGTGGCGTTGTTGGAGACTTAGCAGGATTTGTCGCTTCAACCTATATGCGTGGGATTCATTTCGTCCAAGTTCCAACCAGTCTAACTGCCCAAGTAGATTCATCTATTGGTGGAAAGACAGGTGTGAATACTCCTTTTGCCAAAAATATCGTGGGAACTTTTGCTCAGCCTGATGGGGTTTTAATTGATCCTAATGTACTTGAGACACTTGGTAAACGTGAATTGATTGAAGGTATGGGTGAGGTTGTCAAATATGGTTTGATTGACGATCCTGAACTTTGGCAGCTCCTTGAAAGCATTGATGGTTCGGTTCATAGTATTTTGGAAAACTCAGAAACCATCATTTACCGTTCATGTAACGTTAAGCGTAAAATCGTGGTTGAAGATGAGTTTGAAGGTGGCGTCCGTATGTACCTAAACTTTGGTCATACGATTGGGCATGCCGTCGAACAAACAGCTGGTTACGGTAAAGTTATGCACGGTGAAGCTGTGGCTATTGGAATGGTTCAGATTTCTCGTGTTGCTGAGGAAAAAGGCCTGATGCCTCAGGGAATCACACGTAAAATTGCTGAGATGTGTGTTAAATTTGGTTTGCCAGTGGACTATGAGCCATGGCGTGTTGATGAGCTCTATACAGCCCTCACACATGACAAGAAAGCCCGTGGTAATAGCATTAAGACAGTTATCGTTCCAGAGATTGGTAAGGCAGCTATCAATCAGATTCCTTTAGTTGAAATGAAAGAGTACTTGGAGAAATAAATGAGATATTTAACAGCAGGTGAGTCTCACGGCCCACGTTTAACAGCAATTATCGAAGGTGTTCCAGCTGGTCTTCCCTTGACCGTTGAAGATATCAATGGCGATTTGAAACGTCGCCAAGGTGGCTATGGTCGTGGTGGCCGTATGAAAATTGAGTCTGATAAGGTTGAAATCACTTCTGGTGTTCGTCATGGGAAAACAACAGGGGCTCCAATCACCCTTCATGTTATCAATAAGGACCATCAAAAATGGTTGGACATTATGGCTGTTGAAGATATTGAGGACCGTTTGAAAACCAAACGTAAAATCACCCATCCACGTCCAGGACATGCTGACTTGGTTGGTGGTATGAAATACCGTTTTGATGATTTGCGTAATTCGTTGGAGCGTTCCAGTGCGCGTGAAACAACGATGCGTGTGGCAGTAGGTGCTGTCGCTAAACGTATCTTGGCTGAACTTGATATTGAAATTGCTAACCATGTGGTTGTCTTTGGTGGTAAGGAAATTGATGTGCCAGAGAATTTGACGGTAGCTCAAATCAAGGAGTTGGCCCAACAGTCAGAAATTTCAGTGGTTAACCAAGAACGTGAACAAGAGATTAAAGATTACATTGACCAAATCAAAAAAGAGGGTGATACTATCGGTGGTGTCGTTGAAACTGTCGTTGGTGGTGTTCCTGTAGGACTTGGTTCTTATGTGCAATGGGATACCAAACTTGATGCTAAGATTGCTCAAGCAGTTGTTTCCATCAATGCCTTCAAGGGGGTCGAGTTTGGTCTTGGATTCAAAGATGGCTATCTCAAGGGCTCTCAAGTGATGGACGAGATTCTTTGGAACGAAGAGGATGGCTATACGCGTCGCACTAATAATCTCGGTGGTTTCGAAGGTGGTATGACCAATGGGCAACCGATTGTGGTCCGTGGGGTTATGAAACCCATTCCTACCCTCTATAAGCCATTGATGTCAGTAGATATCGAGACACATGAACCATATAAGGCAACAGTTGAGCGTTCAGATCCGACGGCCTTACCTGCAGCGGGTGTCGTTATGGAATCTGTAGTTGCTACTGTCGTAGCTAATGAAATCTTGGACAAATTCTCTTCTGATAATTTGGAAGAGTTGAAAGAAGCGGTAGCACATCACCGTGACTATGTGAAAAACTTTTAAGCAGCATCCGTGAAAAGATGGGAGTAGAAATGAGTAAAAAAACTATTTATATTGCAGGATTGGGTCTGATTGGTGGCTCCCTGGCCTTAGGGATTAAAAGGGATCACCCTGATTATGAGATTCTTGGATATAATCGCTCTGACTATTCTCGAAATATTGCACTAGAACGTGGGATTGTTGACCGAGCAACAGGTGATTTTAAAGAGTTTGCCCCCCTTGCGGATGTCATTATCTTAGCAGTTCCAATCAAGCAAACTGTGGCCTTCTTGAAGGAGTTGGCTGATCTGGACCTTAAAGATAATGTCATCATAACAGATGCAGGCTCAACCAAGCGTGATATCGTTGAGGCAGCGGAGCGTTACCTAACAGGAAAAAACGTTCAGTTTGTTGGTTCTCACCCTATGGCTGGTTCTCATAAATCAGGGGCTATTGCAGCTGACGTGACACTTTTCGAAAATGCCTATTATATTTTCACACCGACAAGCCTGACAAAAGAGACAACGATCCCTGAGCTTAAGGATATCTTGTCTGGTCTTAAGTCACGTTATGTTGAGATTGATGCAGCTGAACACGACCGGGTAACGAGTCAAATCAGTCATTTTCCACATCTTTTGGCTTCTGGTCTTATGGAGCAGGCCGCTGATTATGCTCAGGCTCACGAGATGACCAATCACTTTGCGGCTGGGGGGTTCCGAGATATGACCCGTATTGCTGAGAGTGAACCTGGGATGTGGGCTTCCATTCTCATGACTAATGGGCCTGCTGTTTTGGATCGTATTGAAGATTTCAAAAAGCGTTTGGACCATGTGGCTGACTTGATTAAGGCTGAGGATGAGAATGCCATTTGGGAGTTCTTTGACAACGGTCGCAAGAAGCGTAAAGAGATGGAAATTCACAAAAAGGGTGGCGTGGAAAGTGCCTTCGATATTTTCGTGGATGTGCCTGACCGTGAGGATGTTATCCTTAGCATTATGGAATTGTTGCGAGGAACGTCTTTGGTTAACCTTCGTATCAATGAAGAAAATCGTGAGGATATTCATGGTATCCTTCAAATTACTTTTAAAAATGAAAAAGATCGTACACATGCTAAGACTGTTATTGAAGCCAATACAGACTATCATGTGGTGATCGCATAGGAGAATAAAATGACAAATATTTATGATTTAGCAAATGAGTTGGAACGTGGCATCCGTGCCCTTCCTGAGTACAAAACCTTGGTAGAAAAAAAAGAAGCGATTGCAGCTGATGCTGAAGCAAGTGCTCTTTTCAAAGAGTTTACTGATTTCCAAGAGGATTTCTATGCTAAAATGCAGGCTGGTACAATGCCAACAGCAGAAGAACAAGCAGCTGTTCAAGAATTGGGCCAAAAGGTAGAAGCCAACGCCCTTTTGAAAGAATACTTGACTGCGCAACAAGGTCTGTCTGTTTATTTGAATGATATTGAACGTATCATCTTCAAACCTTTGCAAGATTTGAATAGCTAATAAGAAAGGGTGTGTCAGTTGACAGGCCCTTTTCTGCATTCAAAAGAGATTTGTTAAGGAAGAAACGAGATACAATAAGGGAGGAAAATGATGACTCGTAAGATTGGAATTATAGGCATGGGAAATGTTGGTGCGGCGGTAGCTCATGGGGCTATTGCTCAGGGCTTAGCCGATAGTTATGTCTTTATCGATATTAATGAGAGGAAAGCTGAAGCAGACGCCCAGGATTTTAAGGATGGCATGGCCAATCTGGCCAGCTATGCAAACATCGTGGTCAATGATTATGAAGCACTTGAAGATGCTGATGTAATCATCTCAGCTCTTGGAAATATTCAGCTACAACACAATGCTGGTGAGGACCGTTTTGCTGAATTTCCATTTACCCGAGAGGCCGTTTATCAGGTTTCTCAGGAACTAAAACAGTTGGATTTTAAAGGTATACTCTTGGTCATCTCAAATCCTGTAGATGCGGTGACAGCTCTCTATCAAGAATTCACAGGTTGGCCAAAGGAACGTGTGATTGGGACAGGGACTTTACTTGATACGGCTAGAATGAAGACCGCAGTGGGAGAGGTTCTAGCAGTCAATCCCAAATCAGTATCAGGCTACAATCTTGGTGAACATGGCAACTCTCAATTTACAGCCTGGAGTCAAGTTAGAGTCAAAGGTCAAGATATTACAACATTGACAAGTGAAGAGGAGCGTCAAAATCTCTTTATGGCTTCCATGAAGGGTGGCCATAAGGTTTTTTATGGTAAAGGCTATACTTCATACGGTATTGCCAGTGCTGCTCTTCGTTTGGTGGCAATTATCCTTTCTGACGCTCAAGAAGAGGTGGCAGTATCTAGCTATCAAGAAATCTATCAGACTTATCTTGGCTATCCAGTTATTTTAGGACGTCAAGGAGTGGAAGCTCCTGTTCACTTGTCTTTGTCGGCTGAGGAAAAACATCTTTTGCAGGAGTCTGCTGACTTGATTCGCAACCGTGTTCAAGAGGCAGTTGACTTCTGCAAAAGAAAAGTATGGTAATACAAGCGAGTGAATATTTTGACAATTCGGTCTATGGTTGGGCTTTTAAATATGGTATAATGGAAATGACTATAAAATTTTTAGGAGTAACCTATGAAACTAGAAACCAAGGCCCAAGGTCTTCATGGCAGCTTGCGCATCCCTGGTGACAAGTCAATCAGTCACCGTTCTATCATGTTCGGAAGTCTTGCCAAAGGTGTGACAACTGTTCGTGATATTTTACGAGGTGAAGATGTCCTCTCAACTATGCAAGTCTTCCGTGATTTGGGTGTGACTATCGAGGATGATGGTGATGTGGTACGCATTCACGGTGTTGGTTTTGATGGTCTCAAGGCTCCTCAAAACAAGCTGGACATGGGGAACTCTGGAACATCGATTCGTTTGATTTCAGGTGTGCTTGCCGGTCAAGATTTTGATGTGGAAATGTTTGGGGATGATTCCCTTTCAAAACGCCCTATGGACCGTGTCACTATCCCTTTACGTCAGATGGGGGTAGAGGTATCCGGACAAACTGACCGTGATTTGCCACCATTGAAAATGCACGGCAGCAAGTCTCTTAAACCTATCCATTACCAATTGCCAGTGGCCTCTGCTCAGGTTAAGTCTGCCCTTATTTTTGCAGCCCTTCAAGCTAATGGTGAGTCTGTCATCATTGAAAAGGAAAAAACACGTAACCATACGGAAGATATGATTCAGCAGTTTGGCGGTCAACTTCAAGTAGAAGGCAAGGAAATTCGTATTTCTGGTGGACAAAGCTTCACTGCCCAAGAAGTCGTGGTTCCAGGAGATATTTCTTCAGCAGCATTTTGGTTGGTAGCAGGACTCGTGGTCCCTAACTCTAAGATTGTCTTGGAAAATGTCGGTATTAACGAGACACGTACCGGAATCATTGATGTTATCAAGGATATGGGTGGTAAGATAACCCTTTCAGATATTGACCAGGTTGCTAAATCTGCGACCATTACGGTTGAAACTTCAGAACTAAAAGGAACAGAAATTGGCGGTGATATCATTCCACGTTTGATTGATGAACTTCCGATTATCACACTCTTGGCGACACAAGCTCAGGGCAAGACAGTGATTCGTGATGCTGAAGAGCTCAAGGTCAAAGAGACGGATCGTATTCAGGTGGTAGCAGATGCCTTGAATGCTATGGGGGCTGATATTGTTCCAACTGAGGATGGTATGATTATCACTGGTAAGACGGCTCTTCACGGAGCAGAGGTCAATACCTTTGGTGACCACAGGATTGGTATGATGACAGCCATTGCTGCCCTCTTGGTTCAAGATGGTGAAGTTGACTTGCAACGTGCGGAAGCTATCAATACAAGCTATCCAAGTTTCTTTAGTGATTTGGAAGGATTACTGCATGGCTAAGGTTTTATTGGGCTTTATGGGAGTTGGTAAGAGTTCCGTCGCCCCTTACCTAGATGGTCGTTTCGTGGATATGGATCAGGTCATCGAAGAGAAAATCGGAATGTCCATTGCTGATTTTTTTGCCAAAGAAGGCGAAGCAAGCTTTCGTCAGCTTGAGTCTGAGACTCTGGAAGCCCTCCTTCAAGAGGGAGATGACCTTATCATCTCTACTGGTGGTGGTGTCGTTGTGACGGAGCGCAATCGTCAGCTTTTGAAGAAAAATCGTAAGCATAACGTATGGCTTCATGCTTCTTTCGATGTGGTCTATGACCGTATTAAAAAGGACATCAAAAATCAACGCCCCCTCTTTCTCAATCATTCCAAAGAGGAATTCAAGGCCATTTATGATGGTCGAATGGCCCTCTATCAAGGTTTGGCAGACCTGGTTGTCACTGTTGATAACCGGACGCCAGAAGAAGTAGCAAGGTTTATCAAATGTATGTAGGTTATTTGGGCCCTAGTGGGTCGTTTACGCACAATGCAGCCTTAAAGGCATTTCCTGAGGCAAACTTGGTTTCTCTAGGTACCATTACTGAAGTCATCAAGTCTTATGAAGAGGGACGTGTGGATTACGCAGTTATTCCAGTGGAAAATTCCATTGAGGGATCTGTCCATGAGAGCTTAGACTATCTCTTCCACCAGGCAGACATTCGTGCCGTGGCCGAGATTGTTCAACCCATCAAGCAACAGTTGATGGCTAGCAAACACCATGCAAGGATTGAGAAAATTTTCTCACATCCACAAGCGATTGCCCAAGGGAAAAAGTACATTAAAGATCATTTTCCACATGCTAAAATTGAGACAACAGCCAGTACAGCCTTTGCGGCTCGCTATGTCGCAGATAATCCTGACCAGCCTTATGCTGCAATCGCTCCGCATGCAGCTGCCAAGGAATACGGCCTTGAAATTTTAGCTAAGGATATTCAGGAAATTGAGAAGAATTATACCCGTTTCTGGGTGCTAGGGAATACTGTTCCTGAAATTTCGCTCAATCAGATTGATTGTAAATTAACGCTGGCCTTAACTCTGCCTGACAATATGCCAGGTGCACTTTACAAGGCCTTATCAACCTTTGCCTGGCGAGGCATTGACTTGACCAAGATTGAAAGCCGTCCTTTAAAGACGGTACTTGGCGAGTACTTTTTCATTATTGATTGTGATTATACAAAGGAAAAGTTGGCTCAGTTCGCTCTTGAAGAGCTAACTGCAGTTGGAATTGGATATAAAATCTTGGGAGCTTACCAAGTCTATCAAATTTAAAGGGAAATCTTATGACCAAATCTAACAATGGGCCGTTTACGCATCATGAACGGTTACGTTACAGCTATCTTTTAAAAAATCTTGCCCACCTTAATGGACAGCAGGCTTCGGAATTCAATTATCTACAAGGAAAGTTGGATGCTTATGAAGCTGAGCGTTCCTACGAGAGGTATCAAGGTCAAAGAGCTGATTATCAAGAGGCATGGCGCCAGCCTTATGATAACCGCTCAAATTATTATCAGGCACCTGATTATGAGGATATCAACCAGCTAACGGAGGAAGGTCTGCCTGTCTATCGAGAGGAAGCGCCTCAACGAAAACCTAAGCAAAAAAAGGTTCAAAGACGAGTAGCACCTGAAGCAACATCGGTACCAAAGTCAAGTCCACAAATAGCAAAGAAAACGCGACCTAAGAAAAAAAGAAAGCTTAAGAAAGTTGTAAAACTGGTACTCAGATGCTTGAGTCTTGGGATTGTGTTCTTAGTGCTAGCAATGGCCTATCAATTTTACAAGGGAACTGACCTTTCTGCTGCTGGTAATAATGGTAAAACCTATCAACCGGCCTTAGTCGAAACTTTTAACGGTAAAGATACCAAGGATGGGGTGAATATCCTTATTTTGGGTTCTGACCAACGAGTCAGCCAAGAATCTACCGATGCCAGAACAGACTCCATTATGGTTGTCAATGTGGGCAATAAGGAAGGCAAAATCAAGATGGTAAGCTTTATGCGAGACACCTTGGTTAATATTAAGGGAGCCTCAGAGACAGACTATTCTCAGGATCTGAAACTCAATACTGCCTTCAATATTGGTGAGCAAAATAACAATCAAGGGGCAGAGCTTATGCGTGAGACGCTCAAGCGGAATTTTGACATTGATATCAAGTACTATGCCATGGTCGACTTTGAAACCTTTGCGACAGGTGTTGATACCCTCTTCCCAGATGGTGTGGAAATCAATGCTAAGTTTGCAACTATTGATGGTAAAAAAGTGTCTTCGGTCCAAGTTCCAGATGATTTGAGAATGGACAAGGATGGGAATGTTCCCAATCAAACCATTAAAGTCGGTAAGCAACAGATGGATGGGCGAACTCTTCTTAATTACGCTCGTTTCCGTAAGGATGATGAAGGGGATTATGGCCGTACCAAGCGCCAACAACAAGTGATGCAAGCTGTTATGAAGCAAGTTAAAAATCCTCTTAGTCTTTTCAAGGGTCCTGAGGCTTTAGGAAAAGTATACTCACTGACTTCAACCAATATGAGCATGACGGATATGTTGGATTTGGGGCTTTCAAATGCTGGTAGTTTTGAAAATGGTATCAGTTCTCAAACCATTCCTTCAGATGGTGATTGGATTGACAGCTATGATTTATATGGTGGTCAAGGAATTGAAATTGATGTTGATAGTTACCAGGATAAATTAAAAGAACTAGGATTTAGATAAGAAAAAACAAAAACAAGCTTGTTCAGAATGAACAGGCTTGTTTTTAGCATTCAGCAGCTACAAGAGCATTGTATAAAAGCTTCAGAAAATGATAGAGCAAATATACCATAATAGCAAGAACAGGCAAGAGCTCGGCTAAATAAATTAAATGGGTCATCGGATTCACGAGCTTAAGGCTAGTGGTCGCTGCTTTAAAAGCATTGACGCTATTAACCAAGGGGAAACTAAAGGCAGCAAAGAGTGGGACAAAGCCTTTTTTTACAAGCTTGGCAAAGAGTCCCAAGGCGAAGAAAAAGAAAATTTGGGAGAAGACAAGCAGGCCGGCTAAGAGGATAGTTTCAGGCCTTTGACCACTCTTGATTGAGCTTGTAATGAGAAGGGCCAATGGAGCCGCTAAAATGGCAAGTATAGGAAGAACAGGCTGGGGAATGGCTAGACGTTTAATTCTCCATAAAATAAGTGGAAAGAGGGCTAGAGTCGCAAGCCCCGTTAGTCCTAGGATAAGCCCCTTGATACTGTTTGGAATACTGGCCGGTAGGGTTGCAAGACTAATAGCAGGACCTACATAAACCACGAACCAGCTTGGATAGACCTGTTCTAAGACCAGTGGACGCAGAAAACGCAGACTGAAAAAGATGATATAGGCAATATAAAGTCCAAGGAGCCCTATCCATACGATACTGAGACCAGTTTGAGCTAGTGGAAGGCGACCGGCAAAGAGAAAGGCAGCCATAAAAAAACTAGGAAAGGCCGAAGCTATGACTGGATTGTGCAAATCTTCTTGAGTTTGTCTATAGCCAATGATTAGGCGTCCTAGCACTAGGAAAAAGCCAAAAATGGCTATAATCCAAATACCCTGAGCAATCAGGGTAAGTTGGCTTATTTGATTGGATAAACTAAAGAGGGCAAGTACCAGACTAGATAGGGCCAAGGGAATTTTCTTGAAAAATACCTTCATTGGTTTACAGTCTTTCTAGCTAGCTGCAAGAATATGGCGAAGCTGAACTGCACTCGGAGATACAATTGGAAGGAAGACGCCTTCATTCCAACGACGGATAAAGCTTGACTCAGATTCTTTCAAATAGCCACGACCACCACTAGCCTGAAGTTCGAGGAGCAGGCTGTTGGCTACGACATCGACGATATCGATACGCAATTGGAAAAGTTCACGTGGTCTTTCGATAAAGTAGTTAGTATTATTAAGTCCTTTAAAGAGTTGATCTTGAATAGCAAGAAGGTTGTCACGTGTAGCTTCAAATTCGCCACGGAGAACACTGCGGTTACTGTTTAGACTAGCTTCAACCTCATCAAGAGAACGTTGGGCCAAACCAAAGGCAAGGCCAAATTGGAAGCCAAGAAAGTTTGGACGTGTTTTGGCAATGTAGTCGGTACCATTTTTTGAAAGGACCCAATTAGGATCGAGTTTGACATGATTGAAAGTAAGAGAAGCAGTGTTAGCTCCTTGAAGTGAAACAAATTCCAAATCTTCAGAACGGCTAAGACCTTCAGCTTCAGATGGAATAGTGATAATCCAAGGTTGGCTACCATCTTTAAAGTCAGCTGCAAAGAGGGCCGCAAACTTATCTGAACGAAGATTAGTCACCCAAGGTAGACGACCATCGAGATAGTAGTCATCACCTTCTTGACTGAGGGTCACATTCAATTCTTCAATGTCAGACAAGAATTTGACGGCATTTGATAAACCAGTTCCACCAGCACGCTCACCAGTATACAATTCTTTCAACCAAGTTTCACGAGGGTAGGCATTGTCACTCGCTAGGATATAGTCGATGAAAGTACGGTGCCCCCAAGAAATAAAGGAAGCTGTCAAAGAATGTTGTGCCAATTCATTAAGCACATCAACAACTTGAGTAGGTCCACCACCTAGGCCTCCAAACTCAGCAGGTACGCCGATTTTAAAGACATCGTTTTCAGCAATTTTTTCGAGAAGCTGATCTGCAATTGGTCCAGACTCTTGGTCAATATGGTCGGCATTAGTGTCCAACCAAGTAAGGAATTCTTTTGAAAAATGTGACATAGGCTTAGGTCCTCCTCTAGTTTATCAGTTTTGCTTTACATTAAGCGTATTCTTGAAGTTCAGGGTTAATCGGTGTTTGTGCGAGATTGTTAGCGTAGTTACACAAGCTAGCAAGGCTGACACCCAAGATAACGTCAAGGGCATTTTGTGCAGTGTAACCAGCTTCCAAGAAGTCTTTGTAGGCTTCGTCACCGACAGCACCTTTGGTATTGATTACGGCAATAGTAAATTTAGCAAGTGTATCAAGTTTTGGATCGTCTTCGATTGGTGTACGGTTACGAAGGGCTTCCAAAAGTTGAGGTGTCATTTGGATTTGCTTGATTGAAAAGGCTGTGTGACCTGCCACACAGAAGGCACAGCCGTTAGTAACAGCAGCCGTAATTTGAACAACCTCACGTTCAGTTGGTGTCAATGAATTGCGACGATTGATTTCACCGACAGTACGGTAAGCTTCAAGCGCAGTTGGCGCATTAGCAAGGAGACCAATCAAGTTTGGAATGAATCCCCCATTGGCATCTTTGACTGTTTGAAGGACGTCTTTGACTTCTTCTGGTGCAGTTTCGATTGTATGAATGGTAATATCTGGCATGATTATTCTCCTTTAGATAGAAACGACATCTAGCCTAGTTGCTGAGTCGTGTATTTTTTTGTCATGGACCTATGATAGCACCGTTTGACTTTTCTGAAAAATCTATAATATTTATGGCCAGCCATAAATTTAATTTATATGTGCTATAATGGAGAGTAGCAAGTGGCTTTTTAAGCATCTCTAAAGCCCTATAAGAGTAAAGAAAGTTGAATTATGTTAAATAAAAACGATATTGTAGATGTTGAAATTGTCGATTTGACACATGAAGGAGCAGGCGTAGCCAAGGTGGACGGCTTTGTCTTTTTTGTGGATAATGCCCTACCAGGTGAAGTTATCAAGATGCGCGTGCTTAAGCTCAAGAAAAATATCGGCTTTGGTAAGGTTGAGGAGTATGTGACCCTTTCACCAAACCGTAATCAAGACATTGATGCGACCTACCTTCGTTCAGGGATTGCTGATTTTAGGCATATGACTTACGAGGAGCAGCTTAAGTTCAAGCGTAAACAAGTCGTAGATAACCTCTATAAGACAGCCGGTATCTCAGACGTAGAAGTCGCTGAAACACTAGGTATGGAAACACCTTACGCTTACCGTAATAAGGCACAGGTACCCGTTCGCCGTGTTAAAGGTCAGCTTGAAACAGGTTTCTACCGCAAGAATTCACACGACTTGATCCCAATTGAAGATTTCCTTATTCAAGACAAGGAAATTGATAAACTCATTGTCTTTGTCCGTGACCTTCTCCGTCGCTATGACCTCAAACCTTATGATGAGAAGGGGCAGACAGGTTTGATTCGTCATTTGGTAGTTCGTCGTGGTCATTATTCAGGTCAGATGATGTTGGTCTTTGTAACGACCAGACCAAAAGTTTTCCGCATTGACCAAGTCATTGCTAAGATTACAGAAGCCTTCCCAAGTGTCGTTTCCATCATCCAAAACATCAACGATAAGAACACTAACGCCATCTTTGGTAAGGAGTTTCGTACCCTTTATGGTCAAGACACCATCACAGACAGTATGTTGGGCAATGACTATGAGATATCTGCCCAGTCTTTCTATCAGGTTAACACCGAGATGGCTGAAAAACTCTATCAAACAGCCATTGACTTCTCAGATCTAAACAGCGATAGCATTGTTATTGATGCCTATTCAGGAATCGGGACAATCGGTTTGTCATTTGCAAAACAGGTCAAGGAAGTCTACGGTGTTGAAGTCATCGAAACAGCCGTTGAAGATGCCAAGAAAAATGCAGAACGCAACGGTATTACAAATGCCCACTATGTGGCTGACTCAGCTGAAAATGCCATGGCCAAGTGGAGTAATGAAGGCATCAAACCAGACGTCATCATTGTGGATCCACCACGCAAGGGCTTGACTGAAAGCTTCATCAAAGCCAGCGTTGCCATGCAACCTGAGAAGATTACCTATGTCTCATGTAACCCAGCAACCATGGCGCGTGATATCAAACGCTATCAAGAGTTAGGCTATGAATTGAAGAAAGTCCAGCCGGTAGATTTGTTTCCTCAAACGCACCATGTCGAGTGTGTGAGTTTATTGGTAAAACGCAGTTAAACATCTCGCTTTTACATTTCAAGGCGAGATGCTTCAAAGCTCCACTGGAGCTTTGAACTCCCACAGACGCATCATGTTGAGGCGGTATCACTGCTTGTACGAGCTACAAAGTAGCGAAGTAGAATTAGAATAGTAGTTTATATTCTTGCAGAAAATCTAGCAATGTTATAGTAAGTTTTAGGAAATATTGCCTTCAATTTTTAGATGGACTGAAGTAGAGCTGTAAGAGACTGTGACTGAGAGGTTGCAGTCTTTTTGTGGTTTTAGTGGTATAATAACCTATATAAGTAAGCTGTTTTGGACGGACGGATGGATTGAGTTTCTTAGGGATAAACTAAACAATGAGGATTTTATTATTGCCTTACAAAATTCGCCGTGTTACTCGGCTCCCCTAGTAAAATCAATGGTTGATTGCTACTTTAATCGCAACTTTTATGCGGCATACACTCTGGGGAGTTTGGCAATTGATGGTGCGCTAAATAGAATTTCAGAAGTGACTTCGTTTGAGAAAAAAATACCAGTAGGTCATCGAGAGATTAAAGAAATTGATAATATATTTATTGATATGTCGTTTAGCGATGTAGGACTAATGCACTGGCTGTATAATTTCTTCAAAGATACAAATAGTTTTACACTTGATGAACCCAATCGACATATGATTGGTCATGGTCGGTGGGAGAAAGAAATCGAAGAACAAGAGTTTTTGAAGCTATTTAATACAATGTTGTATATTTGTGATGAGTATGATTATTGGGCAGAAGTTATTCGTTATGAACAAGACAGCTGAGTATTTTTGGGAGGTTAAACGCTTATGCTTGAAATATATCCTTTTATTCAGGAGCTAATTAATTGTGAAACGACCATACAGAAAACGGAAGTTTTCAACAGATGGAACCTTAATGAGTGTAGAGTTTTTTTATTTGATGAAGAAAAGTCAAATTTTGGTAATATAGGCAAATCAATTAGCTATGGAAAGTTTAATCTGATTGGTTTGGGAGATTACCAAAAAATTTGGGTTATTGATAAAAATACTGTGAATGCTAAGGATAATTTCTTACCCGTTGCCAGAATTATCAATTATGACTTAAACATTTTTACCTACATACATGATTTATATAGAGGAAGAAATGTCCCAGATAAGGAGAATTTAATTAGATTTTTACACGAAATTAAATCGTTGCGTCTAACAAATAATATTTCAACTGCTTTAATGGAAAGATATACCACCCCAATAAATCGTGAATTATTAGCCAAAATGATTGAAAGTTATGTTTATTTTGATGGCACAAATTTTGAAGTATTTCAATCTAATGTGCCTCAGACTCTAAAACCAGATAAATATATTTGGATGAAAGAAATCTGGGAAGATGCAGAAAACTACCTAAGCAATGATAAGGTGATACAACAGTATGAGGCAGTGTGTTGCTATATATTGAAAGCATTCATTTTGAAAAATACAAAAAATCTTTCTACAAAAGCTAAAATCGCTGAGTTTAAACGCTATTGTTTTGAGGATTTATGCGTATTTTTAGAATTGGAAATGACTTTATTAATTCTTTTTTTGAAAAATGATAGTTCGGTTCAAGAAATATTTAAAAAGTTGCAGATTGGTGCTAAGGAGTTAATAGATAAAATACATAATACAGCATGGGATATTTTTCATATAAGACTATTGGAGCAAAGTACTTTAATCAATTGTATTGAAAATCCAGATGTGATTTATCTCCATTACTTTGCAACTGCGGATTCTGGGTTGGCTGAGGTATTACGAGCCAATCCTATTAAAATGCTGGTTTATTATAATAAAAAAATTATACCTATACGTCGCTATGATGCACTAGATTTCTTAACTCAAGGTGAGTTAGATTCTTATACTACTGAAGAAAAAATTAGATTACGTGCAGAGAAAGTTCAGAGTATTGATTTCTGTTCTATAAAGCAGAGGTTGAGCAGTGAGTTAGGGGATTTACTTACTAAATAAATTTTAATAGTTCCATTCCATAGTATAACTCCAACAGGAAAATATATAGCACTAGATAAATTAGAGAGTATCTGCTTACCGCTGAACTGTACTCCAAATTATGTACTTGAATTTATTAAGGAGAAAAAATAGCAAATGAAAGATACAGAATTGAAACAATTAAAAGATAAACTATGGCACTCTGCCGATGTTCTTCGTGCGGGAGCGCATTTAGCTGCAAATAAATATGGTCAGCCTATTCTTGGCCTTATTTTTCTTAGATATGCAGATATTTTATACAAACAACATAAGAAAGATATTGAAGAAGAGTATAATCGTCTTAAAGGTGGACGTATGGAAAAATCCATGAAAGAAATCTCAATAGAAAAATGCGGATTCTATCTTCCTGAGTGTGCTTATTATGACTTTATCAATGATGCGCCGGACGATGCAAACAAAGCTATTCTTGTAAAGGAAGCGATGGAAGCCATTGAGAATGAAAATCATAGAATGGAGGGAGTGCTTCCTAAAGAAGTATATGCGCAGCTAGTACCTGAAGAGGAACCAGAGCTTCTTTCTAATATCGGCTCCTTGTCAACTGTAGTGGGTGACGAAAAGCTAACATCTAGAGAGGACCTGA
>ENA-OWLZ01000171-OWLZ01000171.1-metagenome-genome-assembly--contig:-NODE-171-length-18501-cov-6.504608_pt1 | contig 18501 bp, 18 predicted proteins | sample MGYA00245341_ERZ651117 | MGnify/ENA primary metagenome ERZ651117 (study PRJEB26857, sample SAMEA4031763) | metagenome | biome: human; feature: oral; material: saliva | place: Philippines | collected 2014... | reverse complement strand
ATATTTAACCTGTCTACTTGACAGGGAGCATATCATTCTCACGGGTGGTTTTGACTAAAAAGTATCAAAGATAAGTTTGAGATTAAGAATGGTTAGGACAAGGGCTACGGCATAACCGAGGAAGGTATTCCACTTAGCATTGACGTGTTTTCCCATGAGCGATTTCTTAGAAGTATAGTAGATCAAAGGGAAAATAGAGAATGGCAAGGCAAGTGAAAGGAAAACTTGTGAATAAACCAAGAGTTGATCCAGAGTCTTTTCTTGATTACCGTAGAGAATGGCTACAATGATAACAGGTAGTAGGGCGAAGAGACGTGTAAACAAACGAATCACCCACTGTGGCAACCTCATGTGGAGGAAGCCCTCCATGACAATCTGCCCCGTCAAGGTCCCAGTAATGGTAGAATTTTGCCCACTAGCTAAGAGAGCCAAGGCAAAGAGAGTTGAAAGTGTTGAGCTAGCTACCGCACCGGCAATCTTAGAGTCCTGAAGAGCATTGTACATTTGTGAGAAGGCTGAAATATCAGAAGCGTGACCAAAGAAGAGGGCCGCCCCCAAAATCAAGAGGAGGGAGTTTACCACAAAGGCCAGGGTCAGCTGGATGTTTGAATCCCAGGTCATGAAACGGACAGCCTTTGTCACATCTTCACCATCAGAATGGTCAACCTTACGCGTTTGAGACAAGGACGAGTGCAAGTAGAGGTTATGTGGCATAACGGTCGCCCCCACAATCCCAAGTGCCAAGGTCAACTGGTTGGTATGTCCAGCAGCATGAGGTTCAAAGAGAGTTGGTGTAGGGAGATACCCTTCGAGAATCCCCGTAACACTCGGTTCAGACAAGGCTACCAAATAGACAAAGATAACCAAGATTGTCAAAATCAAGGTAGAAACGATAGCCTCGATTTTTTTGAACCCTAGCTTCATGATGAGCAGTAGTAGGAAGACGTCTAGGACTGTCACCAGAATAGCAATCATGATTGGAATACCAAAGAGCAGGTTAAGTGCGATGGCAGAACCAAGCACCTCAGCCAAGTCCGTGGCCATTAAGGCTAGCTCTAGGACTACCCAAAGCGTGTATCGCAACCATTTGGGCGAATGATAGGCAGTAGCTTGGGCCAAGTCCATCTGGGTTACAATCCCTAATTTTCCAGCCATTTGTTGCAACTGCATAGCGATTAAAGATGAGATTAAGATGACAAAGAGTAGACTGTACTTGTAGGTCGCCCCACCGACGACACTGGTAATCCAGTTCCCTGGATCCATGTACCCCACGGCTACAAGTGCCCCAGGTCCCAAGAAAGCCTTAAGATTTTGCCAAAAACGATTATTATTTGGTGTATCAATCGATTGGTTTACCTCAGAAAGGGAAACCTTTTTTAAAGATGTCATAAACACCTCTTTCTAAGTCTTATCTGAATGGAAACGTTACCAATTACCACTCAGCCAGACAACCTAATTATAACACTATGAGGAAGATGTGCAAGGTTTTGAAAGGTATTGACTTTTTAGTCATTAATGGTGTATTCCTACTTTTAAGAACTCCCTTTTTATACTAAACTATAAGAGTACATTATTACTATATGGGGGAGAAAAATAATTGAAAGCATCTCAATTAACAGCAAAGAAAAAGATTGCTCTGGTACTTTTAGCCGTCATCGCGGTTGTTTTGGTGATTTTTATCATCAACGTGCAAACGAACCAGCCAGACAATTTACCTGCAAATTACATAGAGCGCCTTAAAAATCCTGAAATGACAGGAGATTACATCGGCCTCTGGAAGTCTCGTTGGCATGAAGAAAACAAAGCATGGCTTTATCCTGCTAAACAATACGCTATCTATGCAGAAGTAGCCCTTGCTTGTTTATTAGCTTGGGTCGCAGCTTCAAAAGCAAAATTTTGGAAATAAGAAAATGCTTCTCTCGAAATTAGAGAAGCGTTTTTAGATAATAAATTTAAGTTTGCTTGTCGTGATAGCTTTTTGATAGAATACTATCTGGAGGAATGTTACATGTCTAAAAAAATCATTAATGTTGTGGCAGCAGCCATCGAAAAAGATGGGAAAATCTTTTGTGCCCAACGACCAGAAGGAAAAAGCTTGGGTGGATACTGGGAATTTCCAGGTGGTAAGTTGGAAGAAGGAGAATCACCTGAAGAAGCTTTGATTCGTGAGATTCATGAAGAACTAAATTCCAAGATTGAGATTATTTCGTTTGTCAATGAGGCCTCCTATGATTATGATTTTGGAACTGTTGTTATGAAGACCTATCATGCTAAACTGGTTTGTGGAAATCTAGATTTGTTGGAGCATCAGGATTCAGTTTGGTTAGAGCCAAGTCGCTTGAAAACTTTGAATTGGGCACCTGTAGATAGACCAGCTGTAGAATTGTTGTCAAAATAAGAGCATCACTTATGTGGTGCTCTTATTTATTAGTTATGTAACGGTAAAGAGTGTCAGGAACAGGATTATCTAGTTTGAAATTCATAGTAACAATACTTTCATTACCACTTTCCAGTGGGCGTACTAATTCTTCAACAGTAGATGGAACGATGGTCAAGTCACCTAAATAGTAAAAATCGCCACCCTCAGCATCATCTTTGATGATAAATAATTTTAGGTCTAATCCATTTTCAGGTGAATTGATAATTGTTTTTACATCTGGAGACTCAAGTGTACGCTTGTTTTTAGAAAACCACTTAAGAGTAGTTTCATTCAATAACTCATCTTCGTATTTGATAGTATCACTGATTTCATCATCCTTATGGTAGGTGATGAAGATTGGACAAGTGTTAGTAGTCTTGTCTATTTTATAGCCACCTATATTAAGTGGAGGTTCATCCTTAGACCAGTTAAGAAGTTTACAGACATCACGACGAGAATATTTTTGACCGATTGTAAATATCTCAGGATAATCACTCGTTTTATAGAGCCCTGACTCAATAACATCATTAAAAAGCAAGGCAAAATCAGCGTTCTTGAAACTATCTAGAACCTTTGGATTGAGCTTATAAACATTTTTTTCTAGGGTGACCAGAGGTTCAGTACCGAATTTTTTTATCTCTTGAGATTTAAGAAATTGAAGACTTAATACATTTTCAACAGAGGAGATGATAGAGCCTCTAGTAGATAATTGTTCAGTTTCCAGAATCTCAATAAATTTATCTTTCGAGACATCACCCTTTTTGATGAGTTCCTGAAGTAGAAGAAGCTCGTGTTTTCGTTTACCAGGAAGAAGTTCAAATGTGATAAAACTCAACCAGTTTCTTTCAGTGTCTGTGAGTTCTATTAACTTGTTTGAAAATTTGTTAATAACATCTGCGTAGTTTTTGAAACTATTATTGTTGAAAAATACTATCGGATCAATATTATCAAAGGTTAAATGATCGATTAGCATAGGTGTTCTACCAATTTTATTTTCAAGATCAGTATAAGCATCTTTGAGAATTTTCATGTTAGAAAGAACTGTGTTTGTAATCGATTTGAAGATTTGTTCTTTAGCAACTTCCTCAAAGTTCACGGTTGTTAAACCGCTCAAGATATTTGGTTCACGCAATTCACGACGGTAATTATCTTTATTCATAGATTTATCGCCAAATAATGCAATTGGAATCAGATAGTTATTTTTGTAATTACCAATAAAATCAATGATGGTAACGTAATCCTTGCTTTTATGCTTACGAAGTCCACGACCAAGCTGCTGAACAAAAATGATACTTGATTGCGTGTTACGCAACATAACTACCTGGTTTACGGATGGTATATCTATCCCCTCATTAAAGATATCAACGGTCAAGATATATTCAAGCTCCCCATCTTCTAATTGCTTAACAACCTTTTCGCGATAGTTGATGTCATCATCACCAGTCAATGCGATGGTACGTTTTCCATGTTGGTTAAGTTTTAGTGATAACTCTTTGGCTTCTGCTTTTGATGAGCAAAAAATAAGTCCACGAACTTGATTATTACAAACACCATAGAAATCAAGTTTATTTAGAATATGTTTGACACGCTCATCTGATGTAAGGTTTGAGATGTTTGATTTCTCGTCAATAAGTTTCCCATCGATTTCAATGTCTTTAACGCCAAAATAAACGAAAGGACAGAGCATATCATTTTCTAATGCATCTTGTAAGCGAATCTCATAGGCAATATTATAGTCAAAAATCTCGTAGATATTTTGGCCATCAGTACGTTCAGGAGTTGCTGTCATACCTAAATAAAAATTCGGTGTAAAATAGCCCATAACTTTTTTGTATGAATCAGCCCCAGCCTTATGTACCTCGTCTATTAGAATATAATCGAAGAAGTCTTTTGAAAAAGATTTTAAGTTATCCTCGCGAGACAATGTTTGAATAGTTGCGAAGATATATTTTTTACCGGTTAAATCATCACCTGAGTGATAAATATGTCCTTCGGATGGATTAAAGCCCAGAACTTTTTGAAAATCTATTATAGACTTTTTGAGAATCTGTTCACGATGGACGATGAATAACATACGTTCAGGATTATATTGTTTAACGTCAAAGGCAGATAAAAATGTCTTACCAGTACCTGTGGCACTGATAACGAGTGCTCTATCTTTTCCCTGTTCTCGAATATTTCTGAGCCCTTCAAGTGCGGCTTCTTGCATTTTATTAGGAACAATTTTTTCAGCTGAATAAGGGAGTTTTTCTTCATCATTAATCTTTGTGAGATTAATGACGTTTTTTCTCTTTTTAGCATAGGTCTCTATTATTTCGGGTGTTAGTAACTCTGATTGTTCCCAAATACGGTCAAATTCTGATTTGGTATTTTGAATAAACTCCCCGTTATGAGTAGAAGTCAGTTTGATATTCCACTCATAATTAATTTTTAGAGCTGTATGTGTGAGGTTTGAACTCCCTGAAATCAGTACTTGTTTACCAGTATGTTCGAAAAGATAGAATTTGGCGTGCATCTGCATTTTTTCGGGCGTTAAACGGACTTCAACGTTTTTAAGTTTAAGTAGCTCACGCATTGCATCAGGGTCGTTGAAATCTAGATATGGGGAAATCAAGATTCTTCCTGGCACTTTTTTGTCCATTAGGTCTGATAATTGCGACTTAATCATGGCAATTCCATTTTTAGTGACAAAGGCGACAGAAAAGTAGAAAGCAGAACACTTACTCAATTCTTCCTGTAGGTCTGTCAAGACATAGCGTTTTTCATCACTATTATTCACAAGAATTTGAGGAGAATAACCACCCTCTTGATATTTAATGTTATCAACAAAACCAAACTTAAGTGATTTTATCAAAGTGTCCTGAAATAAATTAATTCCCTCTGGCATTGTATAATCCCTTTCTAAGAATACAAATTACTAACATTATATCAAAAATAAGCTTCTAAATAATTTGTTCAATTAGAAGCTGGTTGATTTCTTTAGGTATAGATAATATTTCCGTATTACTAGATTCAAAAAGTACATCATTTCTGTGACCGTAGCGATTACTTTTAGAGATTTTTCATTTTGCAAAAATCAACTAAAACATTGGGTCGCAGCTTCAAAAGCAAAATTTTGGAAATAAGAAAATGCTTCTCTCGAAATGAGAGAAGCGTTTTTAGATGTTATCTGATATGAGTCTTATATTGACTGAACATCTCGTCAATATCGTCTTCAACTAAGTGATAGATTTTCCAGTCAAATACAGTTCTAGCAACATCATCAACTAAGACTGTATAACAGAAATCCAAATAATCTTCATAAAACTCAGAGATGAAGGGGAGGAGTGGTTCGCTAATATCAGTTGAATAGAGTTTTTCATCAAGATGTTTAAAGAGATAGTCTGTACCCGTAATCGTTTCATTCTTGAGTTTTTGTGCATCCTCAAGGTTAAATCCATCACTTTGGGGATTCAGAAAATCATGTTTTGCTAACCAAGCTACGAAGAGACTGAGATGAAAAGCAGCTCTTTTAGCAATCTGTAGCATATCTGATTTGCTTAGTTTTTCTGAAGGGATATCATTTTCTTCGCAATAAAATACAAGTGCTTGATCGAAAAAATAATCTGCGCGGTCTATGGGAAAGTCTAATTGACTTTCCTCTATCTTTGTCTCAGGATGTTCAAGCACAGTTGATTTTTTCTTAAAAAGGGACTTCAGTTTTTTGAACACGTTTATACCTCATATAAAAATATCCCATTATTCAAATAATGGGACATGATTCTTTATTTCATCGTTGGGAACAACAAGACATCACGGATGGTTGTTGTATCAGTGAGAAGCATGCAGAGGCGGTCGATACCGATTCCGAGTCCACCTGTTGGTGGCATACCGTATTCGAGGGCTTCAACGTAGTCGTAGTCGATACCTGTTGCTTCGTCATCACCGAGTTCTTTGGCAGCAGCTTGTGCTTCGAAACGTGACAATTGATCGATTGGGTCGTTCAATTCGGTGAAGGCATTTCCGTACTCTTTAGTCATGATGAAGAGTTCGAAACGGTCAGTGAAGCGTGGGTCTTCTGGGTTTTTCTTAGCCAATGGAGACACAGCAACTGGGTGACCGTAAACGAATGTTGGTTGAATCAAGGTTTCTTCAACGAATTCTTCGAAGAAGGCATTGATGATGTGACCAACTTCAGTGTAGTGTTTTTCAACTGGAACATTCTTTTCAGCAGCGATTGCTTTAGCTTCATCCAAAGTCATCTCTTGCCAGAAGTCAACACCAGTGATTTCCTTGATAGCGTCAACCATGTGGATGCGTTTGAATGGTTCGTTGATCTTGATTTCAGTTCCTTGATAGTTGATAGGTCCGTCACCTTTAACGGCTTTGGCAGCGTGTTGGATGATACCTTCAGTCAAGTTCATGATATCGTGGAAGTCAGCGTAAGCTTGGTAAACTTCGATAGATGTGAACTCAGGGTTGTGAGTGGCATCCATACCTTCGTTACGGAAAATACGTCCGATTTCGTAAACGCGTTCCATACCACCAACGATGAGGCGTTTAAGGTGGAGCTCAGTCGCGATACGAAGCACCATGTCAATATCTTGAGCGTTGTGGTGAGTGATAAATGGTTTGGCAGCAGCACCACCAGCTTCGTTGTGAAGAACAGGAGTTTCTACTTCAAGGAAACCTTGGGCATCAAGATAGCGACGGATTTCAGAGATGATTTTTGAACGTGTGACAAAGCGCTCAAAGCTTTCACGGTTAGAAATCAAATCGAGGTAACGTTTACGGTAGATTGTTTCAATGTCTGAAAGTCCGTGGAATTTCTCAGGCAATGGACGAAGGGCTTTAGACAAGTGCGTGATATGAGTAGCCTTGATAGAAAGTTCTCCCATATCTGTACGCATAACTTCACCTTCGACACCGAGGAAGTCACCAAGGTCAGCTTTCTTGAAGATTTCGTAGTTTTCTTCACCGACAGCATCTTTACGCACGTAAATTTGGATTTGACCATCGCGGTCTTGGATGTGGGCAAAGCCAACTTTACCTTTACCACGCTTAGTCATTAAACGACCTGCGATAGTAGCAGTTTCGTCGATTTCGTGCAATTCTTCTTTTGTTTTATCAGCGTATTTTTCTTTTAATTGACCAGATGTAGCTGTGCGCTCGAATCGCTTACCAAAAGGATCGATTCCTTGTTCAGCCAAGGCCGCCATTTTTTCACGACGGACAATCTGTTGATCGTTCAATTCTTCCATGTGTTGATTTGACATGTTAGTCCTCCATAAAATAGTCGTAATTATTGTATCATAAATCATCTTCTAAAGATAGGACAAATGACTAAATGTCAGATAAATAAAGGGAAAAGAGCTTTATTTTTAAGAAAAATAGATAACTAGAATTAACCTTTGATTAGAAAGTTATAGAATTTATTGACAAATATAATAAAAAGGGTGTACAATAGCAAGGTAAGCTTCGTATGAAATAAGGAGGATATACGATGAAAAAGAAAAATTATGTTGGTAAAGCCGTGATGCTTGGCGCTTTACTAGCACCTATTGGGATGCCTACGGTATCTGTGTTAGCAGATAGCTTTTATCAAAATCAAACAAGTGCTCACGCTGCAGATATCACAAACTGGATTGCCAGCACACCTCAACAAATTACAAATAATCTGACAACTCAAAACATCAATCCACAACAGTTAGATGGTCAACAATATGTGATTCAATGGGGAGATACCTTGTGGGGAATCTCTCAAGCGACTGGAATCTCTATTGAAAAATTAGCCTACGATAACAATATTCAGAATATTGATCTTATCTTTGCTGGTGATGTCCTTATTTTAAAACGTGATGGTGAGGTGCCAGCAGGCTATCGTGTGACTGGTAATGGTCACCGTTGTGCACATTCTAAAATTGTTATCAACAACTACTATGGCGATAACAACCGAGTGATTATCAATAACAGTACTTTTGTATCTGATGACCACTCTAAGAATACAATGATTTACGCTCCAGATAATTCTGATAATAGCATTTCATTCTCAAATAACAATAACAACAATACTAGCGATAAAGATTCTAAAGAAAGCAAGGAGTCATCTTCTTCATCATCAGAATCTAAAGACGCTTCATCAAGTTCAACAAGTTCTTCTAACCCTTCTGCATCAAGCTCAACAGCAAGTAGCAGTGAAAGTAAAGCAAGCACAGATGCTTCTAAAGAAAAAGAATTGACTGAGGATGCTTTCCAAGACAAGGTTCAAGAAGAATTCACAAATATCTATCAACAAAAACGTTCAGGTAGTCCTGCATGGAAATTCTTCTCACATGAAGATGATAAGAATGGTCTAAATGCTAGCGCTAAGAAGGACACTGAAAGCACAGCCCTTTACCGTCAAGGTGAAACTGCTAAAGATGAAGATATTGCTAATGGTCCTAAAGATGGTGCAAAAACTGAAGCTAATGCCAAAGCTCTCGCTGAAAAGATTTACGACACCCTCTACAACGGTGGTAAAATGTCAGATTTTATCAAGGCAAAATATGCCCAAATTAAGGTAACTTACAAGGGTGATAAGTGGGCCTTCAACGTTGATGTTTATAAAGAAAAAGAAAGTTCATCATCAAGCACTGAATCCTCATCTGAATCAAAAACTTCATCAAGTGATGATTCTCAAACAGAAACACGCATGAGTTCAAGCTCATCAAGTGTTGAACGTTCATCATCAAGTTCTTCAAGCCATACTGAGACAGACTCAGAGGCAAATTTGTCTGACCTAACTGGTGACGAATAGAGAGGGGGCAAGCATGTCAAAGAGAAATATCATTATTAGTGTTGTTCTTGCTTGTCTCTTGGTTACGGGAGCTGGTTTTGGTGTCTTCTATTACTGGGGGTCACACCATTTGGATAGTGTTGTACCTGGTAAGGTTTACCAATATTCAAGTTCTTTAAATGGCGAGGTCAACGATCGTGTCATGTATGTAGCCTTCCAAGAAGGTGGTAATAAGGCACTCGTGAGTCAGGACCGTACGACAGTGGTTAATGCTGCTAAGAGCCAGACTGATTTTGACAAGGCCTATAATGACCAAACAGCTAAATGGGAATACAGCGTGACAAAAACAACTTTGACTCTCGGTAAAAAAGAGGATGATCAATTGTCACAATGGCAGTACAACAAAGTCTTTGCTTTTGGCGACCATTTCACATCAAAGGATTTCTATTACCAGATTGCCAAAGGTGGTCAGGGTGAAGTGAAACAAAAAATGACCTTTAAAGAAATTAAATAAGCATCTGATGGTAAAAAGATGCCTAAGGTTTGGAATGTCATGTTTCAAACCTTTTTTCTATCTGAAATACAGCAAATCACGAATAATATTTTCCTAATTATGGTCAAAAATTGAAATGAGAGGGCAAAAACGGTATAATAAAACCGTTTGGGCAGTTTCATGCTAGTCAAAAAATAGATAAGCAGGACTGCCTATAGACAGTTTACTTAAAGCAACTTTTGCAAGACTTAGGCTTAGGGGCTGACTGCTTGATCAGTTTAGTTATTGGACCTTCTAGTTTGCTAAGTCTCTGACAAGAGAACGATATAAGAAAGAACGGACAGATGATTACCTCTATTGTTTTTGACGTTGACGATACTATTTATGACCAACAGGCGCCTTATCGTATTGCCATGGAAAAATGTTTCCCTGACTTTGATATGACCCACATGAATCAAGCCTACATTCGTTTCCGCCACTATTCTGATATCGGTTTTCCACGTGTAATGGCCGGTGAGTGGACAACCGAATATTTCCGTTTTTGGCGCTGTAAAGAAACACTTTTGGAGTTTGGCTACCATGAAATCGATGAAGAAACGGGTAACCATTTCCAAGAGGTTTACGAGCATGAGTTGGAAAACATCACTATGCTTGATGAAATGCGCATGACCCTTGATTTCCTCAAGGAAAAAAATGTTCGTATGGGAATTATTACCAATGGACCAACAGAGCACCAACTTAAGAAAGTCAAGAAGTTGGGCTTATACGATTACGTGGATCCTAAACGTGTCATCGTCAGTCAGGCGACAGGATTCCAAAAGCCAGAAAAGGAAATCTTCAATCTTGCGGCTGAGCAATTTGATATGAATCCATCAACGACTCTCTACGTCGGAGATTCATACGACAATGATGTCATGGGTGCCTTCAACGGCGGCTGGCATTCTATGTGGTTTAACCACCGTGGACGTAGTCTTAAACCTGGTACGAAACCAGTCTTTGACTTGGAAATCGATAGTTTTGAGCAACTCTTTGGAGCGGTGAAAGTTCTTTTCGACCTTCCAAATAACAAATATATCTTTGATATTAACGATAAAGAAAATCCAGTCCTTCAACTGGGTATCAACAATGGTCTTATGATGGCAGCTGAACGTCTTCTTGAGAGCAATATGAGTATTGATAAGGTGGTTATTCTCCTTCGTTTGGATGCTAACCAGGAAAAAATTCTTCGTATGAAATATGGAAGATAAATAAAACGGCCTCGCGTGGCCCTTTTATTGTCTAGAATGTGAGAAGGGAGACGTGAAATGGTGGAAATAAACAACTTAAAACAAGATATTGAAGCCCTAAGTAATGAGCGTGAAGCTTTGATAAAAGAGGTAGAAGCCCTCAAAGCCAAACGTGATGATCTTTTTGAAGGCGTCAGAGACGCAGAGCAGATGAAGAGTGCTGCCTGGGATTCATTTTGTGCATTGGCGGATCACCTTAAGGCTGAAGAAAAGCAAAGAGAATTTGCTAATAACTATTGGGAACATGTACATAGAACTGTCAAAATAGACGTGGAATTCATCCTGAGTCGTGGTCTTCGTTTTAAACGGTTGCTGTCTGAGGGACAGTATGATCTTGTGTCACAGGAACTAGACGATTTTGAAAATGAACTAGAGGACTTGGCCCGAGACTTTGGTGTCGAATTAGATCGTTTGCCAGATGAACCGAGTCGGAAATAATTGCCAAGTAACCCTAAAAGTAATAGCTTTTGGGGTTTTTGCATGCGAAAAAGCGACCCTTGTTAAGGACCGCTTGTTTTATGATATAAGATGATGACTTAGCTAATTTTGTTGACTTGATTCTTATAGGATGTATCATTCCAAGATTTGAGGGTAAAGTGCTCACAATCATCTGTCTCAAGAATTGTAACAGATGCATTGTCAAGACCACCGGCTTTTCGAAGAAGACCAGGTTCAAAGCCAAGTAGACTACGAATAGAAGCTGTTAGATTAGCTCCATGACCGACGAAGAGGACGTTTTTCGCACCACTATCTTTAAGTGTTCGGACTAAGTCAGCTACACGTTTGGTTGTGTGATAGACGGACTCCGCTTGGAAGTCGTTGGCACAGAAGTTGGCCAGGTTATGACGGAAGGCATCCATTTCTTTGGGATAAATCGCTTGAATGATAGAAATTTTTTGTCCCTCTAGTTTCCCCAATTGCCACTCACGCAAAGCCTCAGTATAGGTAATTTTGGCTTTAGGTTGTTGAGACTCCATGATGAGTTCAGTCGTTTTTTTAGCGCGTGGCAAATCACTTGAGAAGACTAAGTCGAAATGAGTATCACTGAGGTAACGGCCAAGCTCACGGACTTGCTCAATAGATTCTTTGAGAAGGGGGGAGTCTCCCTTGGAACCTTGAAGCCGTCCTTCCAAATTCCACTGGGTTTTACCGTGGCGTACAAAATATAGTTTCATGATTACTCCTTAATATCAGCAAATTCGGCATTAACGAAATCAGCAAGTTCTTGACTATTGATACGGATAGAACGCCCAATCTCTCCAGCTGAGACAATAAGAAAACCTGCTTCTTGGGCGGACTGGTCAATATAAATGGGAAAATTGTGTTTTTGACGAATTCCCACAGGGTTGTTGGCCCCGTGTACATAGCCTGTTGTTTTTTGGAGATCTTTTTGTGGAATCATTTGAACTTTCTTGTTGCCTGAAATTTTAGCTAATTTCTTTTCAGACAGGTGCTCAGTGATAGGAAGGATACCGATGACTGGACCTGTCTTATCCCCCTTAAGCGCTAGAGTTTTATAGATGCTCTCACGCGCCACATCCTCTGGAAGCTCTCCTTCTAAACCGTTGAAGGATAAGCTATCATGGTCTATTTTAGCCTTATCAAGAATTTGGTCGACCAAGGTCTTCTTGACTTTACTTTTCTTAGCCATTATGTTATCTCCTTTCAAAGTTATAAATTTCTACTTTCCATTATAGCACATTCGTCCAAACACGCCTAAGTCAATTTAGGCAAGAAGAAAACCAGTGGTTGAAACACTGGTTTTTACTCACTACTAGACGACTTTGAAGAACTAGATGAGCTGGTTACAGTTCCTGAGCTAGTTGAACTTGTCGAAGTAGTCTTCTTATTTTTTGTTGTTTTTTGCTTAATCTCACCAAAGAGTTTTTCAAAGGTTTTACGCTTGTTTTTCTCAGGGTTGATTTGATTAAGATCTAGGATATTGTCGAAACCAGGAAGGCTTCCTTGTGATGTATATTGGTGTAAATCATAGTCGATTTCAGTATTCGGTAAAGCCTCATAATAACCGGAGTCGGTACCATAGGCTGGAATCCAAACAGCATCGAAGTTTTTGGTTGACACTTCTTGCTCACGCATGAAATAGGCACCAATGTAGAGGCCAACATTCTCAGCTCCCAGACGTTTGAGCTCAGCACGAAAGGCTTGGACACCCTCCTCCATGTTAGACATGGTTTCCTCTTCAACGTCAATCCAGTAAAAGGTAGGCTTGTATGGAGAAGCATTTTTGTAGAAAATACGAGCTTCTTCCTTCATCTCTTTGACAGAAGTACCTTGGGCGTAGGAATAGACGGCAACTGGAACGTCACGTTTTTGGAACTCTTTGATATGTGTTTTAAAAGATTTGTCAATCCCATTTGAGCTGGCGGCATTGCTATCCTTACTAATCTGTGATCCACCAAAGACGCGGATGATAGCACCAGAAATATGATTTGACAAGACATCGTAATCGATATCCTGAGGAAGTTGCCAACCCGAAAGGTCAATAATGGGATTGAGTATCAGCTCCTCATCGGAACTGTCAGATGTACTACTGGTTGTTGTTTTTGGTGTAGTAGCAGAAGGAATAGCAGATTTCACGTTTTCAAGATGCGCCTGCTGTTTGGACGTATTGTGAATATTTGCGATAACTAATGCTAATCCTAAAAGAGCTAGAACCACGTAAACAACGATCGGTTTTATTCTTTTTCTCATTACTCCCATTCTACCTTAAATAACGCAAAAATGCAAAATAGTATGTTTATAAATTATGTGAGAGATATTAAAGTGACTGATTTGGTAAAAGCCTTGGTTGTGCTTGCTTGGATGACTTTTATGAATAAGTTCATTCTGAGATAGTTATGAATTAAGTGAATTTTTCATTTATTAAATAGAAATATTTAGATTAAGTGTCTGATTCCTCCCTGAAACTAGCACCACTAGTGGCATCAGACCAAGCTACAAGAGCTTGAGCAGAACTGTCCAGATAGGTCTTGAGAGGTTGTTTCAAATCATAAACGGTTTCCCAAAATCCCAGGACATTTCCTTCTTTGTCGAGAGCAGCCTGATAGGTCTGGATGAGGATTTGATCAAAGCTATCTGTGGGAATTTGATAACTTATTTCTTTGGTAGGAGAAGCCAAGACCTCAGACAAAATCCAATCGGGTAGATTTTCAGACTCACGGGGGAAGAAGCTACCGTCTGCACCACCATTGTCATAGAGAAAGTTTCCTCTAGCATCATAAGCTGCTAGTTTATAGGGCAAATGGTTCAGTATTGTTTTTAAATCGTTCATATTTTCATGATAGCCTCTTTCATGCGAAATGGCAATGCATTGGATTGGGAAGAATACAATCGTAGGATAGTATCAGTTTATCCAAGGATAATAGTATCTCTTGAATCAATATAAGGGTATAATAAGAGAAAAGCATACTTGAGGTAATATCATGTCAAAACTTATTTTTTTAGATGTTGATGGGACATTGGTGGATTATCATAACCGCATTCCCGAATCAGCAGTGAAGGCTATTCGTCGGGCCCGTGAAAACGGCCATCTGGTCTATGTTTGTACTGGTCGTAGCAAGGCAGAAATGCAACCAGAATTATGGGAGATTGGCTTAGATGGGATGATTGGTGGCAATGGCTCTTATGTGGAGCATCATGGCCAGGTCCTTATGCATGAGCTGATTTCCAAGGAAGATGCTGCTAAGATTGTGGATTGGTTGACCGAACGTCATCTAGCCTTTTATCTTGAGAGCAATAATGGTCTCTTTGCTAGTCCAGATTTTCGTGAGCGAGCACGTGAGATACTCAAGACTTACGCCATTCAAAAGGGGCAGTCAGAAGAGTCTGTCGCTGGTAAGGAACCAGAAGATTTTCTTCATGGCCTTCAGTATGGTGAGGAGCTCTATCGTGATGATTTAAACAAGGTCAGTTTCGTTTTGGAATCCTATCAGGACCATCTAGATTCAAAAGAAACTTTTCCACAGCTTGAGGCCCATACTTGGGGAGGGCGAGGCGAAACGGCCTTGTTTGGTGATTTAGGTGTTAAGGATATTAACAAGGCTCATGCTATTGATGTCCTTTTGGAGCATTTGGGGGCTAAGCAATCGGACACTATTGCTTTTGGTGATGCCAAGATTGATATCCCTATGTTGGAATACTGTGAGATTGGTGTTGCCATGGGCAATGGTGGTCCAGAAATCTTGGCTATGGCAGACTTTGTAACAGACGATGTTGAAGTTGATGGCCTCTATAAGGCTTTTGACAAATTAGGCTTGTTGAAATAGAAAAAACTGAGTTCCTTTTGGAGCTCAGTTTGTATTTTATGCCGGTTTACGACCGATAAATTTTTTCAAGAGGAACAAGAGATAGCCAACAGCAATGTATCCAGCACTGATGACCAAGACGTTTATCATGACCTTGTTCCAACCAAATTTATTAACGTTGATAAAGAAATAGGCGAAAGGACTATCTTTGGCACCTGGAATTGGCAGTTTTAGAACCAGTCCGTTTAGAAGGGGAAAGGCGAAGTAAGACAATGGAACTAGGGACCAGTAAAGTGGCTCGCGCAGACGATAGGCTTTCTTAGCATCGAAAATGAGAGTATCAAGCACCAAGCCCCAAGGCACAATATAGTGGACCAAGAAATTTCTTATTGTCCAGTATTTCTCAGGTTCTGTAATAGGAGCTAGTAGGATGTGGTAGATAACTCCAGTGATGAGGATGGCCATGGTTACGCCACCCTTGTAGCGCAGGAGTTTGGTGTTAGTCGTAGCGTCTCCTTTTTTGAAGTCATAGATGATAAAGAAAATCAAACTAGACAAGACCAGAATATTGAACAAAACGGTGTAGTAGAGCAACATGCCCCAACCATCGTCATGGATTTGGATAGAGACCCCCACAAGCCCACAAAGAGCTAGTAAGACACGGTAAAATCGTGAAATAGTCATAAGTTTCCTTTTCTTAGTAAATAATCTCTCTTATCATATCATATTTTTCACTAACAATTCTGTGACAATTCTAGTAAAATCAAAGTAAGAAAGACTTCAAGGAGATTACTATGCCCAATCTAATCGATTATCTTGAAAAGGTGAAGGAGCTTACGTTTAATCAAGAGCCTCTCAATATCTTGGATAAGGTATGTATCAACGAAATCGGCTACCTGACTTATGAAAAATGGCTCACAGCAAGTGAGTTACAGAAGACTATCAATTTACATGATTATGCCGAGGGTAAGGATCTAAATCCAGACTACAGCTTCATGGTGACTAAGGAACGGGTGAAACTAGCTGAAGCTATGGTTAGGTCAAGGCGTTTTGCTGGACTTAATCTAAGTAACTACCGTAGTGTTTTGGACAAGGAAGTCGAAAAGCAATTTGCGGCGATGATTTTCAGTCTGCCTGAACTGGACTACCAGCAGATTGTCTTTCGTGGGACAGATGATAGCGTCATTGGTTGGAAGGAGGATTTTCAGCTGACCTACAGTAGGGAAATTTCAGCCCATCGCTCAGCTCTTGCCTTTCTGTCTGAGTACTTGCCAAACCTCAGTGGTCATATCACTGTTTCTGGACATTCCAAGGGTGGTAATCTTGCCCTCTATTCGGCTGTTCAAAGCTCGCCTGCTCTACGTGAGCAAATAGCAGAGCTCTTGCTCCTAGATTCTCCAGGTTTGATGAAATCACTCTTAGAAAAGCCTTCTTACCAAGAGTTGAAAGCCAAGATGACAGTTATTAGACCTCAAGAATCTGTTGTAGGAGTCATGCTCTACTGGGATCAAGCTGTTCAGCTAGTCGCGGCAGAAGGCATAGGTTTTGCTCAACATAATGCTTTGACTTGGGAGGTTGATCTGGCGATAAATGATTTTGTTCATGAGGAGCAGCCAACAGAGTTGAGTCAACGTTTGGAAGAAACCTTCCAAAAATGGATTGAGACCTTGCCAAATCAACAACTCAAGCAAGTCTTTGATTTATTCTTTGATACCATTCTTGATTCTGGGATTGAAAGTCTAGACGATATTGGGATAAAAACTTTGCCTAAGCTAGGTCAGTTGTTGCAAGAATTTGGCAATCTTACTAACCAACAAAAGAAGGTTCTTCAAGACGGTTTCAAACAGTTACTCTGGATATTTTGGAAGTCAGGGAATAAGAAAACTAACTTGCCCAAGCTAGAACTTCCTGATTTTATCAAGAAGTTAAACGAGTTAAGGAATCACGATTAGAGATTTAGAGTGATAGAAATGGAGGATATCATGCCTAAAAACGTACTTATTACAGGAGCAACATCAGGAATTGGCGAAGCAACAGCGCGTGCCTTTGCCAAAGAGGGAGAAAATGTCATCCTATCAGGTCGCCGTGTGGAGCGCTTAGAAGCCTTGAAAGAAGAGCTTCAAGCGACCTATCCAGACCAAAAAGTTTGGACCTTTGCACTGGATGTTACAGATATGGAGATGGTCAAGGATGTTTGCCAAGCCATTCTCAAAAGTGTGGGGCAGGTCCATATTTTAGTCAATAATGCAGGATTGGCACTAGGTCTAACAGCCTATCAAGATTATGAGGAATGGGACCTGATGACCATGCTCGACACCAATGTCAAGGGCTTGATGATGGTGACACGTCAGATTTTGCCAAATATGGTTGCTGTCAATGAGGGTCATATCATCAATATGGGCTCTACGGCAGGTATCTATGCTTATGCAGGAGCAGCTGTTTATTCAGCAACCAAGGCCGCTGTCAAAACTTTTAGTGATGGGCTTCGTATCGATACCATTGCCACAGATATCAAGGTGACAACCATTCAGCCAGGTATCGTTGAGACCGACTTTTCTCAAGTTCGCTTTCACGGTGACAAGGACAAGGCAGCCAAGGTCTACCAAGGTTTGGAAGCCCTCCAAGCCCAAGATATTGCGGAGGCAGTCCTCTATGTCACCAAGCAACCACGACGCGTTCAGATTTCAGACATGACCATCATGGCTAATCAACAAGCCACAGGGTTTACCATTCATAGGGGAGAGTAAATAGATGATAAAAACATGGCATCAAGCTGTGTTTTTTGTTTGAATTTTCCCAAAACTATGAAAGAAACCGTGAAAATGCTATAATGTAAGGGATTACGACAATGTTGAAAGGATAAGTCATGCCAGCAGTTACTCCAGAACTTGAGATAGAACGTCAATTAATCGAGCAGTTAACCTCTGGTGAGAGCCAGTGGACCTATCGCCCAGATTTAAAAAATGAAGGTCAATTATGGGACAACTTTTTTGAAAAGTTATCGCAAAATAATGTTGCCCTACTCGCTGACCATCCCTTGACCAATCAGGAGAAGCGCCAAATCAAGAACCAGCTGAACTTTGTTAACTATTATGAAGCTGCTAAGTGGTTGGCGGGTGAGAATGGTGTTGCTAAAGTCGAGGTACAGCGTGAAGATGCTAGCCTTGGGACTATCCGCCTTTCTGTCATCTGGCGTGACAATATCGCTGCTGGCAAATCCAGTTACGAAGTGGTCAATCAAGTAGAACGTGATAAGGCTTATCCACAAGATCAAGACCGTCGTT
>ENA-OWLZ01000168-OWLZ01000168.1-metagenome-genome-assembly--contig:-NODE-168-length-18557-cov-12.138472_pt1 | contig 18557 bp, 18 predicted proteins | sample MGYA00245341_ERZ651117 | MGnify/ENA primary metagenome ERZ651117 (study PRJEB26857, sample SAMEA4031763) | metagenome | biome: human; feature: oral; material: saliva | place: Philippines | collected 2014... | reverse complement strand
TGCAAGACTATGGCTTGCACCGGTGCAACGTTACAGCTATTATGTAGAAATCCGCAATGTTCCGCAGAAATCAAACAAGCACAGCCCTCTATTCGGAAAGCTGTGCTTGTTTGGCTTCTTGTTTTCTTTGTTTGTTGCGTTCGCGGAGGCCTTTGAAGAAGATTTGCAAGAGGGTTTTGCATTCGTCTTCCAAGATGCCTTGCTCGACTTCGACTTGATGGTTGAACCGTTCGTCTTGAAGAAGGTTCATAAAGGTGCCGGCTGTTCCGGCTTTCGGGTCGAAGGCGCCAAAGGTTACTTTTTTGAGGCGGGCGAGAATCATCGCTCCGCTACACATGGGACAAGGTTCCAACGTGACGAAGAGTTCGCAGTCTTCGAGTCGCCAGCTTCCAAGATGCTGGTTTGCCTGGCGAATGGCTTTGATTTCAGCGTGCAGCGTGGCGTCTTGTTCCTTTTCGCGTAAGTTATGGCCACGCCCAATGATTTCACCATTTAAGACAACAACCGCCCCGATTGGCACTTCCGCTTGGTCATAGGCTTTCTGGGCTTCCTTCAACGCTTCCCGCATAAAGAATTCTTTTTCCTGAAGTTCCATGTTCTTACTGATAGACGCGCTTGGTCACGACTAGACTATGCGGTCTCTCAAACTCCTTATCTAAGTAATCTTGGTACGTCCCTGGGGAAATAAATCCACGGACGCTTAAAATATCGGTGCCTGCTGTTCCGACAATCGTATCGGCTAGCAGTACACAGTTAGTACTCATGACAAAATACGTCTTGAATTTCGAAGAGGTGAATTTATACAATTTCGCATCTGCTTCTTGTTTTAATTTATAGGCGTACATCGGTTCTTCTTTTTCAATTCCAGGACGTGGTTTTACCATTTGCGGTGGATCCCAAGGTACTGTCAGCGACATCAGTTTGGCAATTTCCTTATCGATTGCCGCAAGTTGTTCTGGAGACAAGGCTAGGCCATACCCCAGTAAGGTCTTATGGTTCTCACGCTTGCAAAATTCGATGTATTTTTCACGGTCGGCATTGAAAAGCACCCCGTCGCCCATCGTTCCAAAGAGACGCTCCGAATTCGTATCGTAGTTCCCGAATGAAATAATGCGTCCCTTATAACAGATATCGACATGCCCCATCGCACCGAACCCATCTTTTGTGACGTGAATAAACATTTCTAAGTTTGGCTCGGCATTTTCCTTCGAAACATCGTAAATATCAGAAGCCGTTTCGCCTTCTCCAAGTTCCAATGCATCATTAATTTTCTGCAAAGTGATGCGTGGAATAATAGCTGCCATAACTAGTGGCATTCCACGACGCAAGCGTCTGCGAAGGACTTTCTTTCCCACTTCGGCTTCAAAGAACCAGCCGTCACGAATGTTGCTAATCCCACGTCCGATGAAATAAAGCGATAGGAAGAACATTTGCAAGTTGCCGTCTCCCCCAAGAGCAATTAAAGTGGCTACCCCGACAACTGAAAGCCAAATGGTATCAAAGAGCAAGCGAAATCGCGGACGAATGCCGTCTTTTACATAAATATAGTACGTTACTCCACTAATTCCCGCGTTCATCACTTCATTGAGTCCCATCAAGATGCTTACAATCGCAATCGGCAATGACAGGAAAAATTGATTCCCTGCTAAAAATCCGTAAAGGAAAAATTTAGCAACATTCAGCCATAACGGATCTTTTGCCGCCGCTTTACTAAACCAACGGAATAGAAAATTCCATAATTCGCGCACCCATAAGAACGTTAAAAATAGACGTAACATCAATTCTGGGAAGCTTGGTCCAAAGATGAGTAGTAAGATTCCGACTACCAGAAACGCAAAACCTTCAAAGAGAAGTTTCTTTCCGGTAATTCCTAGTTCACTAATTTTCTTCATCAACAACACCTTCTACAGCCACTACTGGAGCAGCTTGTTCTTGTTCATGTTTCTCCACCCATTCTTTCACGAGACGATAAATCACGGCAAAGATCGGTATGAAGAAAATCATTCCTAATAACCCAAAGAGATTTCCACCGATTAATGCTGCAGCAAGGGTTAGAACCGTTGGCAATCCTACGGAACCGCCAACTACCCTCGGATACACCACATTATCTTCCACTGTTTGAACGACCATATAGACGACCAACGAAATGAGCGCTTGAATCGGGCTTTCCGTAAAGATGAAGAGCATTCCGATTCCACACGCCATAAACGGCCCGACATATGGAATAAATGAGAACACCCCAGCTAGCACCCCAACAAGTCCGGCATATGGCAATCCCACAAGTGAATAGGCGACAAAAATCATAAGCCCAATATTTCCCGCTTCGATGATTTGACTTATCAAGAAACGGTCATACGTATCCACGATGACTTCCCCAACATAAGTAATGCGCTCGATTTTATCTTCTGGCAACACTACATTAAGAATGCGAAGCGTTAAGCGTGCGAGCATTTCCTTACTTGCCAGAATATTAATCATGAAGAAAATCCCCATAATGACAGAGAACACATTTGAGAAGAGTCCTGTAATATTCGTTGTAAATCCGCCAAGGAATGTAATGACTGAAGATACGATATTGCTTTGACTGAACGCATCAGTCAGCTGACTCACTTCGCTCGATTGCATTAAGTTCGAATGTTGTACAAAATCCGCCACCACTAAGAGTAGGTGGTTCACGCTATCGCCCAGTTGGGACACAGTTTTAGCAATCATTGGCGCAATAATCCAAATCAACAGCGAAATAATTAGAAGCAGAATCGCAATAACACTCACGATTGCAACACTTCTACGCAGCTTTTGCGGGAAGTTCATCTTCTCCAACCCTTGTTCAATTCGCTTCATAGGTACGTTTAATACAAACGCTAAAATCATTCCTAAAATGAGTGGGAACATCATCCCCATAAATTCTGAAACCCATGTGAGGATGGCGCTAAAATTCAAGACGACTAATAGCGCAATCGCCGCCAGTCCAATCAGCATGGCCCAATCTTTTCTAATCTTATTCATACGATAATTCCTTTTTTAATTGTTCTAAGAGTGCCTTGCACCCCAGCGTTACATCGCGGTATGTCGCATCAAAATCTCCTGTATACCACGGATCGGCGATATCACGATTCACACCTGCCACTTCTAATAATCGCGCCACCTTCGCATCCGATTTTCCATCGACAAAAGCGTGAATATTACGTACATTCGACGCATCCATCCCTAGAATGAAGTCCGCATCCAGGTCCGTTGCATCCAATGTCCGAGACACAAGCCCCTTTGCGGAAATGCCATGCTCCTCGAGTTTCTTACGAGTGCCGTGATGCACGGGGTTCCCATGTTCCCACGTACTTGTCGCAGCGGAATCTATCGTAATTTTATCTTCCAGCCCGTCTTCATGAACCATTTTTCTAAATACAGCTTCTGCCATCGGAGAACGACAAATATTCCCCAGGCAGACGAATACAACCTTCATGCCCGTCCCTCGCTTTCAATTCTTCCCCTTCATTGTAACAGACGAGCCAACCCCTTCGCAAAAAAATGTCTGTGTGGTGCTCGAACGAAATGAACTGCTCTCGTAAACTCTGTAAAAGAAAAACAAGATTACTCCAAATCCTTGCGGATTTCTTTATAATCGCTACAGCCCTTCTTAATCAAGAATAACTTATAAGATATAGACGCAGTAGCTGATTGGATGAAGCTTCATCACTTGTGATTTACTTCATCCTAATCAGCCTTGCGGGGGTAAGACAACGAAGCAAAACCGACTCACACTGTGAGCCGGTTTTTAGCTTCTGTCTTACTCCCTGCCATTATAAAATCCGCATGATTTTCCGTAATCTTGTCTGCACTCTTCATTTATTTTTTAAGCAGCAAAAACGTTTTTTTCAATTTCTACCGCTTCTAAGATCTCACTCTCAGCAACTGGCGTTCTCTTAGAAAGTAATCTCTCTATTTCACCCTCTATAAAGTCTCTAGCGAACTTTCTACTATCCTTTTTACGAATCATATCTTTTAAGAATTTTTCGATTTTCTCGTTAAAAACCGCCCACTGTAATTCTTCAAATTCATTTTCTGATAATGTCATTATCATAACTAAATCAATATATTCCTCTTTTAAGATACCAAACATTTTAACATTGTCATCTTCAATGAAGTAATCCATTATTTTCCTTACACCAATACTGCCAACGACAGCACCTATCATAGCACCAACTGGACCTCCAGCTAATCCAGCAGCAACCCCTCCAATCATTCCACCTCCAGCAACCACCATATTTTTGAAAAATTGTTCCTTTGAAATCCTTCCTGAGAGTGTTCTGAATAAATCAGGACCCACCACTACCATAATAGTAAGAGCTGTCCCTGTTTTCATCGCAACTTGATTTGCTTTAAAATTTAACCCAAATGCCGTATTAATTTTAGCTGTAAAAATCTTACTTACTTGTTGCGAGACTGTATAAATAGTCGTTCCTATTATCAAAACTTTAGCTCCAGATTTAGTTGCTATTTTTGCAGCTTCTTGTGTGCTTTTTCCACTCCATTTCGCACTTGCAAAAACAATTATAAAGCTAAGCGTCACCCCTGGAATACTATGAATTGCGCCATCTATAGCATCGTATTTTATAGAAGTAAGATTACCCCCTTTTGCGATTAATTTACATTCTCCGTAGGTAACATTTCCTTTTCGAATAATATTCTTTGCATCAGAAGGATTTGTAACACCACGTACTTTTCCGTCTCTAATTTTTTCCTGCATTATTTTTACACATTCATCGTATTGCTCTTTAGGAACTTCCAATTGCATCCCTTCATAACGATACATCCCTCCATCAGCCTTTGAGTCAAATGCTGAGTTAACGGTACTTCTTGCATTAAAATGATATTTTGTTTGTATATTTTGATTACCAACGATACGGTCTGCACCGTTCTGAGCGTTATTTTGACCAACTTGTTTAACTTCCTGAAAAGGATGTTTTAACACATCAAGTACATTATTAGCATACTCTGCAGCATGCCCGTGTCCTTGTGGAGCACTGACAATAGAATTCATTTGGATTTTTTTAAAGTACGCATTCATCGTCAAAAGAAATGAAGATAGAAATCCGATTTTTGTACCATTGGAGATTGTTTTGTCTATTATATTCCAACGACCTATTTCAATCAATTTTTTGTTAAGTTTTTCCAATTCCACATCATTTGTATATCCTGATGAAATTATCTTTCTAAATTCTCCAACGCTATTCTGTAAACTATTGTTTGAGTGGAGTTTTTTAATCACTCCATACGGATAATAAAAGATCAAAGCTCCATCCGAATCTATTTCAACTTTCCACAATGTTGCAAAAGGATAAAACTGAACATTAGCGGTTTCTCTTTTCTTTATTTGAACCTTCTCAAAAAGTCCGTATTGAGTTAATAACAAACCATATTCTTTAAACTCTTCCAGCTTTTTACTTTTGATTGGTGAATATCCAAAATACTCAAATTCAACTTTTTGAAAATTCTTATGAAAAGCTTTTTCTGACGAAACAAACCATTGTGCTCGACCATAAGGAATAGATTCACCATGAAATTCAAAGCTGTTTAACGAAATTTGCCTCAAGCTTTCTCTAATACTCTCTTCGCTATGATTATGAGTATCTTTCATTTTACGTTTCCATATCAAATACTCTGGAAGCGTTTTTAAATTTTCCCAATAAATACTAATAAATATTACTGTTAACATGATTGATATTACCCAAAAAGCTTCCATTTTCTATCTCCTTTTTTTCTTAACCTACTTCACAAATACTTCTACCACTAGAGTTAAAAAAATTATATCAAAATTTTTAGTTTAGTTTCAATATCAACTGTTATTCTGTTCACATTTTTATTTCAATTACTGTACTCGAAAATTTGGCAAAATCCATTTTAAATAAGGCGCAAATGCAGGGCTTAAAAAATAAACGGAATACCCTGCGGATTCTATAGCAGCAATAATAGCAATTGTAATCGATGTGAATTACTGACTCTGGAAATTTATTTCCTAGAGTCAGTTTGAAGCTTGATAGGGAGAGAGACCCTAGGCTCGCCCGGTACAGCTATTATCGCAGCTATGAAGATATCCGAAGCGGTATGAAGTTTATTTTTAGACCTGCAGTCTAATCCTCCATCCCTCTTTTCGAATGAAGCAAAATTCAAATTATTTATCTGCCTAATTGTTCTTTCATTTTATCTAGAAATTGATTTAATTCTTTCTGAACTTTCTCTAACAACTCTTTTTCTTGAGAGTCAGTTAATTTAACTTTTTTCCTCGTACCGTCTTTTTCAACAACCTCATAGTCTGGGTTAATGATGTTCCATTCTTTATCCATGAAGAATGCACCGCTTACTTCTTTACCGTCCTCTACCGTTGAAAATAGAACAAGCATTTTGCTATCATCAGGACTTGGAACTCGTACTGTTAATTTCACCTCTCCGTCAATCTCAAGGTGATCGATACCACCTAAACGTCTAATAACTGAGTCTGATGGGATTCCATATCCTGCTTCTCTGATTTTGTCCGCATTACGATTTATTAGCACGTTGGCAATCAATTCAATTTTATTATTAGCCGAAAAATCTGGTACTACCTCATCCTCATGAAATAACCAATAGCCAAAGCCTATCACTGCGATAATTAGCAGTATCACTCCTGCTTTCTTTTTAGGAACCGACATTCTATTAGCACCCCTACTTACTTTTTCATACGTTATTCCTTTAAACAATCCAATTATACTACATGGTCTCCACCTACAGCCGAAATCTTATAATAATCTTTCCATATCCTTTTTTATCTCCCTTTCTTTCGAATGAAGGCAAAATCCATTTGAAATAAGGTCCAAAGGCGAAGAATAAACGGAAGACCAAGGGATTCCATAGTAGCAACAATAAGGAAGTGCAACCAATGTGAATTACTGACTCTAGGGTGAAACCCGTAGAGTCAGTTTGAAGCTTGGTAGGAACTGAGACCTTGGGCTCAGTCCGGTGCCCTTATTGTAGCAACTATAGAGATATCCCTTCGGTCTGGAGTTTATTCGTAAGCCCTTTGGGCTATATTCTCTCTTCTTTTCAAATGGATTTTGCATCCTTCGAAAACAAAAAGTGGTGGACAGCCGTCCACCACTTTTTCTATTCTACTGTAACCGATTTGGCAAGATTACGCGGTTTATCCACGTCTAATCCTTTACCAAGAGAAGTGTAGTACGCGATTAATTGCGTTACCACTACAGATACGATTGGCGCTAATAAAATTGGCACCGCTGGAACGATGATATCATCGCCTTCTTGCTCGACCCCTTCCATCGCAATTGTCGTTACGACAGCGCCACGAGCTTTTACTTCTTGGATATTTCCGCGAGTGTGGCTCGCTACAACTGGTTCGCTTAATAATGCGATAACTGGAGTGCCTTCTTCGATTAGGGCGATTGTTCCGTGTTTTAATTCCCCTGCAGCAAAGCTTTCCGTTTGCACGTATGAGATTTCTTTTAATTTCAACGCTGCTTCCATTGCTACATAGTAATCTAAGTGACGACCGATGTAGAAAGCATTGCGAGTTTCTAATAAGCGCTCTTTGACTAAGTCTTGAACGGCTTGTTTGTCTGATAATACGCTCTCGATTGAAGCGGCAACGACACCTAGTTCGTGCTTCATGTCGAATGGTGCTTCTAAACCTTTAGAAGCGCGTAATGCGTCTGCTAAAACAGCTAAAACTGCGATTTGTGCAGTGTAAGCTTTTGTTGAAGCTACGGCAATTTCAGGACCTGCGTGTAATAGTAATGTATAGCTTGCTTCACGAGAAAGAGTTGATCCTTTCACGTTTGTGATTGTTAATGATGGGAAGTTTTGCTCGTTTACTTTTACTAACGCTTGACGGCTGTCCGCTGTTTCTCCACTTTGTGTTAAGAAAATGAAGAATGGTTTTTGTGATAATAATGGTTGATGATAAGCAAATTCACTTGCTAAGTGAACTTCTACAGGGATTCCTGCTAATTGTTCAAAAATCTCTTTACCAACCCAACCCGCATTATAACTTGTCCCGCAAGCTACGATATAAATGCGGTCACTTGCTAAAATGCTATCTTGGATTTCTTTATCGACTTGTAATTGACCATTATCGTCTTGATAGTTTTGGATGATTTTACGTAATACGGCTGGTTGTTCATCCATTTCTTTCAACATGTAGTGAGCGTAAGCCCCTTTTTCTAAATCGTCTGCATCTAATTCTGCAACGAATGGTGCACGTTCTACTGGTTTGCCATCAATTGTTTCAATTTCTACAGAGTCTGCAGTTAATGTGATTAACTCTTCATCTTTAATTTCGATATAGTGGTCTGTTTCAGCGATTGTTGCCATTGCGTCTGAACAGATGACGTTGAAGCCTTCGCCAACCCCTACTAATAATGGGCTTTTATGTTTTGCTGCGTAAAGAACGCCTGGTTTTTCGCTGTCTAATAAACCGAAAGCAAATGATCCGCGGATTTCTTTCAACGCGCGACGGAACGCTTCTTTTCCTGATAAATTTTCTTTATTCGCAAAGTATTCTACTAAGTTTACGGCAACTTCAGTATCTGTTTGAGATTTGAAATCAACGTCGCTTAAGAATTCTTTTTTCAATTCGTCATAGTTTTCAATAACGCCGTTGTGCACTAATGTGAAACGACCTGATTGTGATTGGTGAGGGTGAGCGTTATTTTCAGTCGCTGGTCCGTGTGTTGCCCAACGAGTATGCCCGATTCCTGCAAATGCTGGAATTTCTTCATCCACTGCATCACGAAGATTTTGAATACGTCCAACACGTTTCACTAATTGAGTTGAACCATCTTCATCCAATACGAATAATCCTGCTGAGTCATACCCACGATACTCTAACTTCTCTAATCCATTTAAAATAACTGTTTGGATTTTTGCTTTTCCAATACATCCTACGATTCCGCACATAATTTTTAACTCCTTTTAATAAGAGGTCCCTTGTTGGCGCCTCCTACATTCTGTAATTTTTGATTATGTTTCTGGTGCTGTTTCAATTTTGTCATTTTCTTGCAAAAATGGTTTGTATGAAACTGTAGACTGCACTGCCTTGAGTCATCCGCCGAGTATTTCGATAAACTCATTCCTCGTCACCTGTTTTTCAAACAGGCCTGGCGCTATCCTTGTCGCTTCCTTTCAAAGCTTTCATAAATTTTCAGAAACATAGTTATCATAACCGATGACCATCCCAAAAACAACTAATTTTCCTTTTTCCTAACTTTTTCCAAACCAAAACTTAACCCACCGTCTCCTAAAACCGCACCCTTATCATGTTTCTCGACACCAATCTCGTAAGAACCACTTCCCCAACCTTTCCTAACTCTTCCTTATTAAAATTTCATCTCCATTCCGAAACTTTTGTGTTTTATCCTCCTGCACAAGTGATGTTTGTAAGCCGTGAAAACCACACACCCTATCCCGCCTCCTCCCTCCATTCCAAAAAGAATACCAATTTGTCATGAGTGGTGAAAAGCACACATAATATCCTTTCCCCTCCCTGCCTCTCAAGGAGAATACCAATTTGTCGTATGTGCGAAAGGCACACATGATGTTCTTTTACTTACCAGCTCAACTATTCAATTCAAAAAAGCTATTAACCTGGTTTTGGATTCTATAATAGCAATAATAGCGAGTGTACTCGAAACGAATTACTGCCTCTAGGAATTTATTCCCTAGAGGCAGTTTGAGAGTCGAGAGGAACTGAGACCTTAGGCTCAGTCCGGTACAGCTATTATCGCTATTATGAAGATATCCAAAAACCTTCGGTGTTCCCCTTTTTTGTAGCGCAAATGATGTTGTTTTCATTCCTTTAAAAACTATTCTTCTCATAAAAGAAGCGATTTTTGAAACTTACGGATTTCATAATAACAATAACAGGAAGTGCACTAAAACGAATAAGACGGAGTTAGGAATTCATTCCTTACTCCGTCTTTGAGGCTTTAGAGGTGAGAGACCATAGGCTCGAACCGGTGCCTTGTTATTGTTTTTATGAAGTAAATCCGTAAGGATTTTCAAAAATCGCAATAAATTTTATTTTATGAAATTGAATAGTTTGGTGCTTCTTTCGTGATCTGAACATCATGCGGATGGCTTTCTCTTAGCCCCGCACCACTCATACGCACAAATTGCGTATTCTCGCGAAGCTCTTCTAAATTACGCGCCCCAACATACCCCATCCCAGAGCGCAGTCCGCCGACCATTTGGAAAATAATATCCGCCGCAGAACCTTTGTAAGCTACACGCCCTTCGATTCCTTCTGGCACGCGTTTATTCGCTTCGTTTTTCGCTTGGAAGTAACGGTCCCCTGAACCATTTTCCATCGCTGCTAGACTTCCCATTCCGCGGTATGTCTTGAAGCGACGTCCTTGGAAGATTTCGAATTCGCCCGGAGATTCATCCGTTCCGGCAAGCATGCTTCCTAACATGACCGCATGTCCACCTGCTGCGATGGCTTTAGCGATGTCTCCTGAGTACTTAATCCCACCGTCTGCGATGATTGCCTTGCCAAATTCTTTCGCCACGGTCGCGGCATCGTAAATCGCAGTGATTTGCGGAACCCCTACACCAGCAACGACACGAGTTGTACAAATAGAACCAGGTCCGATTCCGACTTTTACAACGTCCACGCCTGTTTCAAATAAGGCACGTGTTCCTTCTCCGGTCGCTACGTTTCCGGCAATCAATGTTGCGTCAGGGAATGTTTCGCGAATTTCTTTAATTTTGCGAATCACACCGGCGCTATGTCCATGAGCTGTATCAATCACGATGGCATCCGCACCTGCGTCTAGTAATGCTTTTGCACGTTCGAATGTATCTGAAGTAATCCCCACTGCTGCAGCCACGAGTAAACGTCCGTGTTCGTCTTTAGCAGAGTTCGGGAATTCAATCACTTTTTCGATGTCTTTAATCGTAATTAACCCTGCTAAGCAGCCTTTGTCGTCTACTAATGGTAATTTTTCGATTTTATGTTTTTGAAGAATCGCTTCTGCGTCTTTCAATGAAGTTCCAACTGGAGCCGTTACGAGATGCTCTTTGGTCATTACGTCGTCAATTAAAATGGAATAGTCTGAGATAAAACGTAAGTCACGGTTTGTCAAAATCCCAACGAGGTGACGTGTTTCTAAGTCATCAACGATTGGAACACCGCTAATACGGTATTTTGACATGAGGTCTTCGGCATCTTGTACTTTATGGGATGGAGTTAAGAAAAATGGATTGATGATAACGCCACTTTCGGAACGTTTTACTTTATGAACTTCTTCGGCTTGTTCGGCGATAGACATGTTTTTATGAATGACGCCTAATCCACCTTGACGCGCAATCGCAATCGCCATGGTTGCATCTGTGACGGTATCCATACTAGCACTGATTAAAGGAATATTGAGACGAATGTTTTTGGCTAATTGCACACGTAAATCCACGTCATTTGGCAAGACATGACTCTCCGCTGGAATTAGTAAAACATCATCGAATGTGTATCCTTCTTTTTGAAATTTTGTTTCCCATTTTGACATAGCTCAAACCTCCAGTGATTGAATTTATTAACGAATAATATACCACTTTTAAAAGAAAAAGCAAGCTTTTGAATAGAAAAACCTGTTGATTCATGGAAGTTTCATCTTTTATCGTTCGTATTTTAATGAGAGTTTAATTTTTCACAAAAAAACCGCCCAAACCTTCGGAATTATGCTACACTTATAGTGACAAAGAAAGGATGATCCCTGTGAAAAAACAACTCTTACCAGCAGTTGCACTAAGCTTCATTCTCCTTGGCTGTTCGAGCAAGAACACTCCCACCGAAACAACAACGAGTTCGATGGCAACAACTGCGCAAACAACGAGCACGACTACAAGTTCAACAACGGAAACGACCGTCAATAGTACAGAGGCCTCTTCTGAAGAAACGACGGTCACCGAGGCTACTACAAAAGCCCAGGCTGCAGGAGGCATGGCTGACCTTTCCCTTGGATACGACATCATCGTTAATAAAAAACACGCACTCCCATCAACGTATGCGCCCGGCGAGGATCCAACGGCTGGCCAACAAGTCCGTGCGTTAATTCATCGCATGCAAGAACTCGGCTATCCCATCAGCAATACTTACAGCGGATACCGCTCCTATGACTATCAAACCGAACTTTATAACAACTACGTAGCCCGTGAAGGACAAGCAGCCGCAGATACGTACTCTGCTAGACCTGGTTATAGCGAACACCAAACAGGCCTCGCCTTCGATATTCTCGATTCCCATGGAAACTTACTCGATGGCACAGAATATAGTGACGCCATCCAGTGGTTGCATACGCATGCCCACGAGTACGGCTTCATCATCCGATTCCAACCCGGCAAAGAAGCCATCACCGGTTACCAAGCCGAAGCCTGGCACTTAAGATACGTCGGTGACAAAGCCACTGCCATTTACCAATCCGGCTTAAGTCTGGAAGAATATTTTGGAGTAGAAGGCGGCGGGTACGAATAACAGGATGTGAGATTTCGCAATTAGAAAAGGAGTTTTTTTATGATATATACTCAATCAATATTCCTTGCATACATTCTATCTGAAATTATAAAACACGGTGAAGCTTCATTAAATTACCAACATTTAATTGTTTTTGCCGTAATCGCTTGTATAGAATTGATAATAAAAAAATTCAACAAAACCACTAATTAGATGGAAAAAGCTACCTTGTTTTCTACAAGGTAGCTTCTTTTAATACACTTCATAATTTGTAATCAGTTGAAACATAAATAAATAGCAAGGTGAATCCACCTTGCATTTTATTTTATTATTGAATATACGTCAAACTCTTACCGATAATAAACGTTGTGGTTACATTATGTAATACCGCTAATAGACTTGGAGAAACAATATCAATCAATCCTAATCCCATTAAGAACGAATTAATACCTACTGTATGTTTTAGATTGGAATCTAATTGGCGATTTAGTTGTTCGGTTATATCTTCCAAAACTTCTAATCCCGTTAATTGTTCATTTAAGAATAGGATATCGCTGGCTTGACGAGCAATATCTGAAGCTCCCGCCATAACAATACCTACATTCGCAAGAGATAGTGCAGCAGAATCATTAATTCCGTCTCCAATCATCAATACATGATGGCCTTCCTCTTGAAGCTGTTCAATTACTTGATGCTTTTGTTCTGGTTTCACTTGCGTATAGACTCTGTCAAATGGAATCAGCGAACAAATCGTTTCTGTACGTTTTTGTGTATCTCCTGTAAGAAGTACAATTTGTTTTCCTTTTTCTTTTAACTCTTTCAATAATGCAATCGCTTCTTGTCTTAACGGAGTATCAATAAGGAAGATAGCTATTAATTTCCCGTCATAACTCAAATACAGTAAGTTGTATTTTTGGCTATATTCTTCAATCACTTCTTTTTGTTCCATGGAAATAATTGTCTTCTCATCTTCTAATAATTCCAGACTTCCAATGATAACTCTTTTTCCATCAATCGATGACACGATTCCTTTTGAAGCTACGTGTGTTAATTTCCCATGCATTTCTTCATGTTCAATTCCCTCATCTTCTGCTTTCTTAACAACAGCTGTCGCAATTGGATGGTAAATATGTTCCTCCAAACAAGCTGCAATTCGTAAAACTTCCGCATCATCATAACCTTCATACGGAATAATTCGTTGAATTTTTGGAACTCCAGTTGTCAATGTTCCTGTTTTATCAAAAACAAAAGTATCGACTTGGGCATATTCATCTAACGAATTAGATCCTTTAATGACAATCCCCTGATTAGAAGCTGCTTTAATAGCTGTTAAATAGGTTGCTGGTGAAGATAATTTTAACGCACAGGAATAATCCACTAATAGGAAAGTGAGGGCTTTAGAAACGGAGCGTGTGAATAGATATGTCAACGCCATTCCTATGAAATTATATTTCACTAATCCATCTGCTTTTTCCATTAATTGCTTTTGTTGTTTTGATTGATGGAATTCACTTGATTTAATCAGCTGAACGATTTGCTGCAAGCGTAAATTCTGTTGTTTATTTGTTACCTCAACAAGTAACTCGCCATGTTCAACGACTGTATTGGCATAGACAATATCTCCAATTTTCTTAGCAACAGGGAAAGACTCGCCAGTTAATGAGCTTTCATTTAAGTATCCTCTTCCGTTGATAACTTTTCCGTCAAAGTAAATTTCTTGACCTTCCGTAGCAACGAAGATATCTCCTACTTCAACATGATTACTCATTTTCTTGAAGCGCTCGCCCTCTTTTTCAATCCATATCTCGTAAATATTATTCGTTAAATTCTTTTCAAGTTCTTCAATGGATTTCTTTTGGGACCAATCATCTAAATCGTCTCCTAAATTCAATAAGAACATAATCATATCAGCAGTTTTATGGTCTCCCATCGCTGCAGAAGTCGCTATGGCCACAAAATCGAGTAAACTCATAGAAAGTTTTTTCTCACAAATTGATTGGAAAGCAGCCTTTCCAAACTTCACCATTTTCAGAAGTATCCATCCCATACGAATAGGTGTTGGAAGAAGGACTTTTGAAAGCATTCTTCTGTAGAGATGCGTTGAAATAATATCATATGGTGAAGAAGGTACTAGCCACTGGACTTCTTTTTGTTTTTCAATTACGTTCTCCATTTGAATCAAAGATAAAAACTTTTGAACTTGTTGAACTTTCCCTTGAGCAAAATACACTCCTACATGCTTTAAATCTTTATAAAAGTGCAGTTTTTCAATACCTGGGACTGTACAAGCTAATTCCTCTAAATATGTTTGGACTGGATGCGGACATGTAAAAGGGAATTCTAGACGTACTCTAGAATTTGATTGGTGTTTAATAATAAATTTCATTATTTTTCACTTGTTTCTACTACTAATTCTGCATTTTTTTCTTCAGTATATAAGTCTTTTGCTTCTTCTAAAACATCATCTGCATGTTGTTTTACAGTAGACACAGTTGCATCGATACCATCTTTTAATTTATAAGAAGTAGCGACTGCTTTAGCATATACATGCTTTGCTTCTTTGCTCGCTAATAGTTTTAATCCTAAAGATCCGAATAAAACTCCTCCCGCAAATACACCAGATTTTTTAGCAAGCTTTCCTAAACTTACAAGCTCTTTAAACATAATGATTACCTCCATTTACCTAATTTAGAATTAATTTATTCTTACTATAGTATACGAATTTAACCCTCAACTTTCAATAATGAAAGTTCAAGATTCTCTTAGTCGCTTTCAAACAAGAAGCTACCTTAGAAACCCAAGGTAGCTTCTTCCATTATTCTAACCAAAAAAACGCTTGAGGTAATTTTTCCTCTGCATCCCCTATAAAGCACTTCCCATGCGCAAAAAGAACATTCACTGGCGCCCAACTCTTGATTTGTTGATAACACTTTCGAGCTATTTCTTTGTTAAACAAGAAAGTCATTCTTAAATCTCTTGGAGTATGCCCGTTTGGATATGCATTATCCCCCATTTTAAACAAGAAACGATGCATACATGAACACTCTTCTCCAACTTCAATATTCTCAATTAAGTCCGTTAGAATTAACGTTTTACTCTTTTTGTGGAAAAATACTGACTCTTCTATAACGGCACTTCCTTCAAACGGAAGATAATCAATTTCGTCTAGCCAGCTAATGTCGATTGTTTTATCTAAGATTGTATACCTTTCAATGGATTGGAAGTTGTCAAAAATTTTCTCCAATCCTTTTGTCGCCCAAAGTTTCGCATCTGGATAGGCTTGACTCCACTCTTCCATATATACGTAATGCAATTTATTTGGAGCAACTATATGCTTCACATGGCCCAACGCATCGATTTCACTTCGCAACTGCGGTGTTAAATGAATAGGAGAATGAATCCATAAGTCATTATTTTCCAATCGCACCACTGTCATTCGAGTACTAAATGGCACTCGAGTGATTTTAAAATTCATCTCAACAATTTCACCATCAACAATCCAGATATCCTCATCGATAGCCTTCAACGTATACAATGGATCGTATAGTTTTACCGAACATTTCATATAAATTCACCATTTTTTATAGACTAATACACTTCATAATTGGTAATGAGCGGAGAGTTTTTCTTTAGGAGTTTTTGGAGACGTTTATGGTATTGCGCCGGGAAGACCATATTTTTGGCACGCAACTCTCTTTCACGCAACACTTTTGCCACGTGATCCGCGAAGCTGAGACAGTTTCTCGACCAACCATTATAGGTCATGAACTTCGAACGATTGAATTTATAGAACACGGTGTCCATCTGTTGCGCCATAAAGTACACATACATTTCTTCAAAGCGGTCAAAGGTCGGATTATAGTACACCGCCTCGCTCGTTGGTTGCCACTGTGTTGTCGGCTCTAAAATCTTATTCAAGTACGCATGAATGGCATCCATCTGTTCATCCGTCACAGCAATCGTATAAATATGCAACGCTTTTTGATAATGATTTTTACAAAAGAGCATATACTCCTCGCGCGGTGCTTTAATCAATACGCCTTCCGCAATCCAGCCACCTAGTTTTAAATTGGTCTCGTCATAGTTTCCATACGAATAAACATACCCATCGATACATAAATCCACATGCCCCAGCGGACCATTTCCACGCTCAGCCACATGCACAAAAATCTCAAAGCGACTCTTGGCACTCAGCGGGTACGCAATTGGATAAGGGATAAACGGGTCCGGCATATTCACCTTCGGAAATGAGTGTAGCACTTTTCGTACGACCTTCTCGATTAATTTCTTTTCTGCCATCACAAACTCCTCACACTGTCAATGGGTTTATTGTAGCACAAAAATTCAATGCGTTCAGTTACTTTTTTATTCTATACAACAAAAAACCTCCCGTCAGAAACGGGAGGAAAAAAGGATAGAGTTTTATTTACTTGGGAGTAAATAATTCTTATTTGGGAATACAATTACTATAACCAAGTTTTATGAAGAAATTGTGATGTTTAATCCCAATTTTCTAGAAATTTAATACCCTAAAGATGCATGCATCCCGGCAACGTAACCCGTTACAAAGGCTGCGGTGATATTGTACCCACCTGTGTACCCATGGATGTCTAACAGCTCCCCGCAGAAATACAGTCCTTGGGTTAATTTTGACTCTAAAGTTTTCGGGTTCACTTCTTTCAAATGAACGCCTCCACCTGTCACGAATCCCTTCTCAATCGGCAATGAGCCATTGACCGAAAAGCGGAAATTCGTCAGAGCTTCTTTAATCTGTGCCCAGTTGGCGTCACTTAAACGGTTGACCGCTGTTTGGTCACTAATCCCCACTCTTGCTAGTAAAAACTCTACATAACGTTCAGGAAGTAACCCTTTCAAGTGATTTTTAATCGATTTCAGAGGTGCATCCTCCACAAATGAACGAAACTGTGCATCGAGTTCGCCATCGCTCATGTCAGGCAATGCGTTAAGACTCATCACGACTTCCTTCTTGCCTTCTTTCTCCTGCACTTGATGCACGAAGCTGGAACAACGCAAGACGGCTGGACCGCTCACTCCAAAATGCGTGAAAATCATATCCATCTGATGCGTCACAACTGGCTTCCCTTTGCCATTTAAGACACTAAGCGCCACATTACGAAGTGACAATGCACGAAGCTCGCCCTTTTGGATAAACTCTTCGCCACTCGTTAGCGGAACTTCTGTCGCAAAGAGAGGTGTAATCGTATGGCCCGCTACTTTCGCAATACCATACCCATCTCCTGTCGAACCCGTCTTTGGATAAGATTTCCCGCCTGTTGCTAGGATAACCGCATTGGCTTCCAGTTGCTCGCCATTATCCAGTTCCACCACTCGCACGGCTCCATCGCTGATACGAATCGTCTTCACTTTCACATTCGTACGAACGTTGACGCCTAGCTTCTTAATCTCCTGAATAAATGTCTCCAGAATCGTCTTAGCCGAATCGGTCACAGGAAACATTCTCCCGTAATCCTCTTCCTTCAGGCGCACACCGCGACTCTCGAAAAACTGAATAATATCCTGATTGTCAAATTGCGAAAAGGCACTATATAAGAAGCGGCCATTTCCCGGAATGTGCTTCACGATTTCTTCTGGGGTACGACGGTTCGTCACATTACAACGTGTTCCCCCTGTATGTAATAACTTCTTTCCAAGTGTCGGATTCTTCTCAAGCAGTACGACTTCAGCACCATGCATCGCCGCACTGACCGATGCCATCAAACCGCTCGTCCCTCCACCAATAACAATAACTTTCATACTTGCCTCCAATTTTCTTTGTCCCAATCATTATAAAGCATGCAAAATAAAAAAGCCTAGAGAAACTCTCTAAGCCTAAAGTTCACTATGATTCTTTAAAGTTTTTCGCATACTGAAAGTAAGAAGCGCCTGAACCAATCGACAAAGCTCCACCCAAAATCATCGGGCCAAAATACATTTCTAATCCTCTACTAAAACTACTAATTATTTTTATAACGAATGCGTAAATGCCCTCCAAACCGGGAACTGTTGCTAGAAGCGTCAGCACTACCGGAATAAGCATCACTGC
>ENA-OWLZ01000166-OWLZ01000166.1-metagenome-genome-assembly--contig:-NODE-166-length-18636-cov-12.776384_pt1 | contig 18636 bp, 18 predicted proteins | sample MGYA00245341_ERZ651117 | MGnify/ENA primary metagenome ERZ651117 (study PRJEB26857, sample SAMEA4031763) | metagenome | biome: human; feature: oral; material: saliva | place: Philippines | collected 2014... | reverse complement strand
TCTTGGCATGAGTTCAACGAAGCGGTTATAGGAAACCGCGTCGGGAAAATCTTGATGCATCACCCCTTTGACCCAATTCAAATAATACTCCTTGAAATTTCGATATGCGCCGAAATGATAGCATACCAAAATGGTCATAATCTCACTTTCTGAGAGCCTGCCCTTGCGGTTTCGGTAGCGTTTGCCATCACTGTTATGAGACGGTAGACGCAGGTTTTTCGCTAATTCGGCACTCAAATTCTTATCAAACTCGTCGATTATACAGAAAATTTCAGTAACTTTGTCCTTGGTAATCATCGTTCAAAAATTTTGTAATCTATTGATTATCACCTATAAAGATACGAATTTTTGATGAGATTACCAACTTTTACAAGACTTTTCTTATCCCGAACTCGCGTAGTACTATATAAAAAACAAATCGCAGCAACCCACTACTGGATTACTGCGATTATATTAGTTATTATTATTTACTTCACTTCCTCTAATCTAATCACTACTGTATATCAGGTATTCACGAATACGCGTGAACGATAAGAAGATATAAATGAGGCTGTAAAGCCAAACAAATATAAGTATCGATAGCTATTTGCGATTCTTGCCAAGCATCTTCTCTTCCAACTGAGGCAGATGCTCTATGATATTCTCATCAATCTTAATTGAGTATGTACCAGTTGTGTTATGGAGCGTCTTTTGAATCGTACCCTTCTCGGTATTCTTGAACCAAGAATGGAACAGATTGACTACAAACATAGCCAGCACCTCGTTGTCTATGTTATATTGATGTCCGATGTTCCAAGCAAAGTTCTTTAGGTCGGTCTGCTTCAGTTTCTTCTTTTCAATCTTCACCGATACACAATTCACAATACCATTGTACTGTACAAGCAGTTTAACGGCTTCCTCAATCTGGAAAAGTTCTTCATCGCTGAATCCGTGTGGAAGGAAAACAAGACGGGTATATCTAAGAATTTTATCAAGTTTGTCCTTCTCTTGCTTTTCTTTCGCTTCTGCCATTTGGGTGCGGTCAATGTGCAGTTGTTGAATAAACGGAGCCAAATCTCGCTGTGCGTTTTTAAGAGTCTCTTCGAGTTCTGACATAATCTGTGGTTTTAAATCATTTGCCACTTCCGAAGTCTGAGGCTTTTGTTGTATAGGCTGGGGAACCACATCACATTGTGGTGTTTCTATCGCAGACTTTGTTTCCAGCTTCTTTTGAATGTCCTCCAGATGCTTTATGATGCAAGCGTCCATATTCTCCTGGTCTGCTCGATTGTTCAACTCCTTTCTATTGCTCTTGAAGTAAGCATAGAGACATTGTTTAATGCCATGAAGCAACAATACAAATACAGCATATCCACCTATAAATATAGGTATAGTGACAAGAAAGCAAAGTAGTTCCTTGTCCTCACCTATCAGTTGCTGCGCAATCTTGTAAGCGCCAACTATATAGGTAATGATAATCAGCCCTAAGAATGACGTGCCAATATAGCGATGCACTCCTTTAGCAGACGGAATGGGAAAAATGTCTATCTCCATGATTACAATGACTTTATTTTCTCCTGTGCAACAATAATAGCATCGTTACACAAGTCTCGTTCCTGCTCATCCTCAACAGCATCAATGAACTTGTCTGCCAGCCATAAGGTAAGCATTTCTTTTTCATCCTGATGAAGATACTCTGCAAGCTTGATGACCTGCTCACGCTTTGCTCTTCTGTCACCACGTTCAATCTTACTGAACATTGGGGTATCAATCTCTAGGAATGCAGCCAACTGGCGTTGTAGCAAACCTTGCTTTTCTCTGAGCTCTTTAATCTTATCTCCGAATAACATGTTTATATCTATTTTTAGTCCTTCAGCAAGTTACCAGCAAGTTACCGGCAAGTTAAAACTAATTGTTTATCTGCTTTAATATCAGCAATTTGGCAAGATTACATACTTTATTATTGGTGTTTCGGCAAGTTACCAGCAAGTTAAATCTATGCCCAAATTGGGATATACTTCATATAACGAGGAGCTGTATTGGGGTCAAGTACTTTTATTAAGTTCTTTCCAATCGCTTCCTTGATTAATCTAGAAGAACTGCTGGATGATGTTTCAGGAATGCCAAACCTGTCTCTAAGCGATTTGTTAGTCAAGGCATCACCTTGTATATACATCAGACAGGCATGGAGATAGCATGACCAAAGTTTGTCCTCCATAGGAATATTGCTAAATTCCATTTCTGAGAATAGAGTAACCTTGGTGCTATCTTGGAAAACTTCTATTCGAGGAGCTGGGAGATATTGAGCTTCACACGCCAGCACCATTCTGTCCCAACCACGACCAAGTTCTTCACACATCTTCAGTCGACGCATGAGAGAAGCTAATTTCTCGTTTCGTGACTTAGGAGGGTTATCAATGATACGAAGTACATCTACCAATGGAGTACCAGGATTCGTCACCTCAATACGATTGTCGAATATCTCCACTACAGGAGCAGCCCCTGTTATGTACAGGTCTTGATGAATAAGACTATTTGCGATGGCTTCTCTTACAGATGGCAGTGGGAACTTGCTTGTTGTTGACAGTTGAACGGCATTCACATCCTCGTTACTTGGCAATAGAGCATTCACATAACGCACGATATTCTCGAAGCAAACAGCATAGCCCTGTACAAATGATTCTTCTTTCTGAATCAGCAAGCGGTTGATACCCTTATACTGAACCACGCGCATAGCCTTACGTCCTAACCTTGCAAATTCGTTCAGGTCCTTTGCATATAGCAGAGCACCTAAGTTCGTGATTGAATAAAGACCATTATCCTGCTTCTGGATGATTTCATCCTCGTTCAAATAATGCACAACAGCCTCCTTCTCTGCTGGCTGTGGTATCTTCAACAAGGTAAAGTATGCATCCACTTGGAGCAATCTGATAATATCCTCATACCGTTGGTCTGTCTTTACACAAACGTCTTCAAACTGGGCATGACGCAGTTTATCCCATAGCTGAGCACGGAATACAGGAAACTCATGCCGCTTCTTTGTGTAGCTGCCACTGCGGATGTAGTCTATCTTCTGAAATGAAACAGGTTCGTTGAGTGCCTTGTGAATTCTGATCAACTCTACATGCTTCCCGTCTATGTCTGCACCGTAGAATTCGAAATCTGCATTTTTGGAAAGAAGGTATCGAAGCCAGTTCTCCAACTCCTGTTCACCTTTCTTTTCAAGCTGAAGGCGCACTGTAGTACCAACAATCTCATGTGAACCATCATCCACGCCCCAAATCATATAGGCATAATCACGATCGTTCAAAGTAGCACTATTTGCAAGAGCGCTAATGTCCTCACCAACCATTGTCGGCTCGCAATTGTTATGTTTAAACTCAACCCAGCCAACTTCCTTGGGAAGCTTGCAGAGTTCTTTTACCAGTATGTCGATATTTCCTATCATTTCTTTGTTCTTTTATGTATTGTAAAAATAAGGAACGAAATCAAGTATACACTCTGATTTTATAATATATCCCAGATTGTTTGGAATAGCTGCTACGGACATCGCTTTTTGTTGCGAATCTGGAACAGATACGATTCTGATGTCTCCAGTAACAGTTAATTGAGGCCCGGCATATAGAACACCAACAAATAGCACCCTAGAACTTCCCAAATTTAGATTACCTTGCTTATCTCTATAAGCACCAACATTGCAGATTAATACAGGAGAGCCACTTGATCCAGGGAAACAAGCAGCATCAATAAGAAATTCTTTTTTCCCATTGTAGTCAAATGAAATATTTGTGGCTGTAATTCCCCTCCGAACTATAGGCATATTATTTGTACTATCCCACAAACCATTGGGATAGCTATCATGATAATTTCTTCAACAGCGTCTACAGATGACAAATTGTCTGCCGTCGGTATTAGATCATTATCGAGACAACGATAAAAAAGATTCTTGCCTTTCGATTTTGCATCATTAATTAAAGGTAATATTGGCAACACACAAAGATCGACATCGTTTTTCGGATGAAAAATCCACATTTTCTCAAATGAATTTTCATATGTAATTATAAAATGTTCGGTACATTTAGGATTAGCATTTTCATCTGCTGTCGTAAACCTAAATACTCCTTTTTTCATTCCTTTTACAACATGCTTATTTGTAACTAATAAGGGGACTATTCCGTCTTTAACTTTCAAATTAAAGAAGAATCCTGTACCAGAAAATATACATCCCTTTTCATCTTCAGTTTCTATGCGTGTCGTGCTGAAACTTAGTTGCTCGTATATCGACAATTTATTCATAAGAATCAGTTCAATGATTATAAATACATAATGGCAGATTATTGTATTACCCAAATAGCTGGTATTTCAGCCTTGTACTCATGATTGATGTAATACACACAAACTACCATTTTATTTTCTTTACACAATTTAGATCTCTTATTATAGCATCCTTCATCTCCTTTTGGGAGTTCTCGAATGATAGACATTTTTCATATTGAAAAGTTTTTGCATATTGAGATGCTGCCAAAGCGCTTTTGCTGGAATTCCTGTTTGAATAGATAGTTGCCATACTTGTTATTTTTGTCGTTCGAAATAATGAGGGTTTAGTTCTTTATCAAAATAATGTTTTCGCTTTATCCAAATAAAACCGTCTCCTCTTGTTATTACAGCGACGTCTACTGGCCCCCCAACACTTTCTTCATCAGTGGTAATATGCCTTTTTAAACATGTCATACGTACAAGACTTTCTGCCATATCTGCAAGGTCTTCTTTTGACAAGAATGCAACAGTGTTCAAAAGTTTATCAACATAGTTGTTTTGGATATAATCATTTAAAAAACTAATAAATGAACTTGTTTGGTTGGATATTTCAATATTACGTAATGCATCTAATAAAGTATTCGGAGCATCTGCTTGGGATAGTACATCAATAATGTTGTTTCTAAAGCCATCAAATGCTAATAATAAACTCTTGTTAATGGTATCTCTTAATTTTTGGTCAATACCTCTAACTACAGTGTTGGACACATCCGTTTGAGCGAACGGAGCAACACATGCGTTTTTTTGATTTGAAACTTCATAGTTACTTAGCTCTACATATTTTATTTTATTGTCAAAAGCTAAAGATACTTCATAGTGATAATATGAAGGAAATAATTCCTCCTCACCGTATCCCCAGAAAACAAGGCCAGTTTGAGATAAATAAACTATTGTATCCGCTGATATTATAGAAAAAAGCGTAGTAAGAAATGTTTGGGGGAAATCTTTAGGACATGCTGGGTCCTGTATTAAGTCAGATAATACGGAGTCGATGATTTCATTAGCATAAATCTGAAATTGACTTATTTTATATGAATTAAATTCAGATGTTCTGTTATGCAATTTGTAGTCTTCCGATAATTCTGTTAGAAATGAAATCATTTCACTGAATAATGAATTTGAATCAATATCAGTCTTGCTTAGCTCTAATTGCTTTATGGCTGTTGATTTTGCTTCTTCCTTAAGTTGGTGAGCAAGATAGGCTACTTGGGCTTTTTGATCTTCAACACTAACTTTTGTCAGAATAACATTATGAAGATAGCCCCAGAAATCTTCTGCATAATCTTTCAACTTAGGGAATGACTGGTCTTTCAAATGAACATCACGATATGTTTTAAAAATAATTTCCCATGGGATTCCATGAAAATCTAAGTTGTTATAAATAGCAATACCAACAGGATATTTTTTTGATAATTCAAATATCTTGTTGGTGTTGTTTGTTATTTTATTAATTGCGGACGTGGAATAAGTTGCAGCACTATCTGCAGCAATAGCAATTCCCCTTTTGTTTAGCGTTCCTACAATAGCTGTCATATTCAAAATTTATTTAATACTTCTGTTTACTTGGAATAACTCCCCTTACTCCTCCCTTGGGATTCTCAACATCTCCTTTGTAACGTGGAATTAAATGCATGTGGCAATGGAATACACTTTGTCCAGCATATTCACCAACATTGATGCCTATATTGTAGCCGTCAGGATGGAAACGTTCATCAACTTTCTGCTTCACATATCGCAACACCACATTCATTGCCTCGCGCTCGTGATTAGTGAGATCAAAATAGTTGGCAACATGCCGTTTGGGAATTATCAGGGCATGACCTGGAGAAACAGGATAACCATCGTAGAATGCAACGCACGTAGCTGTCTCACATATTATTTCAACCCTCCTTGATAACCTACAAAAGGGACATTTCTCACCATCCTTGCGAGGTAGTTTGTTAAAGTGGTTGTATTGATACAGTTCGTAACTCTTGTTGGCAACGAGACTCTTGTATGGCAATTTGACGTTGCACTGATAGGTATATTGTTTATGTATGGCGTGGAGTCGGAAGCCTTCTTCTGTCAAGTCACGACGTACTGCAAAATATGCAGTTCCTTTTGGAGAGAGAAGATTAGTAACATTCATCAATACCTCCGCTTGGGCATAGGGCTCAAGAACATTCAGTACATAATTACAGATGATGGTATCAAACTTTCCTTCGGGGAAGTCGAGCCGATAGTAATAGTCATATCCTGTAATGTCGTATCCTTGCTTTTTCAGTTCGTCAGTATCGAATCCGAAACCGCAACCGAAGTCAAGAATCTTTCCTTTCAGCAGTTGATGTTGCATGAGGTATCTAGTCGGCACAGAAAAGTCTGTGCGTTTGATAGCCGTGAGGTAGGGATGATTTATTTTCTCTGGTTCCATAATCATTTTAGTATTTCCAGACCTCAAAACCCATATTCATGGCAATTTGGTTGATTGGATTAAACGTTCTTTCGTATAGTTTGCGAAAATGAGCATCATCCATGTCCGCCAGTTCTCTTGCCGTATAACCGAGAGAAATGAAGTCCTCCATAACCTTCGGCTCCTTATTATTTTTAATTAGCAATTGTAAGGAATGATGTTGTAATTCTGCCAATTTAGGCAAGTAAACGTTCAAGTCTGGGAGATTATTACTCTTTGAAGAATTGATGCTGCCGTCAGAAGGAATTAGGTTCCATAACAAATCATGAGAAACAAAACTCCATGGGATAAAATGATCAAGATCATAATCTTTCGGATGAAGTTCCTTGTCTGTATAGATGCAATGAATAGGACCTCCTATTTCCATCACCATATCCCAATAATTATGCTGCCTTGCAAGTGAATTTCTAACTTCAGGACGAATCAATTTGCTAGAGATGGCTGGTACGTTGGGATTCCTTGTTTGCAAGAATAACGTAAGATTCCAATAAGCAAAATCTATTAAAATATTGTAATGTGTATGCAGATAAGTGTCCCAAGCATTATTGAGAACGATGTAGAAATCCGAGTCCTCCTTGTACAAAGCATATAGACTTCCATTCTCCAATGTCTGGGAACGTCTGACCATCTCCTTGTCATCAGAAGTATCAATCCACGGACGCAAAAAGCGATAGGGAACATTTAACGTTAGCGTTGTTAGTAATCGCTTTATTTGCTTGTCTTCCAATCTGCTTGTTAAGCCTTCAATGATTGTCTGAGAATTGGCATCAATGGGAATCTGTGTGATGTGCTGTAAATCCATCACAATATCAAATAGAGAATCGCTCTTACCAAAGGACAGGCGGAAATAGTGAATAGGATACCATGCATTTGCAACCATTCTGATTACGATGTCCCATACGCTAATTCTCGGATTGTCCGATTTTGCGTGTATCTGCATAATCGATACAAACCAGAAGAATTTGTATGTTGCAACCGTATTTGAGAAAATCTTCCCAAGCCGGTTCGTGGTAAGTATGTCAGACGTCGGTATTTGCATTAAATATTCATTATTTCTAAGTATATTTTAATATCTGCGAATTTCCTTGTTCTGAATTGTCAAATTTTGAATACAAAGATAATAATAAATAATGTAAAAACTGCAATGTTATGCGAAAAAACTATAGTATTTTTGCAGAATTAACAATAAAAGGCAACTATAGGTGACAAAATTCCTATAGTTGCGCTTTTGCATTGGCACTTTTATTTTATTCTCGAGTGGGCTCGATCAGCACTTCAACCACTGAAGGGTTATTTACAACAGGCACCAGAGTGAATATAGCGAAGTGACATACGAGATGCCTGCCCACCACCAGAATACCTTGGGTGACAGGAACACTCCTTGGCAAGACTTTATGAAAGACTTGATTTCTTCGTTCTGATTGCGAAATTCTTGTAGTTGCAAGCTTCTATGGCTGGCAAGAAGATCGGTCTCTGCTTGAATCAGTTTCTCTCTTGCAGATATGATATCCTTCTTGCACTCATCGGTCATTTCAACCTTTAAGACTGTAGCCTCGGCACGGGTAACGGCACGGCAGAATGCGAAAACTGCCATGTCCATGCTATCGGTAGCTGCTTTCATCGCAATCACCATATCTGTTCCGTCTTTGCGAGCCTTCTCAACTTTTTGAATGCTATCGTGCAAGTCGCTTATGGCTTGCTTAAGAAGTTGAAGTTCATTGTCAAGATTAGCCTTTTGCTCCTTGACCTCTTCCTGTTTGTCGATTTCTACGACAAGATTATTATACTTGGACATAACGAATTGTATTTAACGGTGTGGACCTTTATATTTTCTAATTGGTTTGCATAGCCAGTTGGCATGTTGGGCGCAGCGTCGAACCCTCGCACGCTCATCCTCATCATCGTCTTTGCCCCAGTTTGATGACGTAGAGCCACCGCCACCACAGGATTCTGATATAGAAGTAGCAGCATCGACGTAGTTCATGAACAGTAGCATCGCCACATTCAAGACGTTCTCAAACAGCACAGATTCGTCGGGTGATTCGATAGCCTCCTTCATTGCCATGTATGCTTCCGTTGGTATTGCGATGGAATAATTCTTACCAGCAACAGACAATATCTTCCTGAATACAGATGGCATTTCTGGTTTGGATTGGACGACGCTCTGACGTGCAGAATTGTGTTCTGTGAGCGATTTCCGTTCTGTAGTCTGAGAGGTGTCAACAATAGAATTGGGCTTGACAACACCTGGAGCAACAGGATGAAGCTTCTTCCATGTGCCTTTAAGTTTGGGAACGGTCAGGTTACGACCTTTGCCCAACGTGGATGACTTGAAACGGGAGTTACCACGAAGTATGGTGTACCCATGGAGGACTCCTTGTTTGTCACGTTGCTCATGCACTTTGTAACCACAATTTTCAAGATTGTGCTTGTAATCGTTCCTGTCATAATTAGCCATTCCACGTAGGATGTTATAACAGACTTCCGTAATCTCCTTTTGATGAGCCTTGTGAATATCCTCGGGCAACTCCCAACCACGTTCAACGTTAATGGCATGAGCAGCCTTGACTGCACTATCGCCAATGAAGGGGTCATTCATGAGATTTCCGTCAAGGTCGATGCGGTTGATGAGGATGTGAAGGTGAGGAATGCCAGACTTCGCATCAAAGTGAAGACAGGCGAAAATCTGTGCTCTGTCCAGATTGAACTTGCCAAATCCCTTTTTCTTCCCATCCTTGGTTTGGGCAGCTTTCTTGAACTCATCGAGAAAGCGAAGCCTATATTGATACCAGTCATTGAGCGTCCATCCTTTAGTTTCATCAAGGGAAGGGGAAACCTCCATCCGAAGGGTCGGCTTTTCGACTGGCTTGCGCCTGAATTTCGGAGTATACTTCAGGTGGATGGTTTCCATTGCTCCCCACATGGCGAGAGGAGTAAGCCCGTCGCCAAGGTTACGTGTCAGCACCATGTCGGCGCGATTATGTTTGGTGGCATAGTTCGTCATGGCTGAGCCATGCGAGATAGACCTTGCTTTTGCTATCATACCATTACCTTTTGAACATACTTTCTATTTCTACTAATCTGCGGATAAGCCTGTTAACGCCCTCAATCCATTGGTGCATGAATTGCTTGTTGCGAAAGTACTTCTTACGCTGTTCCTGGGTTGTGCCATGAAGGGCATTCTTAATCAAAATGAGTTCCCCTCGGGCTGCTTTCAGTGACATCAGGGCTTCTGCCTCTTTATCGCTCATCATTACCTTCGGCTCCTGCCTCAAAGAGGTATCGTGGATATACTGACTTTTCTTCAGTCCACAGGCAGAAGCCATCTCTATAATTCTCTGGTTCTCTTCGGTCGTATAGCACACGGTGATACGTGGATTGCGCCCTTTATGTTCTATTATCTTATTCATTGTAGATGGGTTTATCGTTAAGTTATAACTGAGATTGGTCAACCCGATGCGAGCCTGCGAGTATTGCAAGAGATCAAATAGTCTGGCAAGTAGCGAAGTGGATTGTCGGACATTGACACTTCTTGTTTAGAGAATACGAAAATTCAGGCTCTTTTAGGTGGCATTTCCTTTCCCTATCGTTATCTCAATTAGAATGGCTGATTGCCTTGATGCTGAGTCTCAACAACCAGCCATTCTCCATTAGCAATTAGGGATTCAGCACAACTCCGTAGACGCTCTCGTTAGCATTCTCATTCTCGTCTTTTTTGAGAGTGAATGCCCTGAGAGTAATCATAGGGAAATGAAGTGTGATTAAGCTATCGTTACGAGCAATAGCTTCAGAAATCTGCTTTTTGGTCATCATCTCAAAGCAAAGTTCATCAAGAGGGGTATCGCAATTATTTCCCTTATGCACTACGGCATCAGTAGAGGTAAAGCTTGTGATGCATGGCTCGATAGCGAATTCATTCTCGGAGGGTAAATACTTTATCAATCCATTCTGCTCCAGGTCGTACATGATGTGGAGCACACCCTCAGGAGCAACCTCCCAACGTTCTGCGAGTTTGTAGAGATAGAAGAAAGCCGTAGGACCATACACAAGTTGCGGCTCTGTATCGTCCTCATCCATAGAAAACGATGCTGTGAGATGGGACATGATGTCCATAAAGAACTTGGCGTTAATGCCGTTCATAAGGAAATTGAATTCCTTCTGTGACAATCAGAGTGTCACGGACTTGATGTTTGAGATCATAATTTTACAAGATTTAAAAAGTTTGTGAATTAGTTAATTATTGCGGTATGTACCGTTCTTGAATACTATTTTCTCCACCATCTCGTTGAGACGGTCTGCGATGCGGTCATCGTAGTGCTCACGGATTTGTTGTGGAGTAAGGTTGGTGGTGATGATGGTGAAAAGCTGCTCTTCGTAGCGCTTTGTCAACAGGTCTATGACTGGAGTATAGACGTTACCGTAGTCCATCACCTCAGAGGGCTCGGTGCCAAGATCATCGATACCAAGCATATCCACGCTGATGAGTTTGCGGTATGCATCATAGTTGTTCTTGCACAGGTATGCAATGTATTTGGCATCCACTATCTGGATTCCGTATGTGCCATCGTTAAATGATTTCGGAATATGCAGATTGTTTAGTAGCTATTGGAATGCTTTGAGCATAGTGCTCTTGCCATTACCGCAACCACCGCATAAAATCATTTCACGAATAGTAAAAACCTGATTTTTAGAAGTTTGAGAAGGATATATGTCAAAGGGTGAACGAATAAGAAACGAGCGAGTTTCTTTCCAATTCTTTATTCTGCAATGTCTCAAAGAACCTTCTGTTAATGCTGCAAAGATAGCAATTTTCTCGTAGAAAACAAAGTGGATGGGAATAAATTGGACTATAAACTTTGAATTTATTATCTAAAGTTTCCCACCCCTTTTTCAACAAGACAGATGAGAAACCCTATAAATCATAACAAATTACTATTGCAAATTTCATTATTTTTAAGTATTGCACATTATTAAATAAATATGTACCTTTGCAGCCACAAATTAAGGGTAATATTTTTGATTAATTATAAACATTTAAAAGAATAATAAAACAATGAAAATTTTAAAGAATTTCATCGGCCTCGCTGCAATAGCTCTCTGCCTCGGCTTCGCTTCTTGCAGCAGCGATGATGATGCGCCTTCTTATAGTGAGGTGGCAGTTGACAATTCTCAGCTCAAAACCCTTCTCGAAAGCAAAGGATATACATTCGACGAGAACGGCAAGTTGCTCCTTGACGACAAAGCAACCAGCACTACTTCACTCGACCTTTCAGGTACACAGGTTGATACCGCCGCCCTGAAAGAACTTTCTGTTTTCCCTAATTTGAAAGAGTTGAACCTTAGTAACAATGGCTATGGTCCACTTTTCCATATCGCTTCACTTCCTTCACAGATTACAGGTCTTGACTTGCAAGGCAATGACATCTATGACTTCGACGGCTTGGTAACAGCCAAGGTTGAGAATGATGAGGTGAAAGCTACTATCCTTCATGAGTTTACAAAACTTTATCTCCCTGCTTCCTGCAAGTATAATGTAGAGGACTTGATGCCTTTCTATACTCAGAATAAGGCAGAGAACAAGACTGTTGACATGCAAATGGTAAATGATAAGGGCTCTTTGGAGAAGTATAACACTTTGAGAGAGATTCCTGATACATATTTTGCTGCTTATTTGAAGAATTTGTTTGCAAGCATCTTTGTGGATGATACACATATTGATATTAGCAAGCCATTGGCTCCTACTGAAGTGAATGTAATGATTGCATTGGAGACAACACTTCAGTACAAAGACATCGCTCAGATTCAGTCTATAAGCGGTATAGAATACTTTATCAACAACCCTTATTATCCAGACTTTTCTGTATTAATGCGTTACGCAAAGAATACAGAGCCATATACCGTTGCATATATTGCTCCACGTGGCAATATTAAAGGACTCCATTTGTTAAACACCAACACGCTTAATGGAATAGACTTGTCTGGAGCAACTAACTTGGCTTCAATACAATTGAGCAATAACGAATCTTTGAAAACCTTAGATTTATCAAAGACTTTGATTGCAAATCAAAACTTTGAAGAATGGGATACAACATTAAAGAATGGTCTTTATATTTTGAATTGCCAAAATTTGGAAGATTTAGTGTTGCCTACTCCAAATAAAAGATATATTAGTAGTCTGCAATTAATGCAGTTGCCAAATCTTAAAACTGTAAACTTACAAGATTTTGATGGTTTTGAATTCTTGGCTTTGATAGGCTTAGACAACTGTAAGATTACATACCCTGCAAACATGCTGTATGCTTATGGCAAAGAGAATTTGGAAACATCAACAATACCAGTAGAACTTGCTGTTTCCGAAAATGTATTCAACATGGAAGAAACCAAAGCATTTATAACAAAATATAGAGCGCATCTTCGAGACACATATACATCATATAGAAAATTTGGTGCTTATAAATGGAGTAAATATCTTTAAATATTTTAATAATTAATTTTAATTTAAACAAGAATGAAAAAAACTATTTTAATGATGGTATTTGCTATCGTAGCAATGGTAGCTATGCCAAGTAAAGTAATGGCAGCAAATGTTGCTGGTGACTATGTAGGTAAGTTGACACGTGTGTACATGAATAAGGAGAAGACTACTACTGATGACGAGGTTATAACTACTGTTAACGGTCTAAGCAATAGCTATTCTTTGTCTATCGAGGACTTGCAGATTGGCAATATGCCAGGTTCTATCACAGTTAATGCTTCAAACCTTCCTTTGGAAAATGGTTCTTTCGATGCTTCTTGTACAGTCATATTAACTGTGCTTGGCATTACTAACACTTACACAGGCAAAATTACTGGTACGTATGATGCTGCAACAAATACGTTAAAGTACACAGTGGATTGTACAGGCAAATATCTCTTGTTTGTTGGTTTCCACGCAATTGTTGACTTTGAAGGGAAACTTGAAAACTAAAAAATGATCATGTTGAATCCTATGTTTTGTGCATAGGGGTCAACGTTCATTTTATGAGGATGAAGTGCAAAAGCATGAGTAAAATTATAAAAACAATATTCTGTTTGGTTGCTATTGTTGGTGTAGGACTGATGGTTGCATCTTGTTCTTCCGATGAAGAAATTACACAAGGTAATGCAGACAACACTCTTGTATCTGAGGCAAAGAGTTATCTAAAAGACGAAATAATTCTTAGTACAAAAGCAACATTAAGCGGTGTTGACAAAACTCTTTTGCCAGAGGGATGTCCAACGAAGTTTAAGTTTGACTGGAGCCAGACCGATGACCAAACCTTCACAATTTCTTTGCTTGATTTTACAGTCGGCAACATGGGAATGATTATCAGTTTCAAATGTGATGTAAAGTGCATGGAACTTAATTCTTGGGAAAAGAAGGAATACACAGGTGATGGTTGGGTGAAATTTAAAGGTGTAGATGGTTCTGTATGGGGTACAGATACTGATGGTTCTGCTTCAAATGCCAAAGGCAGTAGCGTGCAAGGTTATTACAATGCCAAAACTCACCAAATTCAGTTTATCGTCAACTACAACATGATGAATGTACGTTCAGAATGTTTCCTTCAAACAATAGACAAGTCTCGTCTTGCAACATATGACGAAGACAAAGCTAAATATGAGGAAGATTTGAAAGCGTATAAAAAGGAGCACGGAATCAAATAAGAGACTGTAGCTTATATCTATAAACGGAAAGAGGGATATGCCCAGACATGTCTCTCTTTCTTTTTGCAAGTAAAAAATGAGGGGGAAGAGAAACAAGCCATAGCGAGGCTGAAATCGTGTAAGGATTTGGAAAAAATAGAATGACAATATAAATGAAGACAATTAGAAATGTAATGCTCATCGGCTTGCTGCTGATACTCGCCCTCCCTGTCGCTGCACAGCGAAAGGTGAAGTTCGGTATCTTCGACAAAGCCACTGAGCAGCCAATCATCGGTGCAGTCATCACCTACGCCGACAACGAGAAATTGAAATCGCCACAGCGTGTTGTTACCAACATGGATGGTGAGGCTACCATCTCGGTGCCTCAGAGTGACAAGTGTTATTACCAGGTGGTATCCGTGGGCTATAACCCTCTGAGGGGAACCATCGGAAGCGACAACTCCCTCAAGCTCTTCATGACCGAGGACGTGATGAAGATGAACGAGGTGGTGGTTACTGGTTCCCGTACCGCCCGCCCTATCAAGCTCTCGCCAGTGAGCACGCAGGTGATCGGCGGTAAGGAACTGGTAGATGCAGGCTATGCCGACCTCACCAAGGCTCTGCAACAGGAGACACCGGGTATGAACATCCAGAAGGTGGGTTTCGGCAACGAAATCTCCATGCAGGGCTTGGATGCCCGCCACGTGCTCTTCCTGCAGGATGGTGAGCGATTGACGGGCGACATGGCGGGTAACCTCGACTATGAGCGATTCAACCTCCATGCCATCGACCGCATCGAAATCGTGAAGGGTGCCAGCAGTACCCTCTATGGAAGCCGTGCATCGGGTGCCGTCATCAACCTCATCACCAAGAAGACCACCAAACCTGTGGATATTCAGGCTGGTGTACGCTGGGGACAGATGAACGAGCGCAACTACAAGAATCCTTCCAAGAAGGACTTCCTGTATATGTTTGAGAAGAACGCCGATCGCCCGAACCTGCAGAGCTGGGTGTCGGCAGGATTCAATGCAGGCAAGGTGACCTCGCAGACCGACGTGTGGTACTCTTCGAGCGATGCCTTCTACATGTATCAGGCTGAGAATGACAAGAAGGTATATACCCAAGAGGCGAATCCTTGGCTCGACCACGATGTGACCATTACCAGCGTGGCTTCCCGTCCGCCAATGGGCATCGAGGGTACAGAGCATATCTCGGTATCGCAGAAGGTATTCTACGACCCTTTCAAGAACCTGGAGATTCTTGCCTACGGTAGTGCGTTCTATATGAACACCTACGACCTCATTCAGGACATGACCTTCAGTCAGGCGCGTGACTGGACAGCTGGTACTAAGATTAAATATACATTTAAGGATTGGTTCAAGATTACCGCCTCCCTTCATGGCGACTTCTACGACCGCTTCAAGCGACACGAGCGCATCGACGAGCGTACCAAAGTGTATAAGAGCCGTATCTTCCAGCCTCGCCTCTCCATCACCTCGCAGAAGTTCGAGGGCCACGACCTCATCCTCGGTATCGAGCACCTGAGCGATGACCTGACGAGCGACCGATTCAACGGCGATGCCTCCCACATAATGCGCACCCGTTCATTAAAAGAGACGGAGGCTTTCCTGCAGGACGAGTGGACGATGAACGACCACTGGATGGTTTCGGTAGGTGTGAGAACCAACTTCAGCCGTGCTTTCGGTATGATGGCGATGCCTAAGATTGCTTTCAAGTGGAGTCCTTCGGATCACTGGGCATGGAGAGCCAACTATTCGATGGGCTATCGTTCGCCAAGCATCAAGGAGCTGTTCTTCAACTGGGACCACCTCGGCATGTTCATGATTAAGGGTAACGAGGACCTGAAGCCTGAGAAGAACAACTACGTGAGCCTGGGCACAGAGTACTCGAACGATAACTTCTTCATCTCGGGCAATGTATATGGCAACTTCTTCCGCAAGAAGATAGAGGGCGTATGGCGCATCTACGACATGCAGTATAACTTTGAATACACCAACCTCGCCAAGCAGAACCTCATCGGACTGGAGACCATCATGCGCTGGCACTTCCTCAACCACTTCACGATGAATGCCACCTACAGCTACGTGAACGTGAGCAAGACGGATGGCATCCAGGTGAATACCACTTCGCCTCATGCTGCTACGGCAAGCCTCGACTATAAGTACAACAAGAAGAACTACCGATTGGGCGCCACCTTCTCGGCAAGCTACATGGGTGAGAAGAAGTTTGATGTGCAGGACCGACTCTCTGTAAACGGTGAGAGCCACGATGCCTACTTCCGCTGCCAGTTGCCACAGTATGTATTGTGCAACCTGTCGGTGATTCAGACCTTTTATAATAAGGTAAAGGTAACGGTGGGTGTGGATAACATCTTTAATTACGTGCCAAAGACCCTGGGTTCGGGCATCACCATGTTTAACGTGCCAGCCACGGCAGGAGCCAAGGCGCATGTGCAGGTGGAAGTGTTGGTAGATGAATTGGTAAAAGCATTTAGAAAGAAAAAATAATGAAGAAAGCATTACTATATATAATAGGTATGGCAGCCGCAATGACGAGCTGCGTATCTTATGAGGCTGAGGACTTTACGGGGCACACTCTGCCCCGAAAAACAGGTTATAGCACGGGTGTTACCAACGACTGGCTCTATTTTGACCTGAAGACGGGACATCGCTATAATGTGCTGAATCCTAACCAGAGTGTCATCGCCTATATTGACGGCAAGCCGATAGAGGAATTTTTCCATTATAAAGGTACTGCCAAACTCGTAAAGTATTGGAGCGAGGGCGTACAGAAGAACATCTTCGAGGATGCAGAGCGTGATGAGAACGGCGATACCATCTTCACCAAGAATCAAGCTACAGGCAAGTTAACCTATAAGACGGTGAAGAGACAAGCCAACAGCATCTTAGTGATGGAGAACAAGGAGGATGACCCCAACACGATGGCTTATCCTGCTACGGAGTGGGACCTCGCCTTCAATGGTTATCAGCTCCGCACCAACAGCGGAACGAGCGGACCAGGCAAGGGCGGTGCTGCCGACCTGGGCTATGGCGAATATGACAAGTGGACGAGCAAGGCGCAGGTGGATGCCTATCTGGCAGAACACAACATGACTTTCGCCGTGGATGATTCAGCAAGCGTCTATGTCACCATGTCGCAGAACGACTGGAACAAGTATTGCATCGCCAACAAACTGGATATGAAAGAGAACCCTTGGTTCGACCCGAACAACGGACCTGCCAAGCAGTTGGTAAGCGGCAATCCGGTGCTCGAAAAGGCAATGATCTTCTCTGGTCCACCTCCAGTATATACTCCTTCTTTCCATACCTACGTAATCCGTTCGTGGGATGGCGAGAGATATTACAAGCTCCAGATCATCTCCTGGTATGATGCCAATGTGCAGATAGGTGATGAAGGAGGAAGAATCAGTTATTACTTAGATGAATTAAAATAAATATTAAACATTATGAAACAATTGAATTGGTGGAAATCCATCGCTTCGTTCCTCGTGGTACTCTTTACCATGCCGTTGGGACATGCGCTGATGATGATAATGGATAAGACGATGACTCCTGAAGCTGTGCATTACTCAGCCTTCTTCATGGGGTTGGCAGGTCTTATCATGGTAGTAATCGGTGTCTTCGTAAAGGGAGACACCAAACAAACTCTTTGGGGACTTTTCGGAGGTCTGCTCTTCTGGACCGGTTGGATAGAATTCCTGTTCCAGTACTATGCTACCCGCTGGGGTACACAGCCGGAGATGGAGAATGGCGAAGTTGTGACTCGCCCTGAATACCTCATCCTCCCTGCCACCTTCGGCATGTGGATGATGATAATGGTGCTCTACATCTTCTCAACCAAAAACGGATGTAACTTCATCAACTGGTGGCAGCGTGTTCTTTTCCGTTCCCGCAAGAATAAGATTGCCGCCCGTCCGATGACACATCATACAAGTATCGTTACTTTCATGGAACTGAACATGATTTTGTGGACAAGCTATCTCCTGTTGATGTTCTGCTACGACAAGAACTTCCTCGGCGACCATCATCCTGTAACTTCGGTTGTTGCCGCAGCTTGTCTGATAGGTAGTTTCTTCATCTTCCGAAAGCAGTTGCGTTTGAGCACATGGGGAGCCAATATCCGTATGGCTATCGCAACGGTTGTCGTGTTCTGGGTACCTGTGGAAGTGCTTGGTCGCCTTGACT
>ENA-OWLZ01000165-OWLZ01000165.1-metagenome-genome-assembly--contig:-NODE-165-length-18765-cov-11.309888_pt1 | contig 18765 bp, 20 predicted proteins | sample MGYA00245341_ERZ651117 | MGnify/ENA primary metagenome ERZ651117 (study PRJEB26857, sample SAMEA4031763) | metagenome | biome: human; feature: oral; material: saliva | place: Philippines | collected 2014... | reverse complement strand
ATGCCCCCTACAGGGCTCGAACCTGTGACCCATAGATTAAGAGTCTACTGCTCTACCAACTGAGCTAAGGAGGCATTTGTACTTAAGGTACTTAATCAGTATACTACCATCCCCATTGTAAATCAAGGGAATTTTCTCGAGAAATTCTCCGTTTAAAACAAAAAATGTCCTCTAAAATTTTCTTTAGAGGACTGTTTTTTATTCTAACCCCAGACTCACTTTAAGTCCGGCATCAATGATTTTCATAAAGTCACTATCGACGGTCGTAATCTTCTCAAGAATACGCACTTTATCAATCGTCCGTATTTGTTCGAGTAAGACGACAGAGTCGCGTTCGAACCCGAATTGATCTTTTTTGATTTCAATATGCGTTGGAATATTGGCCTTTGTATGCTTGGCGGTAATCGCTGCTACAATGACCGTTGTACTAAAGTGATTTCCTACATCATTTTGCACGATAAGGACAGGGCGCCTTCCCCCTTGTTCACTTCCGACAACTGGCGACAAGTCCGCAAGATACACATCGCCTCTTACAATCTTATCACTCATTTATATACACCCGTTTCACGCGATCTGAAATGATGCAAAGCACTTCATAAGCAATCGTCTCTGATCGCTTCGCTAATTCTATCGCGGTAATTTCTTCGTCTCCATCTTTCCCAAGGAGTGTCACTGTTGTTCCTACTGGAAATTCATGCGGTAAGCGAATCATGCATTGATCCATGCAGATGCGTCCAACGATTGGACAACGAACGCCGTCCACTAAGACATCCCCTTTATTGTAGGCACGGATAAATCCATCTGCATACCCAACTGGAAGTGTCGCTACCCATTGCTCTTCTTCTGCTGTATAGGTTGCACCGTAACTAACCGTGTCTCCTGCTTCCAGCTTCTTCACTTTCACCATTTCCGTTTCCCAACGAAGCGCTGGCGTTAAGGCCGATTCATCTTTCAGCGCTAAGTCTCCATTGGAAGGATTAATTCCGTAAATTCCAATACCGTATCGAACAATGGCGCTATCGCCTGCCCCATGCCAAAGCGCATAGGCTGAGTTCGAGTAATGCACGTGTGCTGGTTTGACGGTTAATTCATCAACCAGGCGATGAAACTTCTCGATTTGTTTCGTTAACTGTGTCGTGTCGGCTTCGTCGGCAGTCGCAAAATGCGTGAAAATGCCTTCGAATTCAAACGGGCCCGATTGTAGCACGGCTTCAACCGCTGCTAACTCTTCCTCGTTCACGACACCGATACGTCCCATTCCAGAGTCCACGGCAATATGGACTTTTAATGGCGTGTCTTTTAAATACTGTGCTGCTTCTTTTAGCCACGCTACTGAATCAACACTCGCAGTGATATTATTTTCTGCTAGGAGCGCGGCATCTTCAACGCGGCTAAGTCCTAAAATTAAAATCGGTTGTGTAAATCCAGCTTGGCGTAGTCCTAGTCCTTCATCCACATTCGCCACACAGAAACCTGTAGCGCCAGCTTCTACTGCTGCTTGTGCCACAGGAATCATCCCATGTCCGTATGCGTTGGCTTTGACTACGGCATACAATTCTTGTGTCGGGCTCAACTTCGCCAGTTGTTTTTTTATATTTTGTTTTACTATAGATAAATCCACTACCACTCGTGTATTTCGATGGATTGCTTCTAACATCATTGGTTCATTCCTTTTTATTCGTTGGATTCTAATACGACGACGGCATACGCATCATGATTGGTATGCGTAATCGTGACCCAGATTTTGTGGGCGTAACGTTTGCATACAAGGACTGGTTTCCCAGACGCATCATTTAAGACTTCAATGTCTTGGAAAGACACGTGTTGTCCAATTCCCGTTCCCAATGCTTTTGCGTAGGCTTCCTTGGCCGCAAAACGTCCTGCGAGAAACTCCACTTTTCGCTTCGTTGGAAGATTCTTATATTTCTCTAGCTCTGCTGGAGTCAGTACTTTTTGTAAAAAAGTTTTCGGTTCTGCCACGATTTTTTCAATGCGTGACAGTTCCACTGCATCCATTCCAAGTCCTGTAATCGCCATTGTCGTCTCCTCTAACGTATTTCATTCCTTCATTTTATCAAAATAATGACCATTTGTCAGAAATTTTATCGTTTCTTATGATTCCCAGAGGCCTTTCCATAAAATGACTTCGCTAGCTTCGAGTGACGCTTGCACATCGATAATGCGCTGGTTGCTACTACCGCGAAACTGCAGGGTCAAATCCTTCTTGGCGAGTTCAAATCGTCCATCGACTAAAATATCAATCATGCTGAGTAATTCCAGCTTATCCTCTGTTTCTTGCATTAATTCTTCCCATGTATATCCAGTCCACGACCAGACATCTTTGGTGTTTCCGTAAGCTTCCCGAAGAGCTTTTACGAGAGATAGGCAGACACCTGTATTTAAAAACGGCTCGCCTCCAAGAAGCGTTAACCCTTGGCAATACGAAGCGCCCACATCCTCAACGATTTGTGCTTCGAGTTCGCTCGTATACGGAATACCGTAATTGAAATTTTGTGCAATGACATTATAACATCCTTCACAGGCAAAGAGGCAGCCACTCACATACAGCGAGCAGCGTACCCCTTCTCCATCAACAAAATTATACGGTTTATAGCTTGCAATCTTCCCCCTGGAATACTGCTCACTGGTCCATTCTTTCGGCTTCGGGTTATTCATCCTCCGTCACCCCAAGCGCATAGCGTTCCTTGAGTTTTGGCATATGTTTCACACGCGAAGAAATCTCCACGTGACGACCATGCACCATCGGACGGGCTTGCGGATTTCCAAGGTAGCCACAAGTTCGTTTCACTACATCACAAGTTTGCGGATCGTGATTCTTACATTGCGGGCATTCGAACCCTTTACTTGTAGGAGTAAATTCACCGTCAAATCCACACTTGTAGCAGTGGTCAATTGGCGTGTTCGTTCCAAGATACCCGACTCTGTCATAGGCAAAATCCCAAACGGCTTCCAGCGCCTTTGGATTTTGACGAAGCACTGGATATTCGCAGTAATGGATGAAACCACCTGAAGAATACACTGGGTAATCTTTCTCAAACTCAATCTTTTCAAATGGTGTTGGATTTTTACGCACATCATAATGGAAACTATTCGTATAGTATTCCTTCTTGGTAATATCTGGAATGAGACCGAATTTTTCGATATCGAGCTTACAGAAACGATCTGTCAAACTTTCACTTGGAGTCGCATAGACGCTGAAATGATATCCAAACTCATCCCCCCATGCATCCGTATGAGCCTTCAACGATTTCACGATGTCTAATGTAAAGGCCTTAGCTTCGGGATTGGTTTCCCACGCAGGTCCAAAGAAGGCCGTTGCCGCTTCATAGAGGCCGATATAGCCAAGAGAAACCGTCGCACGTTTGTTTCTAAATAAGACATCGACTTCTTCGCCATCCTTCAAGCGTTGGCCAAATGCTCCATAATGATATAAGACCGGCGCATTGTCGCGAGTGGCTTCCTTGCAACGTTCCACACGGTAGACAAGTGCATCTTTACAAATTACGAGTTTTTCCTCAAAAATCTCCCAAAACTTTTGAAGAGATCCATCGGCTTCAAGCGCAATGCGAGGAATATTGAGCGTGACAACCCCTAAATTCATCCGTCCATCGTTGACTTCTTGACCGAATTCGTCCTTCCATCCTTGAAGGAATGAGCGGCATCCCATTGGCACTTTGAAGCTTCCCGTTAAACGAACGATTTGGTCATAGCTTAATACATCTGGATACATGCGTTTTGTCGCACATTCCAATGCCAATTGCTTCACATCATAGTTGGGGTCATTGGCTTCCAAATTCACGCCACGTTTCAATGTGAAGACGAGTTTCGGGAAAATGGCCGTCCGTTTTTCTTTGCCAATTCCCTCCATGCGCACTTGCAAGATGGCCTTTTGAATACAACGTTCAAAGTGATTCGTTCCGAGTCCAAATCCAAGTGTGGTAAATGGTGTTTGTCCTTGCGATGTATAGAGCGTGTTGATTTCATATTCTAAGGATTGCATCGCATCATAAATATCTTTTTCCGTCTTCTTCATCGCATACGCTTCTTGACGGTCTGCTCCTTCAATCCACTCTTTTGCATCTGTTAAATGTTTTTCGTAATTCTTAGCAGCATAAGGTGCCAGTAACTCATCCACACGATTGGCAGAACAACCACCATACTGACTGCTCGCCACATTCGCGATAATTTGAGCCATTTGTGCGGTCGCTGTTTGGATGGATTTAGGAGACTCCACTTCTGCATTTCCGATTTTAAAACCGAGCCCTAGCATGTGCTCGAAGTCAATCAAGCAACAGTTCGTGAGCGGCATATATGGATGATAATCCAAGTCGTGATAATGGATGTCGCCTTTTAAATGCGCATTGGCCACATGTGGCGGAAGCATCTTTAAGCCAATAATCTTTCCAACCGTTCCAGCCGTTAAGTCGCGCTGTGTATTAAATACTTTACTATCTTTATTCGCGTTCTCGTTCACAACACTGGCTTCTTTATTCGTTAATCGTGAGAGCGCCCATTGGAAATCCAACTGATTTTTACGGCGTAAATCACGGTCTACACGGTAGGCAATATACTCTTGTGCCAGAGCCGATTCTCCATCTTCAATCAGTAAATGTTCAATGATATTTTGAATTTCATAAATCTCAATCGTATCGTTAAATCGTCTTGAAATCTCCGCGAGGACATCCTCTACGATGCGACCAAGCACTGCCATCCGCTCGTCGCTTAATGTACCATTCAATCCGATTTCCGCTTTTTCAATCGCGCGTTGAATTTTTTCCTTTTGAAATTCGACTTGTCGGCCATCCCTCTTTGTGACCGATAATGCTGTTAATGTCTCTATACTCATCACGATTCCTCCTTAAACTATAGTCTTTATTGTAACACTCCAAAAAAAAAAATCAACCCCTAAAACACAATATATTGTGCTTTAGAATCGTTATGATTTACTACATATAGTATGCGAAGCCACAAAAAAACTCCCTGACAAATCTGTCAGAGAGTCTGAATTTCTTATTTTTGTGCGTTTTTAACAGCTTCGACCATCTTATCCCACACGTTTTCCATATCTTGTACCAATTTCAATTGTGTACGTGCACGGTCCAAGTTTTGTCCTGGACGAGTCGTAGCATAATAAACGTCTCCATTGATATAGTCCGTCAAGAAACGAATGCCTTGTTCTAGCGTAATGACGCGAGCTCCCCAAGGTAAGTATTCGAGTTCGGCATCTGTTAAGATTCCGTTTGTTCCTTCAATAAAGCCTTTCACGTAAGTTTCGTATAAGTCGAAATCGAAGTTCACTTTTGATAAATCCGGTTCATCTTCTGCACAGTCGTTGGCACCAAAGCGAATGGAATCCCCAAAATCAAATAACACTAAACCCGGCATCACGGTATCAAGGTCCACGATGCAAAGCGGTTCCTTCGTTTTGCTATCGAACATAATGTTGTTTAATTTTGTATCATTATGCGTTACACGAAGCGGCAATACACCTTCATCGAGTAAATCATATAATAAGAAGCAGTCCGCTTTACGATTTTGGATAAATGCAATCTCTTCTTGCACTTCTTTCACACGGCCCACGCGATCTTCTCGAATCGCTTCTTCCAACTGTCTGTAACGATTCCGTGTGTCGTGGAATTGTGGAATCACTTCAACCAATTGGCTTGCATCGAAGTCGTTTAAGTCATAGGCAAAACGACCAAATGCTTTAGCTGTGATGTAAAATTGCTCTGGACTTTCTACTTTATCTAATGAATAGCTATTTTTAACGGAATCATAAATACGCCAGTAGGTTCCGTTATCCAAGTTAGCTGTTAAATGGCCATCTTTCGTACGGATGACACGAAGCGTTTCACGAGCAGCATCGCGCCCTTCTGCTTCGTATTTCTTGCGAAGGTAAGTCGTTACCTTCTCGATATTTTCCATTAATCCGCGAACATTTGGAAAAATAACATGGTTAATGGCTTGTAGTACATATTGTTTTTCTTCATTTTCATGTGTATGTGTAATTTGATAGGTTTTATTAATTAATCCATTTCCTAAAGGTTGAATATCTACCAATTCCCCTGGTAATTCGTAATATTCATATGCCACTCGTGCATTATTTAATGGATTTCCTTCTGTTGTCATAACCTTTTCCCCTTTTACCTTCTAACAAAGTCGTATGTGTCTATTGTACCGCTTTCACGAGTAAAAAGGAAGATATACGGCGAAAAAAAACAGAAGAACTATTTAGTTCTTCTGCACTTTCTGTTATTTCATTTCTTTTGAGCTTTCCATGATGGCATCGATTAGGCCGTATTCTAAGGCTTCTTGTGCTGTCATGTAGTTATCACGGTCTGTATCTTTTTCAATACGTGATAATTTTTGGCCAGTTTGTTTGGCCAAGATTTTATTTAAACGTTCACGTGTTTTCAAGATTTGACGTGCTGCAATTTCGATTTCTGTCGCTTGTCCTTGTGCTCCGCCTAAAGGTTGGTGGATTAAGATTTCAGCGTTTGGTAATGCAAAACGTTTTCCTTTAGCACCAGCTGTTAATAGGAATGAACCCATTGACGCTGCTAGACCCATCGCGATGGTTTGAACGTCTGCTTTGATGAAGTTCATTGTATCGTAGATGGCTAAACCAGCTGTTACGCTTCCTCCTGGAGAGTTAATATACATGTAAATATCTTTCTCAGGATCTTGTGCATCTAAGAATAGTAATTGCGCGATAATCGCATTAGCCATATCATCGTGAACTGGTCCGCTCACCATGATGATACGGTCTTTTAATAAACGTGAGTAAATGTCATAAGCGCGTTCTCCTCGAGAAGATTGCTCGATAACTGTTGGAATTAAATTCATAAGTCTTCCTCCAAATTTTATTTTGTTTTAGTCTACCGCAATAGTCAACAAAGGTCAATCTATCTGCTTATTAGTTAATAAAGTTGAAAATCTTGTCCCATACTTCTTTTGAGAAAATATCAAATGGGTTGTGCCCTTCACCTAAAACGGCATAGCCAACCATTAAGCCAAGTGCAAATAAGATGACTGCGATAATCACGAAAATTAAGACACGCAGGAGCGCCGTCAATAATAAGTGACCACTATTTTTCAATTCTTGCTTCATGCTTCTTCTTTCCTTTCATCATCAATCATATTCGCAGTTGGGTTCATTACGACTTTCTTAGAGCTGAAGAGTCTTCTTAGCCCTGAAAAAATACCACGATCTGCTTTAATGCGGTTTAATAAGATTCCTGTTCCAATCGCAACACTTTGCAGCGGGTTCTCAGCAATCATCACTGGAACTTGTAGCTTCTCAGAAAGCATACGGTCGATTCCTTGAATGAGCGCTCCGCCCCCTGTAACCATCACACCGCGTTCGATAATATCACCTGCGAGTTCTGGTGGAGTCGCTTCGAGTACGAGTCTGGCTTCTTCGCCAATCGTATCGAGCATTTCTTTTAAGCAATGATAAATTTCATTCGTATAAATAGTCACGGTCTTCGGCAATCCAGTCGTCATATCGCGACCTTTGACAATCATATCCGATTCGTTTTCCACTTCAATCGCACTACCAAGATTCATCTTGATGGCTTCAGCGGTACGGTCCCCGATAATGAGTTGATATTTGTCTTTAATATATTCCGAAATGGCAAAATCCATATTGTCGCCGGCTAATTTAATCGAACGGCTTGTGACCGTTGAGCCCATTGAAAGAACGGCAATATCACTTGTTCCGCCACCGATATCGATGACCATGTTTCCAATTGGAGAGAAGATATCGAGTCCAACGCCGACCGCTGCCACTTTTGGTTCTTCCTCTAAGTAAATATTGCGTCCACCGCATTTAATCGCCGCTTGGATAATGGCTTTTTGTTCCACCGTCGTAATATTTGTTGGCGTACAAATTAAAATATCTGGTTTTGAGAACCAACTATTTAAGTTTAATTTTTGCATGAATAATTCAAGCAATTGTTCCGTCACTGCGATATCCGCAATTACCCCACCTTTTAATGGATGGTGCACATTGATGTCTTTTGGCGTACGGCCCACCATTTGGTACGCACGTTCACCAACTGCAATTACGTCGCCGTTTCGCTCATCTAGCGCAACCAGTGACGGTTCATTTAAAATAATTCCGCGATCTTTTAAGAACACTAAAATATTCGCTGTTCCTAAGTCGATTCCAATATCTCGAACCATGAAAGTCTCCTCTCTTATAAACGTTCCTTTGTCTTAAATCCATTTTTAAATACTAATAGAATATACGAGCCGATTAAAAAGGCAACGGCTAATCCTAAGCAATATTGTAAAACGCCGATAAATCCGTATTTATCCACATTCAAGAAGAAGTACGGAAACGGGCCGTCTTTGTTATTTCCAATCGGAATGCGTGTGATCAGTGCAATCGCTACAGATACAATCGCATAAACCAGCGGCAACAGTGTCCATATAAATGGGTCATACCACTTGTAGCAATGTCCTTTATCAAACACGATACAATCCAGCAAGGTCCCAAACGGCACAATATAGTGCGACAAGAAATTCTCAATCGTCCAGAACTCTTCGGCTGTCTTTTGCGGTGCTAACATAAAGTGATACACCAAGCCAGTTAGGAGAATTGCTACCGTCACGCCGCCCTTCAAGCGAAGGTCCATTTTACTCCAATGACCACTTTTGCGGTATTTGAAGAGCAAGTACACCATGAACACTCCAACGAGTAAATTCGACTGATTCGTATAATAACGAAGTCCATGCCAACCGTGAAGCGTCATCTGCATTAGGAAACCGACAATCGCGCAAGTAGCGATGATTCCTTTCGAGATTAGACTTGCTTTTAAAAATGTTTCTCTCTTCATTCAATTCCTCTTTCTCTTGACACTAATCCTCTTTATTATACCATATCTATCGCCTTTGTCAGTACTATTAACGCATAATCAAAAAGGCTTGGCCACAAACTGCCAAACCTTTCTCACATTATGCTCTACGATGGTTCATTAAGTCATGCGGACTAACGACCGGAGTTGAGTTCACCCATCTAGCAAAATTGCGAAGCGGGAGATATAAAATATAGTAAATCACGATGTTTAACATTAACGTTGCCCCGAGTCTTTCAACTAAAAACTCGTTCCAATCCATGCTCGCCACTCCTCGTAAGGCATACACGAAGTAAACAGACACTTCGGTGAAGCTTAAGAAGAATACCAATGCTAGCCCTAATGTAAATGGATTTTGACGGATGTTCGAGCGAACTAGACGAATGATTCGTACAATCACCGCGAACAGCGCCATATAGACACCGAGAATTCCCGAGTAATAACTATCCACTAATAATCCAGCAATTACCGTAAACCAGAACATGGATTTATGGTCTATCATGAAGTTTAACATCACGACAGCAATAATAATCATTCGAGGGGTTAAGCTATAGCCTGAGAAGAGAAATAATTTTGAAAAATGATTCGTTAACACTCCATCGGCTAAGAAAGCAAGGATATAAACAAATAACACCCAGTAAACTCTTTTTGAGACGCGCATTATTGCCCCTCACTTTCGCTTGTACGAATAACAACCGTCACATAACGAACGTCATTCGTATCCGCTGCTGGACGAATTTTCACTTCTTTATACAAGCCAAAACGGTCCATTGCCACTTCTTCAACTGTCCCGATATACAGTGAGTTTGGAGAAATACCACCGAGACCACTTGTCACGACTTTATCCCCGACTTTGATATCTTGAGTTGCTTGAATTTGGCTCATCACTAACATATTCGTTTTATCATCATAGCCAGTGATTGTTCCGTAGATTGGTTCATTTTCATTTTGAATCATCGCCGCTACACGCACTAATGTATTATCGGCATTCGATAATAGCGCTACACGTGCACTCGTTGGATTCACGTCCATGACCTTCCCTACAAGTCCATTATCACTCATAACAGACATTTGTGGTTGGATGCCGTCATTCGACCCTTTATTAATCGTAATGACATCACGCCATGTATCTGGATTACGCGCAATTACCGTCGCATTCACTAACGTATAATCGTTTAGCGTATCTTGCAAATTGAGCGTTTCCTTCATTTTTTGGTTATCACGTTTTAACTCACTCAATTGAACTTCTAATTCATGAATGGTATCGATTTTTTGTTTTAACGATTGATTTTCTTGGTACGTATTTGATAAATCACTCACGCTATCAATAAAATCATTAATACTATTTGCTGGATAAGAGACTATTCTTCCAAGAATATTGGTTACATCATTAACACCTTGAGTCACGATATTACTGCCGTAAGTAATGGAATACATGATTAACGCTAAAGACACGATAATTCCGATTACCCAACCAATTAGTTTCTTATTTGAAAAAAATGGATTCACATCATCACTCCTTTTTTTTATTTTTCAACGGACTCTATTTTTTCATTAATGATGGATTTGCTAAAATTGCACCAGTTCCTAGTGCCACACAATCAAGTGGATCGTTGGCCACAAAGGCTGGTACTTGCGTTTCCTTCGAAATCATCTCAGCAAGGTGACGAAGCATTGCGCCTCCACCTGTTAACACGATTCCATGATCAATAACGTCCGCAGAAATTTCTGGCGGTGTTTGTTCCAATACATCTTTTACTGCGTCTAAAATTTGATGAATAATTTCACTCATCGCAACTGCAATTTCTTTTGCAGGCACTTCAACAACACGTGGTAACCCCGTAACCATGTCACGACCACGCACTTGCATGCTTCCTTGTGCTTTTTCAATAGAAGCTGAACCTAACATAATTTTTAATTCTTCAGCCGTACGTTCCCCAATCAGTAAATTATACGTCTTACGAACATGCTGAATAATAGCCTCGTTTAACTCGTCGCCTCCGACACGAATCGAACGGCTATTCACGATTCCACCAAGCGAAATCGTCGCCACATCTGTCGTACCGCCACCGATATCGACAATCATGCTTCCAGTTGGATCTGTGACAGGAAGTCCTGCCCCAACCGCCGCAGCGAATGGTTCTTCAACCACGTACGCTTCTTTTGCTCCTGCATATTTTGTCGCGTCTAAAACGGCTCTCTTTTCAACGTCTGTAATGCCACTTGGCACACAAATAATGACCACTGGTTTAAAGAATGAGCGGCCTACAATCGACTGAATGAAGTATTTCAACATTGCTGTCGTTGTATTGTAATCAGCGATGACGCCATCTTTCATTGGACGTAATGCTACGATATTTTCTGGTGTTCTACCAATCATTTCAAATGCAGATTTTCCTACTGCGATAATTTCTTCTGTAACAATATTTTTTGCAACAACGGAAGGTTCACGTGTGACGATTCCCTCATCTTCTAGATAAACAATCGTGTTAGCTGTGCCTAAGTCAATTCCGATATTTTGTGCTTTAAAATTTAATGCAACCACACTGTTTCCTCCTTAGATAATTCTTCTACAGACTTGGCTGTAAGAATTCTATTCTAGTATAGCAGAATTTAGCTTTTTATTCTTGTATTTTATAGATTTTTAGGAAACTTTTTTATTTCGTAATATTAAAACGTTTTCTGTAACACTTTAGTGATTTTTCACGGGTAAAAACCTTTCGGTTAAAAAGCTGAAAAGTCACGAGAAGGTGCTTCGTAAGTTTTTGAATTGGAAAACTACGATCCCATTCGGATGTCTTCATAGGAATAACAATAGCTATACCGGAACGAGCCTCTAGTCTCGTTTCCTATCGAGCTTCAAACTGACTCTAGGAAATGAATTTCCAGAGTCAGTAATTCACATCGATCATGATCGCTATTGTTATTCCTATAGAATCCGAATGCTCTTCGCTTTTCAACCAATCGATTCGCTATGTTTCTCCCATTCCAGCTAGGAACTTTCTGGCACAAAAAAACACTAAAATTCAGAAAACGGAATTACGAAATAAAATAATACAAAAGAATAAAAAGAAATTGTTAGGGGAGGAAAAGAAAAAAGCAGCTCGGTTAGAGAGCTGCTTTGATGACATAGTTATTAACATATTCGAGGATGGTAAAGAAATTGATGATGAGTAAGAAGAGGGCTAAAGCAAGGAGTTGTTTTTTCCATGTTAAAACGACGTATCCGATAAAGTCGCGGATAAAAGCGTTTAGGGAATAATAAAGTTTTGTTTTGGCACCGTAGCCGACGCATTTGTATCCCATTTTTCTAGCTAAAAAGACGGCGCGGAAAATGTGGAAATAGTTCGTCACAATTGCAGCTCTATGGTTGGATTCTGGATAACGTTCCTTGATGATTCCATAAGAGTTTTGCAGATTTTGTTCCGTATTTGCCGACTGATCTTCCATGATAATCCACTCTTCTGGTACTCCGTGTTCTACAGCGTAGCGTTTCATCGCTTCCGCCTCAGAAATCACTTCATCCACGCCCTGACCGCCACTCATAATTAAGTAACATGGCTTTTCTTGTTTCTTCCAAATGGCAATACCGCGATTGATGCGGCTAGCTAATAGCGGCGTTACTTTGTCACCGATAAGACCTGCGCCAAGAACGATAATATGATCGAACTTGTAGCGTCGTACATGTACGCTATTAAAAAAAGTCGTTAGGAAATACATTACTAATTCGATTGCAAAGAAAATTCCTATCCCAATAAAATCTCTCTCAACACCTACTACCAAAGCGTTTGATTCCGTCATTTGTAAGAACGGGTTGTAGAATAAGTAACTGACAATAGCAACACCCAATCCCAACGCTAATAGATTCGTAAATCTGAAACCTTCTCGTTGAATCAAGCGCACCCCAGAAACGAGTAAAAACAACGTTCCCCAGATTGGTAAAAATAGAATAGCGATGAACGGCAGTAACAGGAGCCCCATAGCAATATAATCTCCTAGGGAATCTGGCTCTATCTTGAAGTGAAAGGAAATTGATACAAAAAAAAGACTATATAACGCCAAAAAATAACCGAAGCAAAGCGCTCCAAACCAGATGCTTCTGCGCTCTGGGATTAGGCGAATCAAAACTCCGACGATGATTAAACCAACAAAAATAAATTCCATAATATTCCTCCTCAGAATCAGTATGAGTGTACTAAAGTTATGGTGGTACGTCAACTAAACGAAGGCGAAATATACCATATATGGACATGTCCAAATATGGTATATTTCGCCTTCGCTTTCTTATTTTTGCACACAAAAAAACCACCGGAAAACCGGTGGCATCAAAGTTTAAGTTAAATTATAGTTTAACTACGTTAGCTGCTTGTGGACCACGAGCGCCTTCTTCAACATCGAATTGAACTGCTTGTCCTTCTTCTAATGTTTTGAATCCTTCTGATTGGATTGCTGAGAAGTGTACGAATACATCGTTTCCACCTTCACGTTCGATAAACCCAAAACCTTTTTCTGAGTTAAACCATTTTACTGTACCTTGTTCCATGAACATTTCCTCCTTGTGCCATAGCACTTGTTATTGATATTCTTGCTAATGGTTCGAAAGGAGTAATACCTTACACAATTTCTTTACATAACAAAAACACAACATAAGTATAACATCTCACAGGCAAATTTGCAAGAGTATTTCCGATTTCACTGAGAATTAAGTGGAATAACTGCTGTTTCGTGCGTTTTTTCCGAATCGTTTCGTTAATTTTCAATAATATTTTTCGTGAAAATCGAAAACAATCCGCTGCCATCTTTTTTCAAAATTCACTTTTTCACATTCTTTTGAGCCGTTTTTAAAAAGCACCGAATTCTTTTAAAGAAATATACTCCTCTCCTCCGACGACAAAATGGTCTAGCAGCTCGATGCCCATGAGTTCACCGCACTCCATCAAGCGACGCGTAAAATCGATATCTGCTTGTGAAGGTTCAGGGTTGCCGCTCGGATGATTATGGCCAATGATGACGCGCGCTGCCGAAAACCGTACGGCCTCCCGGAAGATTTCACGAGGATGCGCCACTGCACTGTTTAAACCACCGATGAAAATCATTTTCTTCTTGATTATCTCGTTTTTCGTGTTCAAATACAAGGCGACGAGATGTTCCTGATAGGCATCCTTCAACTCCTGCACAATCCACTGGCCGGCCATCTTGGAGGACGTAATCTTCCCGAGTTTCATTTGAGCGGCATTGTTTAAACGCACACCCAGTTCCATGGCTGCCTTTAGCTCAATCGCCTTGGTTCGACCGATTCCATTAATCTGCATGAGTTCGTCCAGACTCGCCATCTTCAGCGAATGCAAGTCCTCGAAGGTGTTTAAGACTACGACCGCCAGCTGCAAAACGTTTAAATCCTTAGAACCCGTTCGAAGTAAGATTGCAAGTAATTCATGCGTTTCAAGCACTTTAGCGCCATACCGTTCGAGGCGTTCTCGTGGCATGGCGCTTAAAGGCACTTCTAATAATTTTGATTCAATCATTATGACACTTCCTCTTTGTTTTCTCTACAAAGAGTTACGATGTCTATTCTTCTTTGGGCTTACGATTCTTCCACCAATGACGAACTTCTGCGATAAAATATAACGACCCCGTCACCCATAATTCGCTCTTGTCGTCTGTTGAACGTGCGAAACGGGTGATGACGTCCTCAAAGCTTTCTTCATAAGAGATCTGAGGAGAATCCATGTACGCTTCCACATCACTTCTAGCAATCGAGCGTCCCTTTGAAGGATGGAAACTCGTTAAAATAATCTTCACATCAGGAAGATCTTCCTGCAATCTTAGAAGCATCTGTTTACTATCTTTTCGTGTGAGCGCGCTAAATAACAGCGTCTGCTTCTTGCCAACGTGAGCTTTCATGTTTTGAACGAGTCGCTCGATGGCTGGTAAATTATGGGCACCATCGATGATTACAAGTGGCGCCTCTTGCAACACTTCCATGCGTCCTGGCCATGAAACCACTCGTATGGCCGCCTCGATGCATTCGGCCTGCACACTTCTGCCAGTAACTTCCATCCACGCGCGAAATGCTCGAACCGCAACGGTCGCATTCTCCTTCTGGAAGGCTCCTTGGAGGGCTAACTGTCCTAGCGGAATCGTGAATGCTTCGTCTTGATACGAATCTTCTACTAGTGAAAAATTTTCCCCAAACGCCTGAACCGTTGCTCCTTGTTGACTTGCAGTATCCCGTATCACATCCATACATTCACGCGTGACTGGCCCGACGACCACTTGTTGCCCAGGCTTAATAATCCCTGCTTTTTGCGCCGTAATTTCTTCCAACGTACTTCCAAGTAAGTCTTGATGGTCTAACCCAATCGTCGTAATCACGCTCACACGAGGATGCCCAACATTCGTATTATCGAGAAGACCCCCAATCCCGACTTCAATAATCGCAAGGTCGACCGCTTCCTGTTGAAAGACAACAAACATCATCGCCGTTAAAATCTCAAAATAGTTAAAGGCTCCCCACTCTCCTAATAAGCGACGTTCCACTTCTCTTACGAGTGATACAGCTTGCCAGAACGGTTCTTCTTCAAGAGGCACTCCGTCTAGCTGGATGCGTTCCCTGATACTGTCCATATGTGGTGAAGTGAATGTCCCTACTCGCAATCCATGCGCCTTCGCAAAGGCCGTCACCATCGCGGCAGTTGACCCTTTTCCATTCGTCCCCGCAATATGAATACTCTTCAACCCTCGTTCCGGATTTCCAAGCGCCTCTAGGATAGCCTCCATGCGGTACAATCCATGTTTTCGAGGAATACTCTCGCTCTTTTTTAACCACTCTTGAATCATTCACTCACCTCCTGTTTTTCTTATTTATCATATCAGAAAATGGCCCGCCGTAACATACAAAAGAGAGCGCATGACACTTCATACGCTCTCTCCTTTGTTACAACGGATTAGATTTTCTTCAATGTTGCGATACGTTCTAACACTGCTTCACGTTGTGCTTGATAGTCCGCACCTTTTGCACGTTCAGCTTCAACAACTGCTGCAGGAGCTTTTGCCACAAATTTCTCGTTCGATAATTTCTTCTCGACACGATCCACTTCTTGTTGCAATTTCTCTGCTTCTTTTTCAAGACGAGCGATTTCGTCTTCGATGTTGATTAACCCTGCTAATGGTAAGTAAATTTCAGCACCTGTGATGACTGAAGTTACCGCATCAGATGGCGCTTCAACGTCTTCACCATACACGAATTCTTCTGGATTTGAGAAGCGTGCAATGTAAGATTCGTTCTCTTTCAAGATCGCGTAGTGCGCTGCATCGCTCACTTTCGCAATGATGTTAATTGGTTTTGATAATGGTGTGTTCATTTCGTTACGAACCGTACGTACTGAACGGATGAAGTCCATTAAGAATTCCATTTCTTCGGCTGCTTTTTCGTCCATTTGTTCTGGGTGAACCGTTGGATAAGTAGCCACTACTAATGATTCCCCAACGTGAGGAACAGATTGCCAGATTTCTTCTGTCACGAAAGGCATGATTGGGTGTAATAGACGTAATGTGTTGTCTAGTACATATACAAGAATGCTACGTGTTGTTAATTTCGCAGCTTCGTCGTCCCCTGCTAAAGTTTCTTTCGACATTTCGATATACCAGTCACAGAAATCATCCCAGATGAAGCGATACAATAGACGTCCTGCTTCACCGAATTCGAATTTCTCGAAGAGTTCTGTCACTTTGCCGATTGTTTGATTTAAGCGTGTTAAAATCCATTTATCCGCAAGAGTCTTCTCACCAGTGATATCCACTTGGTCCGCTGTTAAATCACCCACATTCATTAATGCGTAACGGCTTGCGTTCCAAATCTTGTTGATGAAGTTCCATGCAGCATCCATCTTATCTGTTGAGTAACGAACGTCTTGCCCTGGAGCAGAACCGTTTGCTAAGAACCAACGAAGCGCATCGGCACCATATTGCTCGATAACCTCCATTGGGTCAACCCCGTTTCCAAGAGACTTACTCATCTTACGTCCTTGACTATCACGAATTAATCCGTGGATCAAAACGTTCTTAAATGGACGTTTGCCTGTAAATTCTAACCCTTGGAACATCATACGGCTTACCCAGAAAGTAAGGATGTCGTATCCTGTTACAAGTGTGCTAGTTGGATAATAACGTTTGTAGTCGGCTGCTTCTTCGTCCGGCCAACCCATTGTTGAAAATGGCCATAACGCAGATGAGAACCAAGTATCTAATACGTCTGGATCTTGTGTCCAGTTTTCGCTGTCGCTTGGAGCTTCCATACCTACATAGACTTCGCCTGTTTCTTTATGATACCAAGCTGGGATTTGGTGTCCCCACCATAATTGACGTGAAATTACCCAGTCGTGAATGTTTTCCATCCAACGTAAGTATGCATCATTGAAACGTGGTGGATAGAAGTTTACTGTATTGTCCCCTTCTTCACGTTGCGCATTGATGGCTTGCTCTGCCAACGGTCCCATTTTCACGAACCATTGTTTTGAAAGACGTGGTTCAACAACGACATCTGTACGTTCTGAGTGACCAACGCTGTGTACATGTTTTTCGATTTTCACAAGAAGGCCAGCTTCTTCTAAATCTTTCACGATGGCTTTACGCGCAGCAAAGCGGTCCATGCCTTCGTATTTACCCGCTAACTCATTCATTGTCGCATCATCGTTCATCACGTTAATACGTGGTAAGTTATGACGGTTCCCTACTTCAAAGTCGTTCGGGTCGTGCGCTGGAGTGATTTTTACAACCCCTGTTCCAAAATCTTGCTCCACGTATTCGTCAGCGATGATTGGAATTTCACGGTTCATTAGTGGCAAGATAACTGTTTTCCCGATAAGAGCTTGGTAACGTTCATCGTCTGGGTGAACCGCAACAGCCGTATCTCCAAGAAGTGTTTCTGGACGAGTCGTTGCGATTTCTAGGAATCCACTTCCATCTGCTAGAGGGTAGTTCATATGATAGAACGCACCTTCTACGTCTTTATGGATGACTTCGATATCCGATAATGACGTTTTTGCTTTAGGGTCCCAGTTGATGATGTATTCACCACGGTAAATTAAGCCTTTTTCGTATAAAGTAACGAAGACTTTCTTCACGGCGTCAGATAACCCTTTATCTAATGTGAAACGTTCTCTGCGGTAGTCTACAGAAATTCCCATTTTTGCCCATTGTTCACGGATATGGCTGGCATATTCTTCCTTCCATTCCCATGTTTGTTCAAGGAACTTCTCACGGCCAAGGTCATAACGAGATAAGCCTTCTCCGCGTAATTTTTCTTCTACTTTTGCTTGTGTTGCGATCCCAGCATGGTCCATCCCTGGTAACCATAAAGTGTCGAACCCTTGCATACGTTTTTGACGGATAATCATGTCTTGTAACGTTACGTCCCAAGCATGTCCTAAGTGTAATTTCCCTGTTACGTTTGGTGGCGGGATAACGATTGAATAAGGTTCAGCGTTTGGATCTTCGTTTGGATGGAAGACGCCTGAATCAACCCACCATTGATATTTCCCAGCTTCAACTTCTTGTGGTTGAAACTTAGATGACATTTCTTTAGCCATTGATTTTCCTCCTTGTATCTTGTTTGTGTCCAATAAAAAAATCCTATGAAGACACTCTCCATAGGACGATTGATTTCGTGGTACCACCTAATATTCGCGTAAAAATTCATTACGCCTCGATGTTGGTAACGAAGTGTCGTCTCCGTACTCTATTACTTCTTTTCGTAGAGTAAGCTCACAAGCTACCTTCAAATGAATTTGCTAGGAAGTTGCACCAAGTCTTCCCTCTCTCATAAACAAAGTCATTTTACTCCTCTTGTTCATCGCTCTAATATACAAAATATTCTACCATT
>ENA-OWLZ01000162-OWLZ01000162.1-metagenome-genome-assembly--contig:-NODE-162-length-19027-cov-7.216951_pt1 | contig 19027 bp, 17 predicted proteins | sample MGYA00245341_ERZ651117 | MGnify/ENA primary metagenome ERZ651117 (study PRJEB26857, sample SAMEA4031763) | metagenome | biome: human; feature: oral; material: saliva | place: Philippines | collected 2014... | reverse complement strand
CGTCCAACATACTTTGATAAAATTCCATCTAAAACAGGTGTCTTGCCAGTTTTTTGTACGACGTCTAGCGCCAAAAGAAGCCACGACTTAACAAGACACCTCTACTTTAACATAAAGAAAAAGCAGTGAGTACTCACTCCCGTCGGAGATTTCTTCACTACTAATCTTAGTATGTTTTTAGTCATCTTTCTTAGAAATCAGCCATTTTTGATATAATAAGTTGAGACCATTATGTCTGAAAATAAAAAAACTTTAGTTCAGATAAATGAAGGACATATGATGTCATAGTTTAGAAAAGAAACAATAAGGGAGTAAATAGATGATAAAAAATATTGTAAAGGATGTCTTTTTTCTAGGACAAAAATCGACAGAAGCGACTAAAGAAGACCTCTATTTGGCAAAGGATTTACGTGATACGCTAGAGTTTCATAAGGAAGCCTGTGTGGGTATGGCAGCCAATATGATTGGGGTCAAAAAGCGTGTTATTATCGTCAATATCGGTTTTGTCAATTTGGTTATGTTTAATCCTGTCTTGGTAAGCAAGTCTTCACCTTTTGAAACGGAGGAGTCTTGTTTGTCTTTAGAAGGAAGTCGTCCAACCAGACGTTATGAATCGATTGAGGTTGCCTATTTAGATGAACAATGGATGCCAAAACAGTTGAGTTTTTCTGGTATGCCAGCCCAAATTATTCAGCATGAATTGGATCATTTGGAGGGTGTTATCATATAGAAGGTACTTGAAATAGATTCTAAGAGAGATAAATTACAGTTGTAGAGTGAGAGTGGAAACTAAAAATTCCTACTCCACTCTTTTTTAGTTCTCATAAGAACTTTTTTGACAATAGTTTCCATAAGAACTAAAATAGTTTCCATAAGAATTATTTAAGGAGGAGCTTGCGATGCATGGAAAAGATCCTTTTAGTGACTTCAGAGAATTCATTAATATTATGGAATCTCGCGTGAAAGAGTTAGGAAAGATCCACGGAGTTGAGCATTTAGCTGGTCCACAAGGGTTTGCCGTCAGGTACTTGTTTGAGAACCAAAATAAAGAAATATTTATCAAAGATATTGAGAAAAGGCTAAATATTTCCAAGTCAGTGGCTAGTAATTTGGTCAAACGTATGGAGAAAAATGGTTTTGTTGAATTGGTGACATCTGACAAGGACAAACGCTACAAGTATGTTCATCTGACAGACTTGGGTAAAAAGAAGGCTCAAGACGTCGGACATTTCCGAGAGGCTATTCATGAACAGTTGTTAGATGGTATTTCGAAAGAAGATGTTGAAATAGCTTTTCGAGTCTTTCACCAAATTCGTAAGAATTTAGAGAAAAATAAGGAGTAACTTATGTTTAAAATTTTTAAACGTTTGACGGCAAAAGAGTTAACTATGATTGTCTTAGCTGTGATATTTGTTTGTTTGAACGTCTATCTCAACTTGAAAATTCCAGACTATATGGCTGACATTACAACCCTCTTATCAACCAAGGGAACTAAGGCGTCTGATATTTTTGCTTGGAATATGGATGCCCCAGGGATGCGAATGCTTTTAATGTCCTTTGCGGGCTTTATGGCTTCTGTCGTGGTTGGTTTTCTAGCTGCCAGAACAGCAGCTAGTTTTACCACTCGTCTTCGTGATGATATCTTCCATCAGGTTCTAGATTTTTCGGATGCCGAGATTAAGAAATTCTCTATTCCGAGTCTTTTAACCCGTACGACAAACGATATTACACAATTACAGATGGTACTGACCATGGGGTTACAGGTTATTACACAGGGACCTATTATGGCAATCTGGGCTATTACAAAGATTGCTGATAAAAATGGGAATTGGCTTCTTGCCTTGCTTGTCGCTGTGGCAGTAATTGCCATTCTCATGCTCTTCCTCTTGATTATGGTCATGCCTAAGCAACGCTTGATTCAAACTCTGACAGATAAACTCAATAGTGTGACGCGTGAATCTCTTACTGGGATTCGTGTGGTGCGTGCCTATAACGCTGAGAGTTATCAAGAGGATAAATTTGAAAAGGCCAATACTGATCTGACCCAAAACAATCTTTTCATCGGTCGTTCTTTTGCCTTACTGACGCCGGTGATGACTGCTGTATCAAGTGGTTTGACGCTAGCTATTTATTGGATTGGTGCGCATCTGATTGAAGATGTTAAGATTCCAACAGATCCAACTAAGATTGCTGCTGCCATGGAAAATAAAATCCATCTCTTCTCAGATATGGTGGTTTACTCATCTTATGCTATGCAGGTTGTTATGGGATTCATGATGATGATTGTTGTCTTCTTCCTTCTTCCACGAGCAGTTGTAGCAGCTGGACGTATCAATGAAGTTTTAGATACTCAATCTTCAGTTTCTTACCCTGAACATAGTTCTGAAAAGCCTAAAGAAGTCGGAACTGTTGAATTTGAAGATGTTTCCTTCCGTTATTCTGAAACTTCAGAACCTGTTTTGGAGCATGTTAGCTTCAAAGCTAATAAAGGAGAAACGGTTGCTTTTATTGGTTCGACTGGATCTGGTAAATCAACGCTTGTCAACCTTATCCCACGTTTATACGATGCAACGCAAGGAACTATCAAGGTTGATGGTGTAGATGTTCGAGATTATGACCACGAAACCTTGCATAATATCGTTGGTTATATTCCACAAAAGGCTGTGCTTTTCTCAGGTGATATCACATCAAATATGACAATGGGAACTAGCAATAACAGTCCTCTCGATGACGCTAAAATTTGGGAAGCTCTCGAATTGGCTCAAGGAAGAGACTTTGTTGAAAATAAAGAAGGCCAACTTAAGGCAGAAGTGGCTCAAGCTGGGTCTAACTTCTCAGGTGGCCAGAAACAACGTTTGGCTATTGCGCGTGCGCTTGCCCGTAAGCCTGAAATCTTGATTTTTGACGATTCCTTCTCAGCTTTGGACTATAAGACCGATCGTAAGTTACGTCAAGAATTGGCTGAAAAAACGCAAGATATGACCAAGTTGATTGTTGCGCAACGCATCTCTACTATTATGGATGCTGACCAAATCCTGGTTCTTGATCAAGGTAAGGTCGTTGGTCAAGGCACCCACAAGGAACTCTTGGCTAACAATGAGGTTTACCAAGAAATTGCTTATTCACAATTGTCTAAGGAGGAGTTAGAAAATGGAAAATAAGCCAAAAACATCGTCCTATAAACGTTTAAAACCCTATATTAAAGGCTTCCAAGTTCCCTTTGTCCTAGCGATTGTTGGAGCCATTATTTCAGCAGTCATTACTGTAATTGGACCAGATAAGCTTAAAGAAATCACTAATACTATTACTGAAGGTATTACACCTACCAAAATGGGGACGATTCCGGGCATCGATTTAGACAAGGTAGGCAGCATTGCTATGACCTTGGCTGTTCTCTATGCCATTTCAGCGATTGTTGGTTACTTACAAAGTTTTACTGTAGCGACAGTTACACAACGCTTTTCACAACGTTTCCGTACAGCAATCCAAAAGAAAATCAACACTGTACCTCTTAATTATTTTGACAGTCATTCTCAAGGAGACACACTCTCTCGTGTGACTAATGACGTTGACCTTTTGGGACAATCGCTTAGTCAAGGTCTGGGTACCCTAATTACTTCAAGTGTTCTCTTGGTAGCAGCCGTTATTATGATGTTCTACTCAAATGTCACTATGGCTTTCACTGCGATTGGTTCTGTCTTGATAGGATTTGTTCTAGTAGCCTTCATCATGGGCTTCTCACAACCATTGTTTAAACGCCAACAAGATAATCTGGCTAACATTAATGGCTACATTGAAGAAATCTACACGGGTCAAGCAGTTGTAACGAGCTACAATGCATCTGACGAAAGCAGTCAAGCTTTCAAGGGACTTAATGATAAGCTCTATAAATCTATGTGGCAGTCTCAATTTATCTCTGGTATTATGATGCCGCTTATGATTTTCATCGGGAACTTTGGGTATGTTATGGTCTGCTTGGTAGGTGCGGTTAAGGTAATCGACGGAAGCTTGACCATCGGTGATGTGGTAGCCTTCATGACCTATGTTCGTATCTTCTCACAACCTCTTTCTCAAATTGCTCAAGGCATTACTCAACTCCAATCAGCAACTGCGGCTATTGGTCGTATCTTTGAATTTTTGGAAGAAAAAGATATGGACGACGAGTCAGCCAAGACAGCTGAGTTGATAGATACCAAGGGTCAAGTTGTCTTTGACCATGTTTCCTTTGGCTATACTCCTGAAAAGACTATCATTCATGATTTTTCAGCTCTTGCCAAGCCAGGACAAAAAATTGCTATTGTTGGTCCAACAGGTGCTGGTAAGACAACCATTGTTAACCTGCTTATGAAATTCTATAATATTGATCAAGGCCGTATCACCATTGACGGTGTGGATACGAACGACATGAAGCGTGAGACCGTTCATGACCAATTTTCTATGGTACTTCAAGACACTTGGCTCTTTGAAGGAACAATTCGGGATAATTTGATTTACAATCAAGAAAATATCTCTGACGAGCAAGTTATTGCTGCAGCCAAGGCCGTAGGTGTTCACCACTTCATCACCACACTACCAAAAGGTTATGATACCTATTTGGATGATTCTGTGACCTTATCCGTTGGTCAGAAACAGCTTTTGACCATTGCGCGTGCCCTTCTTAAAGATGCCCCTCTTCTTATCTTGGACGAGGCAACATCATCAGTTGACACACGAACAGAAGAATTGATTCAGAAGGCTATGGACAAGCTTATGGAGGGTCGTACATCCTTTGTCATTGCCCACCGCTTATCAACCATTCGAAATGCTGACCTTATCCTTGTGATGAAAGATGGTAATATTATTGAACAAGGAAATCATGATGAGCTCATGGCAGCAGATGGTTTCTATGCTGATCTTTATAATAGTCAGTTTACGGAAGAAGTGGCCTAGGATATTCTTATAAAATCATAAGATTTAACAAAAATTCATAAAACGTATGACTGTAAGTCATGCGTTTTATGTTATACTGAGAAAAAACAGACATATTAGGAGACCAAGATGCAATATCGCAAAGCAAGACAAGATGAAGTTCAGGAAGTAGCACAAGTGTGCGCAGATGCTTTTGAAGATTATCCCTACCTTTCTATGATTGCTGGTAATTTAAAGAAGCCTGAACAGTATGATGAGTTTGTCTTAGCTTTGCAGGAGATGTTGGTCCGTTTAGCTATAAAAATGGACTCTTGTTTGGTGGCTGAAAAGGATGGTCGCATTGTTGCGGTAGCTATTTTACAGCATCAGACGGTATCTATGCTTAATTATCTTCAAAATGGGGCGACCAAGCTTTTTCGTTTCATAAGCATTACTAGGTTATTCAAGTATTTTAACTTCGTTGAAGAGTCTGAAAGACATCTGGAAGATTCTGCAGAGTACGATTGGTACCTGATGATGTTGGCAGTGACTCCGGATTATCAAAGAAAAGGGATAGGGAGTCGCTTCTTGCTTGAAGGTGTTGAACCCTTTGTACGTAGTACAGGAGGTCACAGTCTTGGCTTGATTACCAACCGAGACTATAATGTGCCTTTCTACGAGAAGAATGGCTACAAGCAATGTGGTTATAAGGTCTTGACTTACGAGAAGCATAAATTAGGCAATTGGCCTTTTGTCAAATCTCTTGATGAATAGTTAAGTGGGAATTGAACTGAGATAGGAAAAATGATTCTGGCTTCGGCTGGTTTTTTTCTTCTTCTTTAAGAGTCTCTCAAAGCAGGTTTATTCCTTATTTTTAAGCCTATCTATGCTATAATTAAGGAATGATATTAGAGGAGGTTTATATGTCAACTCCAAGTATTTATGGGGAATATGCTCAGTATCTCCCAAAAATTTTACAGGAAATAACAGACCCAATTATTGCGGCTAATATTGCCAGCAAAAAAGAAACAGGCTTTAAACTTTATGAACATTTCATTTCTAGAATTAAGGAAAGTGATTCTATGCGTGAAAAGTGTCGTAGGAAAAATTTGCCTGAGACCAGCCAGTCTGCCCTCAAGGAAATCCGGGATAGTATTGGCGTGAGAATTGTTTGTGGTTTTGTGGATGATATTTACAAGACTGTCAATGTCATCAAGGCTATTCCAGGAGTCTCTATCTACAATGAGAAGGATTATATTCTAAATGCTAAGCCCAATGGTTATCGCTCTTACCACCTCATTTTGCAAATAGAGACGGATTTTCCAGATGTCCTAGGCAATGATAAAGGGACCTATTTTGTTGAGGTTCAGCTTCGGACCATCGCTCAGGATTCGTGGGCCAGTTTGGAGCATCAGTTGAAGTATAAACATGACATCAAGAATCCAGAAATGATTACCCGTGAGCTTAAGCGCTGTGCAGATGAATTAGCATCATGTGATCTGACCATGCAAACCATCCGTAATTTAATTCAAGAAGGAGATGACTAGAATGGCTCTGAAAATTTTATTGGCCGAGGACGAGGAAGCCTTATCTCGAGTTTACAAGGTGGCCCTTGAGCATCAAGGTTTTGAGGTCGATCAGGCTTTTAATGGTCAAGAGGCAGTCGACCTAGCTGCACAGAATGCCTATCAAGTAATGATTATGGATATTATGATGCCTATCAAAACAGGTATTGAGGCCCTGAAAGAGATTCGCTCCTCTGGGAATACTACTCATGTCATTATGTTGACGGCTATGGCTGAAGTTGATGATCGTGTGACAGGACTTGATGCTGGGGCAGATGATTACTTGACCAAGCCGATTTCCCTAAAGGAACTTTTAGCTCGTCTGCGGTCGCTTGAGCGTCGTTTTAGTGAAATCTTTACTTCCAAAATTTTGACCCTTGGGTCTGTTCGCTTGGACCAAGAGGATCAAGAGTTGGTAGCTGGCAACGCCATTAGACTTTCAAGTAGAGAGACCAAGTTAATGGCCTACTTCATGCTCAACCCTGCTAAGAAATTAAGCACTGATCACCTTTTTAAAACTATCTGGGATGATGAGGAAGATGTGGATGAGTCAATTGTCTGGGTCTATATTTCCTATCTGCGCCAGAAGTTGCAGGCTATTCAAGCTGATATCAGTATTCTTGGTGAAAAGGGTGGCGACTTCTGCCTTCTGCAAGATTAGAAAGGAGTAGCTCATGTTTAGACGTTTACGATTTCAGTTTATAACGATTGCTTCTTTGGCTATCTTCTTTATCTTGGTCTTTACGGTGGGAATCATCAATACCGTGAGGTCTTTTCAGACGGATCAGGAAATTAGCAAGGTACTCAACATACTTTCGGAAAATAATGGTAGCTTCGGAAAAAACGAAACAATTGAGACCAATCAGGGGCGTGAGATTCCAACAGATAGCTTTCGTTTTTTCAGTGTGACCTTGTCTGGTGATGAAGTGGTCAGCCAAGACACCAGTCGTACTTCTTTAATAGATGACGATGAGGCTGTTAGTTATGCACTTGCCGCTAGCCGTAAGACGAGTACTTTTGGGACAATTAGAGAAAAAAATATTAATTTGAGTTATCAGGTTAGCAAAGTTAGCAATAATAAAATCCTTGTAGTCTTTTTGGATACGTCTTATTATTATAATTCTTCCCAAGCCTTGTTCAATCTTTCTATCCTTTTATCACTGTTTGGATTTATCTTTTTTGTCGTCATTGTCAGTGCCTTATCAGGAATCGTCATTCGCCCCTTCATTCGAAATTACGAAAAGCAGCGACGTTTTATCACCAATGCTGGTCATGAATTAAAGACACCGTTAGCTATTATTTCTGCTAATACGGAGTTACAGGAACTCATGACAGGGGAGAATGAGTGGACAAAGTCAACTAATGACCAGGTGACACGTTTGACCAATCTAATCAACTCTCTTGTGGCCCTATCTCGTCTGGAGGAGCAGCCGGACATTGTTCTTCACGATGTGGATTTTTCCTATATTACAGAGGATGCGGCCGAGGACTTTAAGGGGCTTGTCGTCCGAGATGGCAAATCCTTCGTTATGGACATTACCCCAGATATCCATGTAAAGGCCGAGGAAAAGTCTCTCTTTGAACTTGTAACTCTCCTTGTTGATAACGCTAACAAGTATTGTGATCCAGAAGGAACGGTTACGGTAAGACTTCGTCAGATTGGCAGAACGCGTAAAAGGGCTCGTTTAGAAGTGTCAAATACCTATAAAGAAGGTAAGGAAGTAGATTATAGTAAGTTTTTTGAGCGCTTTTATCGTATTGACGAATCCCATAACAACAAAGAGCACAGTGGTTTCGGCATAGGTCTATCCATGGCGCAAAGCATGGTCAAATTATTTAAGGGGCGAATCTTTGCCTCCTATAAAAATGACACCATCACCTTTACGGTCATCTTGTAAACATATTTTTTAAATATTTGACTAGGTGAAAACCCTAATTTATGATAAAATAGTAAGGATGAAGATTTAGTGTTTGCTTTACAAAAAGAAACCATTTTCTAATCCAAATCGTCAATAGGAGAAGGTCAAATGAGTTCCTTTTCAACCTTTAAAACGATGGTAACTGATGAATTAGAAATGATAAATCTCAGCTAAGAATCAAATCAGAAATATAATAGTTAATAGGGAGAAATCATGGTAGAACCAAAATACAAACGTGTCCTCATTAAACTTTCAGGTGAAGCTCTAGCTGGTGAAAAAGGTGTTGGGATTGATCTTCCAACAGTCCAAGCTATGGCTAAAGAAATTGCTGAGGTGGCGGATTCAGGTATTCAAATTGCTCTAGTTATCGGTGGTGGTAACCTCTGGCGTGGAGAACCCGCAGCTGAAGCAGGAATGGATCGTGTTCAAGCTGACTATACTGGCATGCTTGGAACAACTATGAATGCTCTTGTTATGGCTGACAGTTTGAAACAATTGGGTGTCGATACACGTGTTCAAACAGCGATTGATATGAAATCTGTGGCAGAGCCTTATATCCGTGGCCGTGCCCTTCGTCACCTTGAAAAAGGGCGTATCGTTATCTTTGCAGCAGGTATTGGTTCACCATACTTCTCAACAGATACAACGGCAGCTCTTCGTGCCGCTGAAATCGAAGCCGATGCCATCCTTATGGCTAAAAATGGTGTTGATGGTGTCTACAATGATGACCCTCGTAAAAACGCTGATGCTGTCAAATTTGACGAATTGACACACGTAGAAGTTATCAAACGTGGTTTGAAAATTATGGATGCCACAGCTTCTACCCTTTCGATGGATAATGACATTGACCTTGTTGTCTTTAATATGAACGAACCAGGAAATATCAAACGTGTTATTTTTGGTGAACACATTGGGACAACCGTATCTAACAAAGCAGAATTACATAAATAAGAAAGAGAGAACTCATGACAAACGCAATTATTGAAAAAGCAAAAGAACGTTTCGCCCACTCACACGAGTCATTGGCCCGTGAATTCGGAGCTATCCGTGCAGGTCGTGCTAATGCATCACTTCTTGACCGCATCACTGTGGAATATTATGGTGCTCCAACACCACTTAACCAATTGGCTTCAATCACTGTTCCTGAAGCACGTGTTCTTTTGATTTCACCATTTGATAAAGGATCAATCGCTGATATCGAACGTGCCATCAATGAATCTGACCTTGGTATCAACCCAGCTAACGATGGCTCTGTAGTCCGCTTGGTTATCCCAGCGCTTACAGAAGAAACTCGTAAAGAGTTAGCCAAAGAAGTGAAAAAGGTCGGTGAAAATGCTAAAATCGCTATTCGTAACATCCGTCGTGATGCTATGGATGAAGCTAAAAAGCAAGAAAAAGACAAAGAAATCACAGAAGATCAATTGAAAACTTTGGAAAAAGATATCCAAAAAGCAACTGATGATGCTGTTAAGAAGATTGACAGCATGACAGCAGAGAAGGAAAAAGAACTCCTTACTGTTTAAGTAATAGAAAATAAGGAGAGTGGGACAGAAGCAAAAGAGCATGGACTATGTTAGCTTCCTTGTCCGACTCTCTTTTTAGAGGAAAAAAGATGAATACACTACTTGGAACCATCATTACTGCTCTAGTAACAGATGAAAATGATCGCTTTTACTTTGTTCAAAAGGACGGCGTGACCTTTGCCTTGGCTAAAGATGAGGGAGAACATGCCATTGGTGACATGGTGAAAGGTTTCGCCTATACAGATAGTAAGCAAAAATTACGTTTGACTCAAAAGGAAATCAAGGTAACTCGCGAATCTTACGATTGGGGAGAGGTCACTGAGGTCCGTAAGGATTTAGGTGTCTTTGTAGACGTGGGAATTCCAGATAAGGAAATCGTTGTCTCTCTTGATGTTTTACCTGAACTCAAAGAGCTGTGGCCTAAGAAGGGGGACAAACTCTACATCAAACTAGATGTGGATAAAAAAGATCGTATTTGGGGGCTTCCTGCTGAACCTGAGGTCTTTCAACGCATGGCCGGTCCTGCTTACGATAATATGCAAAATCAAAAATGGCCAGCCATTGCCTACCGTCTTAAACTGTCAGGCACCTTTGTTTACCTACCAGAAAATAACATGCTTGGCTTTATTCATCCATCAGAACGTTATGCTGAGCCGCGCTTGGGTCAAGTCCTTGAGGCGCGCGTGATTGGTTTCAGAGAAGTTGACCGCACCCTTAACCTTTCTCTTAAACCACGTTCTTTTGAAATGCTGGAAAATGATGCACAGATGATTTTGACCTATTTAGAGAGCAATGGTGGCTTTATGACGCTTAATGATAAATCATCACCAGCAGATATCAAGGCGACCTTTGGTATTTCTAAGGGACAATTCAAAAAAGCCTTGGGTGGTCTGATGAAGGCTAAAAAAATCAAACAAGATCAGTTTGGAACAGAATTAATCGGTTAGGAGAAGGCATGAGAAAATCCTTTTATACTTGGCTGATGGCTCAACGTAATCCAAAATCAAATGAACCAGTAGCTATCTTAGCAGATTTGGCTTTTGAAGATTCAACCTTTCCTAAGCATACAGATGATTTCGAAGAGGTTAGTCGCTACTTGGAAGATCAGGCTAGTTTCTCTTTCAATCTAGGTCAGTTTGACCAGATTTGGGAAGACTATCTAGCACATTGATAGGGATAGGGCTTTACTATAGGTGTAATTGTTTTTTACAATTTTTTATAAAGCGTTAGCATTTGAATTGGGATGAATTGTTACATTTTTTTACAAATATCTCAGATGTTTTTCAATAAATTAGGCTTGTTACAACTAGTTAGTAATTACTTTAAAGAGCAGTAAATCACAACTTTTTTGATGGAAAGTGTGGTATTATTGTAAATGTTGAAATTGTTAAAAAAGGAATGGATTATACATGTTATCAAAATCTAAAACTACAAAGGCACTTCTTTACTCGACTGCAGCACTTTCACTTTTTGCTGCTAGCCACGTACATGCCGATGAAACTTCTAACTGGGCAGCACGTTCAGTAGATCAAATCAAAGCAGATATCTCTGTAAATGATAACCAACAAACTTACACAGTTCAATACGGTGATACTTTGGGAAGTATCGCTGAAGCAATGGGTATCGATGTGAACGTTTTGGCTAACATCAATCAAATCACAAACATTGATTTGATTTACCCTGGAACAGTTTTGACAACAACATACAATGCTGATAATCAAGCAGTCTCTGTTAAAGTTGAAACTCCAGCTTCAGAAACCTCAACTACACCTGTAGTTGCAGAAGCTAATTTGACAACTAACGAAGTGACTGTAAATGGTCAATCTGTAGTTGCAGCGGACTTGACAGCTCCAGTTGAAACAGTAAGCACAACAGCTACTCAAGCACCTGCTACAGAAGAATCAACTCAAGCTGTTTCAGAAGTAACAGAAGCTATCGCATCAGCATCAGAAGCACCAGCATATGCAGAAACTGAACAACCAGTTGCTGATGCTATTGATCATGTCACTGCGTCAGCAGAAGCTACACCTGAAGCAGAAACTACTCCAGCTGCTGAAACACCAGCGCAGCCTGAAGTAAAAGAAGAAGCACCAGCAGCACAACCAGAAGCAGCAACATCGGAAGCAGCTTCAGAGGCACCAGCTGCATCAGAAGCGTCAGCAGAACAACCAGTAGCAACATCAGAAGTAGCTTCAGAAGCACCAGCGGCTTCAGAGGCACCAGCAGCACAACCTGCATCAACAAACACACTTCCAACGGATCCACACCTTCAACCACAAGCTGAAGCTTTCCGTCAAGATGTAGCAGCACAATTTGGTCTTACTGATATCGGTGGTTACCGTGAAGGTGACCCACAAGACCATGGTCAAGGACTTGCCGTTGACGTTATGGTACCAGTTGGTTCAGCAGTTGGTGATCAAGTTGCACAATATGCTGTAGACAATATCTCAAATGCAGGTATCTCATATGTCATCTACAGACAACAATTCTACGCACCAGTAGATAATATCTACGGACCAGCCAACACTTGGAACCAAATGCCTGATCGTGGTAGCGTAACTGAAAACCACTATGACCACGTTCACGTATCATTCAATGCCTAATTAAGAATTACAAAAAGTCACGCCTGGCGTGATTTTTTTGATATAATGGAGAAAAATACGAAAGAAAGAGGAACTCTATTTGCAAGAGTATTCTGTTGAAATTACCCTAAATCACCCAGATGACGTCTTGTCACTTTTCGGAACTAATGAACGTCATTTAAAACTCATTGAAGAAAACCTAAATGTTATCATTCATGCCCGAACAGAGCGTGTGCAAATCCTTGGGGATGATGAAGAAAGTGTCGAATTGGCTCGCTTGACCATTCAAGCCCTCCTTGTTTTAGTGGAACGTGGGATGCTAGTCAACACTTCAGATGTTGTCGCAGCCTTAACCATGGCTCAAGATGGATCGATTGACAAGTTTGTTGCTTTATATGAAGAAGAGATTATCAAGGACAACAGTGGTAAGCCTATTCGAGTGAAGACCCTGGGGCAAAAGGTCTACGTTGATAGCATTAAAAGCCATGATGTGGTCTTTGGGATTGGGCCAGCTGGTACAGGTAAAACTTTTTTAGCGGTCACTCTTGCAGTCACAGCTCTTAAACGAGGTCAGGTTAAACGTATTGTTCTAACACGTCCGGCGGTTGAGGCAGGTGAAAGTCTTGGTTTTTTGCCTGGTGATCTCAAGGAAAAGGTAGATCCTTACCTTCGTCCCGTCTATGATGCCCTTTATCAAATTCTTGGTAAGGAGCAGACGACTCGTCTCATGGAACGTGAAATTATTGAAATTGCACCACTCGCCTATATGCGTGGTCGTACCCTCGAAGATGCTTTTGTTATTCTTGACGAAGCACAAAATACAACCATCATGCAGATGAAGATGTTTTTGACCCGTCTTGGCTTTAATTCTAAGATGATTGTCAATGGAGATATGAGCCAGATTGACCTTCCACGTCGTGTTAAATCTGGTCTTGTCGATGCCATGGAGAAATTGAAGGGAATCAAGGCTATTGATTTTGTTTATTTCTCTGCTAGTGATGTCGTCCGTCACCCAGTTGTTGCCGATATCATTAATGCTTATGAAAAAGATGTGCCTAAAGTTGACTTTGAGGCAAAATCAGAAGGATTAGACCAGATTGAAGAAGTAGCATCAGGATTGACTGAATACCCAGTCATTGGTGCTGAGGATGTTAAAAAGTAAATAGATGAAAAGATGTTTGAGAGTAAGTATTCTCTACCTCTTTTTCTTTGCTAGTCAAGTCACAGATTTTCTCTCTATTTTTGGTAAAATAGTATTGAAGAATAGTCTAATATGGAGAGAAGGGGCATGACTAAGGTAAAAAATGGAAGATTGCTATTACTTCGGTTCTAGGCCTTGTGGCGGTAGTCTTAATAGCTATTGTAGAGGGAAGGTTCTGGAAGTATCAAGAGAACCATATTTCAGACGACACCTATCAGATGGTAAAATACGAATCTACTTCGGCATATTCAAATGAATTGGTAAATTGGACTAAGCGAGGAGAAAATAATGATACCCTATATAAAGATTTCATAGTTGTTGAGAATATGAAATCTCAATTTTATTATCTTTCTTATGAGGATGGGAAGCCTTTTATTTCACTATTTAAGCACTATGAAAAGCTACCTCAGACTTTTGACCCACGTACAGGGACTTTGAAACAAGATTTAACAGTCTCTTAATATAAAGCTTTAGTGATTCCTCATATTGACAAGATTTCTAAGAAGGGAGAGGAGTATTCAAGAGTAAAAGAAGTATCTGTCCAAAGGTATGTGGATGATTATAAAAAATGTTGAAGCAAAAAGGAACTTATGAACAGCATCCCAATGTTCTCGTTCTGACTGTTTATGCTAATGATGGACATATTGAGTCGCGTAGAACTTTTAAACGTTTGACCTCAGAGGAAGCTAAAGGGCTCAGAAGTGGTTGTGAGAGGGATTATGAGTATGCCTTGGAGCATCATAAGGACTGGGATCATTATGGGGATTATCTCATCTGGCGTTGATCAGTAAGCTGACCAGGCAGTTCTTTACTATGTAGAATCTAGCCTAAAGATTTATTAAAAAACTTACAGTCTTTATGATAATTGTCAAATACTATTTCACCATTTATTTTGGTACAATAGAACAGTAGACCAATAAAAAAGGAGATTATTATGAACCAGCAAGAGTGGATTGAGTACTTTGAATTAGTCAACGGCCGTAAACCAACTCCCGTAGAGTTATCTCAAGCTCAAGCAGCAGGCGAGTTTATCCTTGAACGACCTAACGTTTTTAGCTCAAATGGACAAGTGACGGAGCAAAGACCGATTAAGCCAGCTGAACCTGTGATCGCTATGACACAACAGCCTCAGTTTGCCCAACCAGCAGCAACTTTCCAACAAGTAGTACCCCCTAAAAGAGGTATGTCTAAGAAAACTAAGATTATTTTGGCATCAGTCTTAGGATCCTTGGCAGCGATTTTACTTATTGTTGGTGGTTATACACTATGGCGTTATCAGTCAGGTAAGATTGCGGATGGAACATATGAAGTAGTTTCTTTCTCTCGTTATGATGAAGACAAAGATAAAATGGTTGATGGCCTAGATGAATACAAGGACGAAGATTTGGACTTACAGTCTTTTGTAGTTGTAAAGAATAATCAATCTAGAACCTACAATTTAGTAGAGAGTGACAATAAATCATATGTTAGTTTGATGGACTATGAGACAGATGTTCCTCAGGTATTTGATCCGTGGAATAGAACAGAGAGTCAAGTTTTAGATGCGGATCAAGTCGAAGATGTCACAAAAGACTTCATGAAAAAGATGAGAAAAGACTATTCGTTCTATACCAAAGAGGAAGCTGACAAAGTCGTTAAAAAAACAACAAGAGAATATAAAGATACCTTGAAGGAAAAACGTACTTATGTCAAACATGGTGATGAATACACTCTGACTACTTATGATAAAAAAGGGAAGCTTCAGTCACGTATTACTTATAAACGTATGAGTACGGGAGACGCTGAGGAGCGTTGGGATGACTATAAGGATGCTATCAAAGATTATAAGAAAGATTTGAAGACTTATAGTGATCAATATGAAGACTTCAAGGATTACTATGATTATGGTTATGGAAGTGACTATGGTTATGGCTATAGTGACGACTATGGTTATGGCTATAGTGACGACTATGGTAGTGATTCAAAATCAAGTTCTAGTGATAAAATTTAATCACCCTATTTCATAAGAGGATGAAGTGGTACGAGAAAGGAGAGTTGGTTCTCCAATCTGGTATCACTTCTCTTTGTATGAAAACAGTCAGATAGTTTAGAAGTCTTTTTCTGGTAGAATGGAAGTATCAATGAAAAAAGGGTACTATCATGAATGAAAAAGAGTGGTTAGACTATTTTGAGATAATCAATAATCGACAACCGACGGCAGAAGAAATCCAGCAGGCTAAAGCTAGTGGCGATTTTATTTCTCAAGGGCCTAAGGTAGAGAAAGTCAAGCCACAAGTTCAACTCAATGAACAGGTGACACAACCTGTTTTACAAGTTAGGGCTCCTAAAACAGGCTTGTCTAAGAAGGCAAAAATCATAATAGTTTCTCTAATCGGAACCCTTCTGGTGGCACTTTTCTTAGGTGCTTACGCCTTTATACATCAGCAAGTCGGTAAAATTCCTGAAGGAACCTATCTAATTGAATCTGACTATTATTATGACAAAAATAGGGAAGAAATGGTTGATAGATTGGAGTCTTATGAATCCATCGACATCGATGTTCGAGACTTTGTTAGGGTTAAAGGCAATTATTTAAAAACATATGTTTACCATACATGGAGTATATCATTTGTAAGTGAGCTGGATTATATGTCTGGTTATAATTTCGAATATGATACCTGGTCAAGAAGTTTAAAACACACCTGGACACTCTCAGAATATGAAGATGCGGTTGGTAAGATTCTAAGAAAGTATTATAAGGGAGCTACCTTTAAGAGCGAGTCAGAAATTGAGGATGATACAAAAGATTACGTCAAAAGGTATAAATCAGAATTGAAAAGGATTTATCGCTATAAGCTGAGTGGGGACAGATTAACCATTACTATCTATGATGAAGATGGGAGAGTTCTTGCTATTCGTACCTTCAAACGCCTATCAAAAGCAAAGGAGAAAAATCTCATTTATGATTATGATAAAGATGCTAAGAAAGATAGAGAGCGGTATCTATCATAAAAAGGATAAAGTGTTAAGGTATTAATTATTGATGGCGTTCAAATTCCTCTCAAATTAATATTATTTAAAACCAGCTAGTCTGGTTTTTTTAGTGTCCAAAACGTGCTATAATAAGATGTTATATCATCAGTGTTAGCTCATTTGTTAACACATGAAAGGAAATTAAAATGACAAAAACATTCTACATCACAACACCTATTTACTACCCATCTGGTAAATTGCATATTGGTTCTGCCTATACAACCATTGCTTGTGACGTCTTGGCACGTTACAAACGTATGATGAACTACGATGTCTTCTATCTTACTGGGCTTGATGAACACGGCCAGAAGATTCAACAAAAAGCTGAAGAAGCAGGAATCACACCACAAGAGTATGTGGATGGTATGGCTGTTGGTGTTAAGGATCTCTGGCAACTTTTGGATATCTCATACGATAAATTCATCCGTACGACTGATGATTACCATGAAAAAGCTGTTGCTCAAGTTTTCGAGCGTCTCTTGGAAAAAGGGGATATCTACCTTGGTGAATATTCAGGTTGGTACTCAGTTTCCGATGAAGAATTCTTCACTGAAAGTCAGTTGGCAGAAGTTTACCGTGATGAAGAAGGTAATGTCATTGGTGGTGTGGCTCCATCAGGGCATGAAGTGGAGTTAGTGTCTGAAGAATCCTATTTCTTTAAACTCAGCAACTACGCCGACCGTTTGACGGCCTTCTTTAAAGAACACCCAGAATTTATCCAACCTGATGGTCGTATGAATGAAATGCTTAAAAACTTCATCGAGCCAGGCTTGGAAGACTTGGCAGTATCACGTACAACCTTCACTTGGGGAGTTAAAGTACCATCAGATCCAAAGCATGTGGTTTATGTGTGGATTGATGCCCTTATCAACTATATTACTGCCCTCGGTTATGGGCAGGATGAGCATGGTAATTTTGACCTTTTCTGGCAAAATGATGAAAACCACGAAATCATCCACATGATTGGTAAGGATATCCTTCGTTTCCACTCAATCTACTGGCCAATCATCTTGATGGCACTTGATTTGCCATTGCCTACACGTCTTGTTGCTCATGGTTGGTTTGTCATGAAAGACGGTAAGATGTCTAAGTCTAAAGGTAATGTCATCTATCCAGAAATGTTGGTAGAGCGCTTCGGTCTTGATCCACTTCGTTACTACCTCATGCGTAGTCTTCCAGTCGGTTCAGACGGTACCTTCACGCCAGAAGACTATGTGGCTCGTATCAACTATGAGTTGGCTAATGACCTCGGAAACCTCCTCAACCGTACAGTTGCCATGATTAACAAGTACTTTGGTGGTCAAGTACCTGCCTATGTTGAGAATGTTACAGACTTTGATGCTGATTTGGCTAAGGTTGTGGCTGAAAATATTGAAGAATTCCACAAACAAATGAATGCTGTAGACTACCCACGTGCTCTTGAGGCTGTTTGGAATATCATTTCACGTACCAATAAGTATATTGATGAAACAGCTCCTTGGGTACTTGCCAAAGAAGATGGTGACAAGGAACAATTGGCAGCAGTGATGGCTCACTTGGCAGCTAGTCTTCGTGTGGTAGCCCACCTCATCCAACCATTCATGATGACCACTTCAAATGCCATCATGGAACAACTTGGATTGCCAGTGGTATTTGACCTTGAAAATCTTGAACTTTCAGGTTTCCCAGAAAATGTTACAGTCGTTTCAAAAGGAACTCCAATCTTCCCACGTCTTGACATGGACGAAGAAATTGCCTACATCCAATCTCAAATGAACGCAGGCAAACCACAAGAAAAAGAATGGAACCCAGAAGAGGTCGACCTTAAATCTGAAAAAGACCAAATCAAATTTGAAGACTTTGACAAGGTTGAAATCCGTGTCGCTGAAGTTAAAGAAGTAGAAAAAGTCGAAGGTTCAGACAAATTGCTCCGTTTCCGTCTGGACGCTGGTGATGGTGAAGACCGTCAAATCCTCTCAGGTATCGCTAAATTCTATCCAAACGAACAAGAATTGGTCGGCAAGAAACTTCAAGTCGTGGCAAACCTCAAACCACGTAAGATGATGAAAAAATATGTCAGCCAAGGTATGATTCTTTCTGCTGAACATGACGGTAAACTCACTGTCTTGACAGTAGATCCATCTGTTCCAAACGGAAGTGTGATTGGGTAACAGTAATTTAGTTCTATGGTGTTTTCTTAAGTGGGAGTGGGAAGACGAGGTGCTTTTGAATGATTAGGCTCCTGTTCCATTCCCTATTTTGATTTCGCCATATAACTAATAAAAAGTAAAAAAGAAAACGAGTTCGGTACTAGCCCCCAAAAATGAGACACAAGAAAAACACTCCTGTTGAAAATCTA
>ENA-OWLZ01000161-OWLZ01000161.1-metagenome-genome-assembly--contig:-NODE-161-length-19066-cov-10.692178_pt1 | contig 19066 bp, 19 predicted proteins | sample MGYA00245341_ERZ651117 | MGnify/ENA primary metagenome ERZ651117 (study PRJEB26857, sample SAMEA4031763) | metagenome | biome: human; feature: oral; material: saliva | place: Philippines | collected 2014... | reverse complement strand
ATGTTTGGTCCAAAACAAAAAGGAATTAAGCAACAATTAGTTGCTTAATCCCTTCATAAATTTCTTCATCAACACTATTTGACAAAGAGCCAAATTTTTTCGATGGGGGGTGTATTTCTTATATAAACCTTTGTTACTAGCTGAAATATTTGGTACGAAACGTTAATTTCTACGACGTTGTTTCTTCTTCCTGATTCTCTGCCTCTAACAATTCAATTTGCTTCAGATATGCTTTCTTATCCTCTAACATTTGGTGCTCTATCTCTTCTATTTGCCTTTGATAAACTTTATTCATCTGTTCTTCGTTCTGTTCTAATTCAGATAAAAAGGGCTTCGCATGAACAATATCAACATCTCGATATATTGTTAGAATGTAGTCCACGAGGTTAGCACGTCTTCTCTTTGCATATGCTAGTTCGCTTTTTATCGCATCTTGCTGTTGCAGATATTTTTTTCGATTAGCTTGATAGTTCATTTCAAGTTCATGTATTTTGCCTTTAGCCATGATATCTACAACCTCATTTAATTGGATTTTTGAGTTCAATTTTGGGAATTGCTCGTAGAAAATCAGTTGCTGATTTTGCGGTTTTCCCTTCAAACCCCTTTTCTAATTGCTCTATAAGCGTCTTAGAATAATAATGATTAAACTCCTCATTATTTGTTTCTAATTTTGGCGCTAATTCGTTCCGTAACGCCTCTACTTGCATTCTTCGATTAGACATAATTGCTCTGATTGTAATGATTTCATCAAGCTTCATAAATTCGGTGTCGTATTCATCTCTAAAAAGTCCATTCCTCAAAGAATCATTATAATATACCATAAATCTTATATTTCTCCTTCCCATTGTTCTTTTACTGATAGATCAAATCCCTTTTGTTGATTAGGCAAATAACTCCCCTTGTTCTCTATCAATCTCTTCTAATTTCTCAGTTGCATAAAATAAAGTATCCGAAAATTTATATACCTTCTCTAAATATGCCTTCAACAATTCTCTGTTTAATTGTTCTTTCGATTCGTTCCAATTTCTTTCGAAGTCAAATTCAGATATTATAGCTTGAAATTCACTAAGATCTAAATATAATGTAATATTTGCTGCCTCTTTATAAGCTGAGTCTGTTAACACCTTAACTCTTTGTTTATATTCTTCTAATTGTTTCAACACTCTAGATACTTTATCATCTGATTCTATTCTAGAAAGATGAGATAGGGTTAAAATTAGTTCACTACGCAATTTAATTCTTTCAGGCCCATTTGTATACAACAGTTTTTCTTGTATCGATTGAATATTCTTTCTTCCCCAAGATATTACTTCTAACTTAGTCTCTGCGATGATTTCTTGATATTCTTTCATAAATTCCGAATAATAACGAATTCCATTTACTCCCGTTGAGAGAATCTCCCAGGAAAATCCATCTCTATCTATGTTAGAAATTTTATTATCTTCTTTTATCATTTCAATATATTTATTTAATAATTTGCTTAATTTCTCGCCTGCTTTTAAATATGCTGGGAAAAAATTCTCAGTCGCTTCCAATATCGTTCCATCCGAATAGACTCTATACTCTCCAAAGTCATGAGAATTAGGATTCTCGAACGTCGTTGCAAAATTAAACGGCACTATTACTTTTACTTTTCCTAATTGCTCATCTGTATTCCGATTCAACATTGAAACGATATCAAACGGATTTACGTAATAAGTCACTTTTTCATTTAGGATTTGTATTACTTCTTCAGAAACCCCAGATTGCCTTAGACTCTTTAGCGTATCTGGCCCATTTAAAACAACAATTTCACCAATTTGTTCCAATTCTTCTACACTAAGATGAGCTACTCCTTGCACAGAAGCGATCGAGCCGAGCGAATGTCCTGTGATATTTAACTTTGCATTGGGTGCTTTTTCTCGCAATTCTGCTAATTTTACATGCAGAGCCTCTTCAACTAATTTTCCCTGATGTATATATTCATCGTGCATCGTGAAACCGTAGTTATTTCCAAGCCAATCACTTCTTATAGCATTTAAGTTCTCTAAACTTGGGGCATCACTTCCTTTTACAGCTAGATAGGCGTTCTTTGTATCAGCGTTCAACTCTGGAGTATCTGTAAGAAAATATGAATTAAATCCATCTTTCTCATTTGATAGCAATCCCTTTTCATACTCAAACTCATCATCCATAGGCATTCTTTCGGTTACTGTTTGGATAGTCTTATCTTTATGCACATACAGTAGCCCCTTATTAGGGAGCTGTTTCCCGCCAACTATATACTCATTATAATGAACATATGTTTTTGAAAAATCCATCAATCCATTATCACTTTTTAACAATCTAGTATAGAAACTATATGGTCTACTTTCATACGCACTTTGTGCTAAAGATAGATATAAGTTGTAAAAATTATTTAAATTATTCATAATTATATATCGTATTCCCTTTAATTATACTTGGTGGTTGATTCATTGTGATGTTAGTCATTTGAGGTACATTATTAGACTTTTCCAGAAAGAAATCTACCCAAATAACTGTTTCTGGAATTTTATTAAAATTCCCTTCAACTGATAAATTATAGCCGACTATAAGCACACCATTACTAATAGGCTCAACTTTTAATGTATCCCAATCAAATTTAATAGTTTCGACTTTTGGATATTTCGAGTGAATCCACGCTACAATCTCTTCTTCATGCTCCTTCAACCATGCCAATTGCTTATCTTTTGCGGTAGCAAAGATTGTATTTGCACGCCAATCTGGATTATTTAAATTGAACATTGTAAAACCTCCTACCCCTAATAATGCGATTGTTCCTATAATGGCTAATTTCTTCTTCATGTTCCACCCTCCAACCTTCTATACTTGCTTCTTATCATTTAATTGTCTAAAGACACTACTCTTACCAGTATTATAAGATATTTCATTGATTTTTCATATAGTTTTATTAATTAAAATTGAATTATTCTATAAAGCACTACGTTTTTATTGAATACTTGTATTAAGTAGAACACTTGGTTTTTGAATCATTGAGATACTATCCCCATATGCATCAATACAACATATCACGTAGAGAATTTTTTGAGATGTATCAAAAATGATACATTTGCATTTTTGGTTAATTCCAAAACCAATAAAGATCTATCGTTATGGCATAAAAACAATAATCTAATCAGCGCTTGATAAGTTATAAAAAAAGAAGGAATTAAACAGATCGCTTAATTCCTTCTTTGTTGTCTTGCTAATTTAAAGTAAAAGTAGCTTCGGTATTTGGCCCTGCGCTTGAGGCTACATAGTCACTAAATTTATTATCACCGAAACAGTCATTCACAAATCGTACATAGTATCTAATTAGTTGATGTGTTTGAGAAAGTTTCGCTTTTAACGTAGAAATCGCACTAGCCTGCATTCCTTCCGCCTCCTCTATTCTTCTATACTCATTAATTGTACAAATTCATAACCTTCTGCATCAACAATATAGCCTTCGTTTGGACGTGGAGATTTTTCGTTTGAGATATACGGGAAGCGAACATATTCTTGGTCGCTGATACGCATTCCCATGAACACCTGTGTCGCCAATTGTCTGTGTAAGGTTACAAGCGTAGAGTAATTCGTTATTAAGTCTTTATAGTTCCCTACAAATACTGGCGTAATGCCATACTTAGGTCCTTCTAGCAGAAGCTCTTTGAACTGATTTTCTGTAATATTGAGACTTTGACCAAGGATTTGGATATCCGGAATGATAATGAGTGATTGCGTATATTCACCAGGTTGCGTCATACGTTCTTTCAAGTTGTCTAAGATGATATTCATTCCTTCTTTAGCGCTCAGTGTATCACTGAAACGATGGGCTCCCTTAAATTGATCTAATGGCACTAATCCTAATGGATCCACAATCACCACTTGAACAAATGGCCCTATTGAAGGAATCAACAATAAAATAAAAGTGCTCAAAAGAAATGCATACGGCTTTAGAAACTATTACCATTTTAGAAACAGGATTATTTTAATAACAAAAATGTTTGGCCCAAAACAAAAAGGAATTAAGCAACAATTAGTTGCTTAATCCCTTCCTAAATTTCTTCATCAACACTATTTGACAAAGAGCCACAAAAAACACCCCGTCTAAGGCAAACCTTAAACGGGGCACTCAATTACTATTAGTCTAGATTTTTCATGGTTGGGAATAATAGGACGTTACGGATTGATTGGCTGTTTGTTAGTAACATAACTAAACGGTCAATTCCGATACCTACCCCACCTGTTGGAGATAAACCATATTCCAACGCTTGGATGAAGTCTTCATCATGCGGATGTGCTTCGTCGTTCCCAGCAGATTTTTCTTCCACTTGTTTCATGAAACGTTCACGTTGATCGATTGGGTCTGTTAACTCCGTGAAGCCATTTCCGTACTCTTTTGTACAGATGAAGCATTCGAAACGATCTGTGAAGCGTGGATCTTCATCGTTTTTACGAGCCAATGGAGATACGTCCACTGGATGTCCGTAGATGAATGTTGGTTGGATTAATGTTTCCTCAACGAATGTTTCGAAGAACTCGTTCACGACATGTCCGAATGTCATTGAATCTTCTACTTTCACGCCTTTTTCTTTCGCGATTGCGCGAGCTTCTTCGTCTGTCATTTGTGGCCAGAAGTCAACGCCTGTTACTTCTTTAATGGCATCAACCATATGAATTCTCTTCCATGGAGCTTTTAATTCCACTTCATGTTCGCCGTAAGGAACTAATGTTGTTCCTAATACTTTCTCGGCAACGTCTGAAATAATTCCTTCTGTTAAATCCATAACATCTTTGTAGTCTGTGTAAGCTGTATAGATTTCGATTGAAGTAAATTCAGGGTTGTGAGTTGTATCGATTCCTTCGTTACGGAACACACGTCCGATTTCGTATACGCGTTCCATTCCACCAACGACTAAACGTTTTAAGTGTAATTCTGTAGCGATACGCAAATATAATTCCATATCTAACGCATTGTGGTGTGTGATAAATGGACGAGCATTTGCCCCACCCGCTAATGTATGTAGTACTGGAGTTTCAACTTCTAAGTAATCGCGGTCATCTAAGTAACGACGGATTTCACGAATAATCTTACTACGGGTTACGAAACGGTCGAAGCTGTCACGGTTACTAATTAAGTCTAAGTAACGTTGACGGTATTGTTGTTCTACGTTTGTTAATCCGTGATATTTATCAGGAAGTGGACGAAGTGCTTTTGTTAAATGAACGAATTGTTCTGCTTTAACAGATAACTCACCAGTGTTTGTAACCATGACAGTCCCTACAACACCAACGATGTCTCCTAAGTCTGCTTTTGTGAAGACTTCGTATGCATCATCTCCAACAGCATCTTTACGCACGTAAATTTGGATTTGGCCTTTGCCGTCTTGAATGTGGGCAAAACCAGCTTTTCCTTTTCCACGTTTTGTCATCAACCGTCCAGCAATTTGAACGGTTACAGGCTCTTTGTCAGCAAGTGATTCCTTTGTAGCTCCTTCAAATTGGTTGTGGATTTCTTCAGTTGTATTTTTTTGTTTGAAGCCAGTACCGAAAGGATCGATTCCTTTTTCGCGTAATTGACTCATTTTTTCACGACGAACTTGTAATTGGTCATTTAATGTTTCTTGTGTTTCTACTTCGAAAGACACGTTTGTTCCTCCTTTGAACGCTGCTTGTTCTTCATAACTCTCCTTATTGTACCAAAAGAAGAGGCTTTATTGAAAGTATTTCAAGGCTTTTTGCTTAAATTTCTGCCAAGCGTTGTTTTTGACGTTCTTCACGTTCTAAATGTTCTACCACAAATTGGTCTAATAACGCTTCTACTGTTTGTAAATTCTCAGCTTCATTTATGGCTACTTTTGTTTTAGAGGCACGTGGCACTCCTTTTAAGTAATAGCCTGCCAGTTTGCGGAATTCCTTCGTTGCGACCGCTTCACCTTTCAGGTTGGCAAGTCGTTGTAAGTGTAATTTTGCAATTTCAATTTTCTCTGGAACGGTATTTTCAGGAAGTAATTCGCCGGTTTCTAAATAATGAACTGTTTGACGAATCATCCAAGGGTTGGCAAGTGCTGCACGTCCAATCATAACGCCGTCCACACCTGCAATATCAATCATGCGTTTAGCATCTTCTGGGCTTCGTACATCCCCATTCCCGATTAAAGGAATGCGCGTTAAGTTCTTCTTCACCTCTCCTAGGATCTCCCAGTCGGCTTTTCCATCATACATTTGAACACGAGTACGACCATGCATCGCAACGGCGCTCGCACCGGCACGTTCTGCAGCAAGGGCATTTTCAACCGCATATAAATGCTCGTGATCCCATCCTGTACGCATCTTCACGGTTACAGGCTTATCGACTGCGTCTACAACCGCCGCAACCATTTCGTATACTTTATTTGGGTCTAGTAACCATTTTGCGCCGGCTTCTGCCTTAATGACTTTGTTAACAGGGCATCCCATGTTGATATCGATAATCGCTGCTTCTGTATTTTCAGCCACGTATTTCGCAGCTTCGACCAAAGTATCTTTATTCCCGCCCATGATTTGAACGCTTAGTGGATACTCGTTTGGCTCGATATGAAGCATGCTTAAAGTTTTCTCATTACGAAATTGAATCCCTTTGTCGCTGATCATTTCGCAAACGACTAAACCAGCACCGAATTCTTTTACAGTGACACGGAAAGCAGAGTTTGAAATCCCAGCCATTGGGGCCACAACTACGCTATTGTCAATTTGAATATCTCCAATTTTGAAACTCATCTTAATCTCCTTTTTAATCTTTCGAATCGTCTATCCAGTGAACCACTTTTTCTCAATCAAACGAAAAACACGAGTTGCATCACCAATAGTGAGTGCGACTCGTGCGCTAAGTTCACTTATTTCTTGCCGGATTATTGTACCATAACCTGCAGTTTCTTGCATTTGTTTCCTCTTAATAAAAGAGTCTCATCGAAAGCAGCAAGAATGTAATGAGGAATCCCCCTGTTAAGAGTAACTGCCATCCCGTTTCTTCCACTGTTTTCAGTTTAAACGAAATCCAACTAAATAACGAAAAGCTAAGAATAAACCCCACTGCTGCCGCTGCTATAATAGACAGTATCACAAGGAGCAGTTTCTCCCCTACTAAAAAATAGTTCCCCGCTCCTAACATTGCCACAAAGAAAAGGGCCCACGAAATCCACATCAAGACAGTAGCGACCTTATGCATTTTTACTAATCCTGGTTGTTTTTCAAAATCTTTTGCTTCCATTAGCTTCATTCTCCTAACTTTTTATCAAAAGTGAATCACTCAACTAAAAAAAAATAACTGAAAAGTGATCCAAAAAGTGATCCAAGCCCCTGTAATCAGTAGTTGCCACCAAGTATTTTTTAACGATTTTTCTTCTACCGCAATTAAAATGTGCATCATGAAACTAATAAACGCCATGATCATGAAAACCGGCATAATGAAGATGGCAATCAAGAGCCCTCCTGGAACGCCACGACTGGTCATGAAAATCCATTGTGGCACTAATCCAATCCACATCAAGGCTTCTGCGATATTTTTTGTTTTCTCTAGTTTCATTAAAAACCTCCAAAACTATCTAATATTTTGTTTCTGAATTTGTCTGGCAAGTGATTTTGGAGCTAGCGACAAGAAACAAATGGCCATTCCAAATAAGAACACCACTAATCCAATCACTTCAAAAACGCTATTGAACTGCGAAAACACACCGAGCATGAATGCAAAAATAATGACAGAAACACCGACCTTACGAACGGCCTTTGCAGTGGCTCTGTAATAATCTTCAATCGTTTCAGGTGGAACCGATGTATATTGCAACTTCACAAGTTCTTGATGCGTTTTTCTCCAATAGTTCATCCCCATCCAGAAGACCCCGCCGATGGTCATCGCTGAAAATAGCAATAAAATAGCCGCACCGATTTCGTCCATATTTTCAATAGAATTTACAGATGAATCCATCTCGTCCAACGTCACCAGTGTAACCACCCCACAAATAAATGAGATAAGAGTAAACCACCCTGCTCTGTTTGATTCTTTTCGTTTCATGATAACCTCCCATATGTTAGATTCAGTATAAACAAAAATGAGCCGAGACCCTAGCCTCGGCTCATTGATTTTAACAATTCTTTATTAATCTAAAATCGTAAATTTCTCGATAAACAACGGACTCACTGAACGGTTCTCGTGAATACGACGAATCGCTTCCGCCATTAATTGGTCAACGCTGATTTGAAGAATCTTGCCACCTGTTTTTTCTTCAGGAACTTCGATTGAGTCTGTTACAACTACTTCTTTAATCACTGAGTTGTTAATACGTTCTAACGCTGGGCCAGATAATACGGCGTGCGTACAGCAAGCGTACACTTCTTCAGCACCTGCATCTTTAATCGCTTGTGCAGCAAGAGTGATGGTTCCAGCTGTATCAATCATGTCGTCGATTAATACGGCAACTTTCCCTTTTACGTCACCGATGATGTTCATGACTTCTGCCACGTTTGCTTTTGGACGACGTTTATCCACAATCGCGATAGGTGCGTGTAAGAACTCGGCCATTTTACGAGCACGAGTTACCCCACCGTGGTCAGGAGATACAACAACGATATCTTTATCTTTGAAGTTGTTTTCTAAGAAGTGGTTCGCAAGAAGTGGAGCTCCTAATAAGTGGTCCACTGGAATGTCGAAGAATCCTTGAATTTGCGCAGCGTGTAAATCAAGTGTTAACACACGGTCTGCACCTGCTTGAGTAATCATGTTTGCAACTAATTTTGCTGTGATTGGTTCACGAGATTGTGCTTTACGGTCTTGGCGAGCGTAGCCATAGTAAGGAATAACAACGTTAATTGTTTTTGCACTCGCACGACGTAATGCATCTACCATGATTAATAACTCCATTAAGTTATCATTTACTGGATAAGAAGTTGATTGAACGATATACACATGGCAACCACGTACACTCTCATCGATATTGATTTTGATTTCGCCATCGCTGAATTGAGTAACAGAAACTTTACCAAGTTCTAAACCGACTTCTTCAGCAATCTTTGCCGCTAAAGGACGATTTGAGCTTAAAGCGAATATTTTTAAATTAGGATCGGAATAATGTTCCACAATGATAACCCCCGAAGTTTATTTTATAGTACTATCATACCGTTTTTTATTTGATTTTTGAATATTTTTGCTAAAAATTTTTGGAAAAATCTTTAGTCTTTTTGAGCAGATGGTAATTTTGAAGCGTAATTTTCTTTATTCACTTGGCGAGAACGAGCAATCGCAAGCGCTCCTGCTGGAACATCTTCGGTGATCGTTGACCCAGCAGCGATAAATACATCATCACCAACTGTAACTGGAGCAACGATATTCGCATTACATCCGATAAATACATGATCTCCAATCGTTGCACGGTGTTTATTTTTTCCATCATAGTTTACAAATATAGTTCCACAACCAACATTGATATCTTCACCAAGGTCTGCATCGCCGATGTATGTTAGATGCCCTACTTTTGTATCAGCTCCAAGCGTTGAGTTCTTCACTTCTACAAAGTTTCCTACATGAACACGTTCGCCTAATACAGCATTTGGACGTAAGTGTGCAAATGGCCCTGCATTGCTTTCTACTTTCATGTGTGACTCTTCGATGTTTGCTGCGACTAAGCGAACGCCATCTTCTAACACGCTGTCACGAACCACGCTATGTGCTCCGATGAAGCAGTTTGAACCGATGACTGTTTTGCCTTTTAAGACAACACCTGGTTCAATCACAGTATCCGAACCGATTTGAACCGTTGACTCGATATAAGTCGCTTCTGGATCGATTAAAGTAACCCCGTTACGCATATGTCCTTCGTTAATACGGTTGCGCATATATTTCTCCGCTTTTGAAAGCGCCACGCGGTCGTTTACACCCATCCCTTCGTCGAAATCTTTCATTGGGTAAGCAGAAACCACTTCTCCACGTTTCTTCAAGATTTCTAATACGTCTGGTAAGTAGTATTCGCCTTGTGCGTTGTCGTTTCCGACTTCTTGTAACGCACTAAAGAGCGCCACGTTATCAAAGCAGTATGTTCCTGTGTTGATTTCTTGTACTTTTTGTTCTTCAGGTGAAGCATCTTTTTGTTCCACGTTTTTAAGAACGGAACCGTCTGCGTCACGAATCACACGACCGTATCCTGCTGGGTCTTCAGCAATCGCAGTTAGAATCGTTGCTTTTGCCCCTGTGCGTTCATGTTCTTCCATTAGTGCAGAAAGAGTTTCACTTGTTAATAATGGAGTATCTCCACAAATCACAATGGTTGTTCCTTCTTTTCCTTTTAGAAGAGATTCTGCTTGTAAAACGGCATGTCCTGTTCCTAATTGCTCTGCTTGAACCGCATACGAAACACGGTCTCCTAGATGATTTTGCACCATTTCAGCACCATGTCCGACAATGGCTACGATTTCAGTAGCTCCTGTTTTTTCTACTTGATCTACAACATGCTCCACCATTGGTTTTCCACATACTGGATGCATCACTTTGTAAAGAGCAGATTTCATACGAGTTCCTTTACCTGCTGCTAAAATAATTCCGAATTTTTCTTTCATAATAAGCTCCTTGCTCTTTGAATTTCTACCCTCTAATAGTATAGTACAATGCTTTTTTTTTCAAGGGAACACTGGAAGAGGGCTTTTTATATTGTTTTGTCCGAATCTAAATAGATCCTAATGAATATAACTTTCCTTTCGTACTTCCGCTAGCAGTCAGTAAGCCCACTTTGACAAACAGCGATAAGTAGCGTCGAACCGTTGCGGCACTGAGCCCTGTGAGTTCTTGCGCTTGCTGATTACCGATATTCCCATACTGTTCAAGATACGCCTTTACTTGTTCAAAGACTTCTCGTTCTTTTGGTTTTAAAGCTGGCAAGACGACATACTCAGCCTTTTCTTCTTCAATGCGGTCAGCTACCTTCACTTCTTCCAATGTTTCTAAAATCACTTCAAGCATGAATTCGACAAAGACAGTCGCATCATTTTTCTTGTTACTGATAGCGAGTGCATCATAGTAGCCTTGTTGATGTGTATGAATCACAGACTCAATCGGAAGCCATTCGAATAGCGGATTCCACCGACTCAAAATCAAACTTTGCCATAATCGCCCCATCCGACCATTTCCATCTTCAAAGGGATGTATCATCTCCAATTCAAAATGAACGAGACAGGATTTCACTAAATCGAGTAAATCACTGTTCTTAGCCCACGAGAATAACTCTTCCACAAGACTTGGAACAAACTGCGGGCTTGCGCCTATGTAAACCACTCGCCCACTCGCATCATAAACACCGACATCCCTTAATCGAAACTGACCTGGATGCTTTACAAGGCCATGCGTCAACAGGCGGTGCGCCTCTAAGAAATCTTCTACACGATAGGGATCCATCGAAAATACATGCTCGTACGCCTCATACGCATTTTGGACTTCATGAATATCCTTGGGCGGTCCTAGAACTCTTCGTCCCTCGATTACATCCGTTACTTGTTCTAACGTCAAACTATTATTTTCAATCGCTAACGATGATTGAATCGAGCGGATTCGGTTTCCCTTGCGCAATAATAGCGGACGTTTCTCAATCGAATATTTCGTCAGGAGTTCCGTAATATGATGCACTAGCACTAACATCTTTTCGGTAATTTGAAAATTCGGTTGCATCTTTCACACCTCTCTCTTCTTTAATTGTAATGGCACTTTCTTATAGAATCAAGCGAAAAACGAGCGGATTATGAGCGAAAAGTAAGCTCTTATCAAGGCTCTTTTTTCATTTATTTTTGTAAAGTGAGCTTTTGCTATTGATTTATTGTATACACAGAACTATACTACTGTATATACAGTAAACAAAGGGAGAGTCTTATTCTGATGAAAAATGTTCGTTTTATGACACTAACCGCACTATTAACCGCAATCGCCATCTTCATTCCGATAGCGATGCCTCTAAAATTGGTGATTCCACCTGCTTCGTATACACTCGGAAGCCACGTTGCGATTTTTATTGCAATGTTTATCAATCCGTGGATGGCCATTTTCGTCGTTCTAGGGTCATCGTATGGATTCTTTATTTCCGGGGCATACCCACTCGTCATCGTTTTCCGCGCGCTATCGCATATTCTCTTTGCGACACTCGGAGCCTTTTTCCTACAGAAATATCCAAAGACGCTAGAAAACCGTAAAGCTTCATGGATTTTCAACTTCGTATTGGCGCTCATCCACGCAGTCGGCGAAGTATTAGCCTGCGTACTTTTCTACTCGGTTTCAGGGACGGATCTTCAAAGCATGTTTTACGTCCTCTTCGTCCTAGTCGGATTTGGTACAGTGATTCACAGTATGGTAGACTATGAAATAGCCCTAGCGGTGTATAAAGTTTTACAAAAAAGACGTTAAAAGAGGGAACCTATGCCAAAAGAACGAAAAGCTGAATTACTGAAACTGCTGAAAAATGCGCCAAAGCCACTCAACGGCCAGAGCCTGGCGGAACATTTCCACGTGACACGACAAATTATCGTGCAAGATATCGCGCTTCTTCGCGCTGATGGGGCAACGATTCTATCGACCAACCGCGGCTATGTCTACAAGGAGCAAGAGAGTTCGCCGTACGTTCATCGCCTCTTTAAGGTCAAACATGATACCGAGGCTATTGAGAGTGAACTTCTGGCGATTGTCGATAATGGAGGTCGCGTGCAAAATATTCAAATCGACCACCCCGTTTATGGTGAAATCCAAACGCTCGTGAAACTGACCTGTCGCCGTGACGTTCAACACTTCTTGGAACAAATTCATCAAGCGGACTTCCGCCCACTGTCCTCTTTAACAGACGGTGTGCATTATCATCTGGTAGAAGCCGAAAACCAACAAGATCTCGACTATATCGAAGGCGCCCTCGAGAAATTAGGGTATTTAGTGAAAGAAGATTAAATGAAAGGAGCACCACACAATTGTGTGGTGCTCCTTTTACTTATGGTCTATAGTGTTCTTTAGAACTATGCCGTTTCCCTAAACTTTTCGCCTGAGCTTCTGTCATTTCCACAACGTTTCCCCAGTTTGTATTCGATGGCATATTTTCTTTCACATACCAATACACATCTGATTTTCCTTTTTTAGCTACATACACTGTGCGGTACTCTTCTTGATTTACCGTCGTTTCGGTGACAGCTTCAGTCTGGGCAACTGTTGTTTCTACTTTTTTCTTAGCAAATAACGGTTCCGCATTCCCTGTCGCATAGTCGATTTTCGCATTCGGTGAAGTATTATCAAGAGTTACATGAGTCACGCCATCTTTATCCACAGTCTCTTGTTTTGTTCCAAAAGAAATTTTCATCAAGGTTCCATCGCTCTTTATCCCAGCATACTGCAACTCAATTTTTCGAGGAATCAGTTCATCCCCTTCGTAAATTGGTGTTACTTTATAATCCAACCAATCATTCGGATGAGCATTAATCCAATCCGCAAGATTATTCTCATAGAAAAGCATCGCTGTCTGGTTTGCCGAATCTTTATCAGACAAACTGCCTGTATTTAACAAGGCTGTCATTGGTGTTAAATTCCGCAACTCATTATCGAGTCCGCTGAATTGGTATCCGACTAAATGCCCGCGATTCATTAACCAAGCTTCTTTACCACTTCCTGAATCATCAATTGGCATCTTATAATTATGCCAACCAACTGGATCCACACTGATTTTCGGTTCTCTTTTCGCTTTTGGTTTATCTTTGATATTCAGTTGAATATGAGCAGATGTAGAACGTTCTAACTTATCAAGATCCCCCAATACCAATTGTTTTTCCTTCTTAAACGGAAGCAACGAATCTGGCAACTTAGCAGGCGCCACTGTCGTCGTTTCGACCGTTGTAACCTTCGCTACCTCCTCGGTTGTCGCCTTAGACTCTTTTTTCTGTCCCCCACACGCTGCTAAAGAAACGCAAGCGACTACTAATAAACCCAATTTCCACTTCGATTGAACTTTCACCCTAATTCCCCCTAATTCAATTTGTTAAAAAACACACTAACTAGATTTAGTATAGTCCTCCTACATCCTGAATACAATAGAATTTTTATTTAGATTTCGTCCTTTCGGGTGAAAAAAACGTATAGGGTATATCGCTAACAGAAAAAGACCTGACATTTCTGCCAGGCCTTCTACATCATCTTGGAAAGATAATAGAGAATTCCTTCAATATCATCATTCGCTTTTTTGGTCAGTTCAAACTCATATTCCATACTTTTCTCTCAATTTTAGAAGCGCCTCTTCCCCATCTAGCACACGACCCTCTTCGACATTTTCAAGGGCTTCAATTAATAAGCGGGCTTCTTCCATTTTTTGAATCGTGCTTTCATAATATTCGATATCCATCACGACTAATCTCCCATACCCATTTTTAGTCACAAAAATAGGCCCTTGTTCTTCTTTGCATTGTCTTTCTACTTCAACTGTGTTTTTTAAATCTCTCATCGGAATAATTTTCATATTCATTCCTCCTTTATTTTGCGACTTAATTGTACCATAATTTAGTCACAATTTCATTTACCTCCTCTCATCATTTAATTACGTTATTTTTTCTCAATACGTTTTTTATAAAAAAAGACCTGGCACTTCTGCCAGGTCTTTGAAGCTTTGTCTAGTTTTGATTATGCTTCTTCTTTTCCTTTTTTGAGGAATAATGCGCCTAGTGCGAGGCTGAGGCTTGCTACAAAGAGAGCTGCACTCGCATCCGCCGTTCCTGTTGCTGGAAGTTCGTTAGAGGCTCCCGTTGCTGCTGGAGCTGGTTTGTTCATTGGTTTTTCTCCTGCTTGGGCAGCGGCCACTTGTTCTCCAGGGGCTGGGGCTGCTGGTGTAGCCGGAGTGCTTGGAGTAGCTGGCGTTACTGGCGCAGCTGGTGTTACTGGTGTAACTGGAGTCGTTGGCGTTGTTGGTTCCGCAGTAGCAACTTCTCCTTTATACACAACCGCGTAAATACTGAAGTGAGTCGTTCCAAAGACAACTTTGCCGCCTTCTTGTGTAAATGGAAGACTTTCGAGTGTCTTAGCCGGAGTGATGTAGTACACTTTATCGACTTCTCCACCTTCTTTAGCTGGCAAGCTCACTAATACGGCTGCTTTTGGTTGAACTGGATGTCCGTCTTTATCCAACAAGCGGATATCGTACGCATCATAGTTCTTTCCTTGAAGCGTTTGATCTGGCACTTTTTGCACCACCACATTCGCTACTTGTTCCAAATCAGCAACCTTGCCTGCGATTTTCACGCCTGTTGCAGCATCTTCTAATACGCGTTTAGCCACGTCTGTTGCAATCGGCGTTAATGGTGTTGCTGGCTTTTCAGGTTCTTCTGGTTGGATTTCGTCTTCTGTCACTTCTTTTGTGAAGGTTGATAATTCGTAGAACTCTGCAGGTCCACCTTCCCAAGCGACTTTCACATCGAGAATACGAGGATTTTCACCTGGAAGCGCGAATGTTTGGAAGCTGGATTTCACTTTACCGAGGTTCTTCCATACGGATTCACCCGCTTCGTTTAGCGTACGAACGCTGACTTTCACGGTAGTGCCCGTTGGAATATCTGCAATCAATCGAACATGGTTTGCCGCAGTGTCTTCAGACAAGTGGTAGACAAGTTCCCCTTTATTTTCCGTTGTCGCATAGCTCGTTAAGACGTTGCCGTCCGCCATACTCTTCTTCAAGTTATCATGATCTTCAGCGCCAACTCCTGTCACCGTCGGATTATTTTCAGGGTTGATAAATTCTCCATCGTTAATGACGATTTCGCTAAATCCAACGAAACGAGCATTGTATTCTGCGGTAAAGAGCACGCGCATGAATTTGGCTGTTACTGGAGTCTCAAGAACCCCTTCGATATAACGGTTGCCTGGGTTTGACGCATCATGAGTCCAGCCGTCTGTTAATGAATCGTCGTGAATTTCATTTTCCACACCGTCACCGACTGTCACAACATCCGTCCAGTTCTTGCCGTCTTCACTGACTTGAATCTTACCGTCACGTAAATAGTTGCGTTCTGCATCTTGGATATACGCACGAATCTTCTTCACTTGGCGAGTCGTACCAAGTTTCATCACGATTTCTCCGTCTTTATGTTGGTAATCCGAGAATTCGACAAAGTTATTGAAATCACCGTCGAATAATTGACCTAAATTGTGCGTACGACGAACGTCATTAGCCCCATAATATTGGTGAATCCCCATCGTTGTAGATTGCAGTTCGGTTGGATCTACTTCGTTTGTCTTCACGACTAATTTACCCGCAGGAAGCGCTTGGTCTTTATCTGTCTTATTCACGATACGAACATAACGCACCAGCGCATGTTCAGGAAGTTGGTCGGCACTCATCCATTCCACTTCGTTTGCAGAATATTCAAGCGTTAATCCTGTTTCTCCTGCATCTTTAAGCGCAATCGATTTTGCTTCATGGAGTCGGTCCAATTTCAATCCAAGATAGCCGTTTGAAGGAATGTTGGTTCCTTGTGGCAAGGTCATTTCATAGCTACCTCGGCTGTCTACGACTGGTGTTTCCTTCAAACTGTCGACATTTGTTGCCGTTAAATCGGTATTTGGAGTATCCACATCGACCGTGAAGTCCCCAATTCTCCACCATTTGCTGAGGAGTTGCGTGTTACGAACACGAACAAATTGCGCCATAAATTCTTGGAGAATGTCTGATGTACGTTCGCCCGCTAATGTTTGCAGTGTTGTCCACTGTTTACCGTCTGTTGAGTATTCGATGACACCGGCTGCTAATTTATCGCGTTCCCCTTGCACAAGGCGGACATGTTTCACTTTCTTCGTGCCACCAAGGTCCATTTGAACCCATGCATTTTCAGGAGTGACATTCGTTTGGTTCACATGTGCCATCATCGATTCTGTGGCATCCTTGCCGTCTTGCATTTGAAGGACGGTTGTTCCATATTTGTACACGATATTGCTACTTAAGGTAATGTTGCCTCTGACCTTCTTACTGCCGATTTCGAGCGGTCTATTTACCGCAATTTCACGCATCGCAAGCCACGCATTATCTTTCTTCGCTGTCGCACGCATACGCACTGCTTGAGCTGTAATATCGAGATCTTTAAATTCAAGCGTCCGTTCACGACCCGTGTAAGTTGGCGTCGTGATAGCTACCCAATCGCCTTGCTCGTTTTGATATTCGACAACGGCATTACCGAATGTATAGTTATCGGCCGTCTTCGTTCCTGTCGCAAATCCAAGCGTATGAATCTTCAGTGGTTTATTGAAACGTAACCCTACATAGTCGCCTCGTTCGATAACAGTCGTCGTCTTCACAATGACATGTGTATCGAAATCGCCGTCTGTCACTTCTTCAAGTCCACCTTCTGCCCCTGCACGGTTTGTAATGAAAGTCGTCACGAGTTTATCAGGATGAAGCATTGTTTGAATATGCGTTGCCAAGTATTCTTTCAAATTGTTAATAAATGGACGAATATGTTGTACCCCAAACTCTGCACGTTCATAATGGTCCACGTAGAAGAAGGCGTAGCTAATCGATTGGTCGTAATGCTTCAAGCCGGCATAGTAGTTATCCCAGACTTTGGCACTATTATTTTCCGCAAGCCCTTCTGTCGCTGTGAGTAAAGCTTCCAACGCATTCATTTGGTCTACAGTGTTATCTAACCAATAGTGAATTTGCTCAATAAGTTTCTTGTCCCCTTTTTCTTTTAAGAGAATCGCATCAGCCTTTAACTGGGCAAAGACTTCTTTCAGTTCTTTACGTTCCGCATCCAAGTTTTGACCTGCTTTTAGTTTGTTATAAAAGTCTGTTAATTTCGGAGCGAGTTCAATCGATTCTTCGAGTTTTGTAACATGAGGCGGACGGTTTTGGTTACGCATATGTTTTCCGAGTTCACGGAATGCTTTTGATACGTCGCTTTCTTTGAAGTTACCGTTCACCACATAGTTAAACGCCATGTCGTTAATTTCTTCGGCTTGTTCGGCACTACGCCATTGTTTCCAACCGTATTGCGCCATATCAAAGAGCGCTACTTTAGACGCTTCGGATTGTTGCATTGGGTTGAGCATAATTCCTTTAGCCAGTGATAAATCCACATTTGGATGAAGGAATTTTTCACCGCCACCAAGAATTAAGTGTTGTTTTGTATTGTCGTTACATGGCCAGTTAATCCAGAATTGAATTGGATTGTACTTCTTGCCACCTTCTGTTAAATTGCGTTTCAAGTTTGTTAGGAAAGTTTGATCCACAGCCCCCCAAACTTTACCCCCAGTTAACGTTAAATGAACTGTTTCTGGAAGGTGTTCGTTGAGCGTGCGGAGTTCATCTTCGGTTCCTTGTCCCATATACCATGCTGGTACGAAAATCATATCTTTACGAAGACCGCTGTAAGTCTTTTGCTTTTCCGTTAACCAGTCTGTTAAATCATGCATTAAACGATTGTAGCTGTTGTAGCCACCCACAGGCCATGCCGCATCATCGGCAAGCACCCCAAACTCACGCACCCCTGCATCGAGTAATTGCGTGAATTTTGCTTTAATGACATCTAAATCTTGTTTATATAAATCATCCGTATCAAAACGCATCTTGCTATGCATAAATGGATGGATGGTCCACACATAACGCGTCTTCGTTTCATTTCCGACACGCGCCAAGTCACGAATCTCAGCGAGTTTTTCATCTGGATAAAGTTCACGCCATTTCGCATTGTGGTATGGATCGTCTTTTGGCGCAAAGTAATATTGTGTTAATTTCAATTCGCCACCATAACGCATCAAATCTTCACGGTTTTGCTTCGTCCAAGGGTTCCCATAGTACCCTTCGATAAAGCCACGGTTCTTCACTTCTGCGTAATCTTCTACTGTTACGTCACGAAGAACCGGAGTTGGTGATTCACCCAGCATATGTTTCAATGTCGTAAGACCAAAGAACACCGCATCGGTATCCTTTCCGACGATTGAAATCTTATTGTTTTTCACGCGCAATACATACGCATCAATCTTGTTATATAAGTCTGGTGAGATATCTTGCACTTCTTTTTCCGCTAATGGAGACTCCCCATGTAC
>ENA-OWLZ01000160-OWLZ01000160.1-metagenome-genome-assembly--contig:-NODE-160-length-19127-cov-8.804688_pt1 | contig 19127 bp, 17 predicted proteins | sample MGYA00245341_ERZ651117 | MGnify/ENA primary metagenome ERZ651117 (study PRJEB26857, sample SAMEA4031763) | metagenome | biome: human; feature: oral; material: saliva | place: Philippines | collected 2014... | reverse complement strand
TTGACGACGAGTAGTTGCAAGACCGAGACGGTAAACAACGTTGTCAAGACGACGTTCCAAAAGAACCATAAAGTTGAAACCAAGTGTTCCACCTTTAACTTTAGTAGCTTGTACGAACAAGTTACGGAATTGTTTTTCACCCAAACCGTATGAGAAACGAAGTTTTTGTTTTTCAGCCAATTGCAAACCGTACTCTGAAAGTTTTGAACGGTTATTAGGGCCGTGTTGACCTGGTACGTAGTTACGACGTGCCAATTCTTTACCTGTGCCTGTAAGTGAGAAACCAAGGCGACGTGATTGTTTCCATGATGGACCTGTATAACGTGACATTAATAATGTCCTCCTATAAAAAATATTTTTTAGGAAATAACGTTTTAGATAAACCTGATTCGTTCAGAAAGACTTCGCCCAAACAGCAAAGGTTACTTTTCTAGCCGACTTCCTGTTGACGAGCTTCATTTTATCCTGCTATTATTTCACATACTTAACTATTTTACCACGAAAAAAAGCCTAAGTAAAGGCTTTTTCTTATTTATTTTCGATTTCAGCTTGTTCCTCAGGACTCAAATAACGGATGAGAGTCTTTTCAGTCAAAATATCTGAATAAGTATAGGATTCAACATAACTATTATTAATAGCGCCAGCTTGAGAACTGAAGTCTTGATACTCAACAATAAACAATGATGGATAGACTTCTGTCAAACGACCAATCTTATTCTTTTCACGTTTACGTCCATTCTCTAGTGTCAATTCTACCAACTGACCTTCATGAGCTTTAATAGCTTCCTTAATATTTTTCATTTTAGCAACATCTGCAAATGCGTCACTCATATATATATCTCCTTAAATCTGAAAGTTATGATTCCTCAAACTGAGCAATCGATGAAAATTTATTATATTCTTTTTGGAAAAGTAACTTGACTGTTCCACGCGCACCAGCACGGTTTTTTTCTAGGATAACTTCGATTGTATTATCTTCAATCGCATTCTCTGGTTCTTCACTCTCTTTTCGGTAGTAATCATCACGATATAAGAAAGCTACAATGTCGGCATCCTGCTCGATAGATCCTGACTCACGGATATCAGACAAGACTGGACGTTTGTCCTGACGTTGTTCAACCCCACGAGATAACTGACTCAAGGCAATTACAGGAACTTTGAGCTCCTTTGCCAGAATCTTTAACTGTCTTGAAATATCTGAAACCTCTTGTTGGCGATTTTCTGGTCGCGTCCCTGTAATCAACTGCAAATAGTCAATCACAATGAGACCGAGACCACCCTCTACTTCTTGTGACAATTTACGAGATCGTGCACGAATCTCAGTAATCTTTATACCTGGGGTATCATCTATGTAAATAGGTGCCTCAGCCAGTGCTCCTTGAGCAATCATAACATTATTCCAATCCTGCTCTGTCAATTGGCCTGTACGTAAAGCATGGGAATCAATCATACCTTCAGCTGCCAACATACGATCAACCAAGCTTTCTGCCCCCATCTCTAGTGAAAAGACAGCAACAGCTTTATTTTGCTTGGTACCAACATTCTGAGCAATGTTCAACACAAAGGCTGTTTTACCAACAGCGGGACGAGCTGCTAAAATAATTAATTGGTCCGGGTGTAAACCTGTTGTAATCTTGTCAAGGTCACGAAAACCTGTTGGTAGTCCAGTAACATCTGATGTTTGCTGTGAACGCATCTCCAAAGTATTAAAATTGACATCAAGAACTTCAGATATTTTGCGGAAACCACTACGATTGCTATGCTCTGAAACATCAACTAAGGCTTTCTCAGCATTTGCAATAATTTCATCAGATTCAGTTACGCCCTCATATGCTTGGTTGACAGTCTCTGTCAACCTATTTATAATACGGCGAAGCATGGCTTTCTCAGCCACAATCTTAGCATAGTACTCCGCGTTTGCAGATGTTGGGACACTATTGACCAAATCTACAAGATAAGAAATACCCCCTATATTTTGGAGGTCATCTTGGTCATCTAGAATAGTACGTACTGTCGTGGCATCAATGGCATCATTCCGATCCGACAGCGTTACCATTGCTTTAAAAATGACACGATGGGAATACTTGTAAAAGTCATCTGCTTCGATAAACTCTCGAACTGTAATTAACTTTTCCGGGTTAATGAAAATAGCCCCCAGAACAGACTGTTCCGCTACTAAATCATGAGGTTGCACTCGTAATTCTTGAGCTTCTGCCACAATTATTCCCTCCTTTACAAGATTTACTTATAGTGTCAACGAATTACTCAGCACTATTTTTGATGTTAAGCTTAATTTGTGCACTCACTTCTTTATGAAGCTTTACAGGAACCTCAATCAAACCAATCGCTCGAATAGGATGTTCAAGTTCAATATGACGTTTATCAATCTTGATTCCAAACTGTTTCTGAAGGCCTTCCGCAATCTTTTTAGCTGTAATTGAACCAAATGTACGACCATCTGGTCCAACCTTCTCAGTAAATTGAAGACGATTTTCTTCTTTCTCAAGTTGTTCTTTAACGCGTCTTGCTTCAGCTAACAACTCTGCAGCATGCTTTTCTTCTGATTTTTGTTTTCCTTTCAACTCCCCGATAGCTTGGTTTGTTGCTTCTTTAGCAAGATTCTTTTTAATCAAGAAGTTTTGAGCATAACCTGATGGTACTTCTTTAATTTCACCTTTTTTTCCTTTACCCTTAACGTCTTGTAAGAAAATAACTTTCATTTTAATCCTCCTTGGGAGCCAGCTCCCCCATAATGGTTTCAATTAATTTATTTTGCGCTTGAGCAACACTACAGTCTCGTAATTGACAGGCAGCTAGGTTGAAATGTCCTCCACCACCTAATTTTTCCATAATACGTTGTACATTAATCACATTATGGCTTCGAGAAGATATGTTTACAGTAGTGGGACTTGTTCGAGCAACAACAAAGGTTGCTTCGATTCCAGCCATTGCCAGCATAGTATCTGCCGCCTTAGAAATCACAACATTATTATAACACTTATGGTTATCTCCTGTAGCAACGATTATATCATCCGTAATTCGTTCGCCCGCAAGAATTAACTCATTAATACGTCGATATTCTTCAAAATCAGTAGCAGAAATCGTTTGAATTTCTCCACTGTCACTTCCTAAGCTACGAAGATAAGAAGCAACATCAAAAGTTCGACTAGTAACACGAGTAGAGAAATTCTTGGTATCTAGCATTATACCTGCCATAAGGATGGAAGCTTGGATTTTACTCAAACGTTCTGGAGCCCCTTGGAATTGTAACAACTCCGTAACCAATTCACAAGCAGAGCTTGCTCCACTTTCAATAAAAGTCAAAACCGCATTTTCAGGGAAGTCGTCATCTCGACGGTGATGATCTACGACAATAACTTCATTAAATCGATTATAAAAATCCTGAGATAGGGTTAGATTGATTTTTGAATGATCAACCATAATTAGCAATGAGTGTTGGTTAACTAGTTCTTCCGCTTCTGAGAGTGTAATAAGTGGTGATCGCCCATCTGCTTTCAAACGTTCGACCGCACGCTCAATATCCGCATTCATAGCCATATCATCATAAACAGCATAGCTCTTTCTAACAATCTGACTAGCAAAATGGGCCATACCAACAGTAGCCCCCAAGGCATCCATATCAAGATTCTTGTGACCAACAACAAATACTTTTTCGACTGTTTTTAACTTATCTGAGATTGCAGTCATCATAGCCCTTGTTCTTGTACGAGAACGTTTAACTGTTGAGACAGACCCTCCTCCAAAATAAAGAAGTTCCTTGTGATCATCATTTTCCTTAACAACAGCTTGATCCCCACCTCTAACAAGTGCAATATTAAGGTTCTGCAAGGCAACTTGCCCGATTTGATCATGCTTAAGCGTCCCAAAGGAAATTCCCATACTCAAAGTCAACGGTAAACCACGTTCTTGAGCCTGTTGTCGGAAGTCATCCAAGACAGAAAACTTTTGATCCATGAATTCTGTCAAAACACTGTAATTGGTAAAGAAGTAAAAGCGATCCCCTTCAATACGTCGATAATGAATATGCTTAGCCTTAGCAAACTCAGAAATAAATCCTGCCACAAATGTATTGATTTTTGAAACATCCGCATCTGGCAAACTTCCTGTCACATCATCGTAGTTATCAACTGAAATAATCCCAATAACAGGTCGAGTCATATTTGGATCAACATTTTCATCTTGATCATAAACATTATCAATAAAATATGTCAGCTTATTGTCAAAATCCACAAAAGCAGCATATTTATTATCACCAACAGTTATTACATTTGAAGGTGATCCCTTTCGTTTCTGGGAGATAAAATCTGCAATCAACTGCTTATTGAAATTCCCATATTCATCTGAGAGCACTAACTTGGCATAAGGGTTGAACCATTCAATATGATCATTTTCGTCAAAAGTAATAACTCCGACAGGCATCTTTCCAAGAAGTGTCTTCAAAGAATCTTCTACATCCTGATTCAGTTCATCTAATTGCTCTATTTCCAAAGATTCATATGTTGTCTTTTGGTAATGCAATAGTGCAACAACTACTACCATAATGATAAAAAGCGCAAAAATGAGTGCAGACTCCGATTGTAATACGCGAACAAAAATGGTAGCAATTCCAAAAAGAATTAGCCCTATCATTATCAGGTGAATAGTTGCAAAGTGAAATCTTTTCATATAAAACCTCTTAATCTAACGATTATAACATAAAAAAGCCTTAATTAAAAGGCTTTTACAAGTGTTACGACTGTTAATCCACTTTACGTCGAGCTTTATTATTACCTTCAAGGTAAACCATCAAAATAGAGATATCTGCTGGATTAACCCCTGAAATACGGCTTGCTTGACCAATAGTTTCAGGATTTATTTTCTTAAATTTTTGACGAGCTTCAGTTGCAATAGAATCAATAGCATCCCAATCAATATTTTTCGGGATCTTTTTTTCTTCCATTCGCTTCATCTTAGCTACTTGATCCAAAGCTTTATTGATATAACCTTCGTACTTGATTTCAGTTTCAAGCAACTCTATAACCTTAGCATCCAAATCTTCTGCAGCTAGACCGACAAATTGAGTAGCAGTAGCGTAATCAATCTCAGGTCGACGCATAAACTCTTTGGCTGTCATGGCATCTGTCAAAGGCTTAAATCCTAGGGCTTGAATTTTTTCATTTGTTTCTTTGATAGGCTTTAATTTTTCTTTTGACAGACGTGTCAACTCACTGTCAAACTGATTTTTCTTGATTTCAAAGACATTCCAACGTTCATCATCAACCAAGCCAACTTCTCGACCAATAGGTGTCAAGCGTATATCAGCATTATCATGACGTAATATAAGACGATACTCTGCGCGTGAAGTCAATAAACGATATGGCTCCAAGGTTCCTTTCGTGACAAGATCGTCAATCATTACACCAATATAGGCATCACTACGTTTGAGAATAAGCTCTGGTTTACCTTGAACTTTAAGAGCTGCATTAATACCAGCAACTAGACCTTGACCTGCTGCCTCCTCGTATCCAGAAGTTCCATTGGTCTGTCCTGCTGTAAAGAGACCTGAAATTAACTTCGTTTCAAGTGTTGCACGTAATTGATGTGGAAGGACAATATCATACTCAATCGCATAGCCAGTCCTCATCATCTCTGCCTTTTCCAGACCTTTGATTGAGTGAATCAACTCTTTTTGAACATCTTCAGGTAAGCTTGTTGATAGACCTTGTACATAGACTTCTTCAGTCTCTCTTCCTTCAGGTTCAAGGAAAAGCTGATGACGATTCTTATCTGCAAAGCGGACAATTTTATCTTCGATTGATGGACAGTAACGAGGACCTACTCCCTTGACAATACCTGAGAACATCGGTGCACGGTGTAAATTGTTATTGATAATATCGTGGCTCTCTTGATTCGTATAAGTTAGCCAACAAGGAATTTGATCCTGAAGATAGTCTTCATCCTTCGACAAGAATGAAAAATGATTCGGCTTTTCGTCACCTGGTTGAATCTCCGTCTCTTCGTAATTAATTGATGATGCCTTGACACGAGGAGGAGTACCTGTTTTAAAGCGGCCAATTTCAAGCCCAAGCTCCTTCAAATTATCAGCCAAAGTAACCGATGCAAGACTATTATTTGGTCCAGAAGAATATTTGAGCTCACCTAGGATAATTTCACCACGTAAAGCCGTTCCTGTTGTTACAACAACAGCTTTAGCTCCATATTTTTGATTTGTGGCTGTTCTTACACCGACTACCTTGCCATCTTCAACAAGTATTTCATCAACCATTGATTGACGTAGAGTCAAGTTTTCCTGACGCTCAACTGTATGTTTCATTGTCATGGCATACAAGGCTTTGTCTGCTTGAGCACGCAAAGCTCGAACTGCGGGTCCTTTACCAGTATTCAACATTTTCATTTGAATGTAGGTTTTGTCGATGTTTTTACCCATCTCTCCACCAAGAGCATCAATTTCACGAACAACAATCCCCTTGGCCGATCCACCGATAGAAGGGTTACACGGCATAAAAGCCAGCATCTCTAGGTTAATGGTCGCTAATAAAACCTTACATCCCATACGGGCTGCAGCCAAGCTAGCTTCCACACCGGCGTGACCAGCACCAACAACAATTACATCAAAATTTTCATCAAACTCGTAAGACATTTTTTAGATTTTTGCAGTGATTTACAGTCAACTGCCTCATCCTTTCTTTGTTTTTTTTTTCTACAAAAATAGTCAAAACTCCAGAAAACTGTACGCAAAAACGCACAATTCCCATGAGCTTTGACCATCATGACTATTGTTAAAATTATTTTATCAAATCAAATTGTTTTGTCAATTCCAATCACTATTTGATTAATGATTGAACACTAATGATAATCATTTGTACACCTATCGAAAATAGTAAAAGTCCCATCATTTTCGTTATAATTTTCATCAAATTTTCTCCCAAAAATCCTGCAATTTGTTTTGCACTTCTTAAAAGTAGATAAGTGATGGCACATAGTAAAGCAAAGGCAACTACCGTTATCAATTGATTTTTTATACCCCCATTAGCTAAGTTTAGGGCTGTCGTAATAGTCCCTGGTCCTGCAAAAAGTGGCATCGCGAGAGGAGAAATAGCAACAGACATAGGATCTGAATTTGAAGCCTGCTGCTTCATACCCTTGTAGCTTGGTGAATGGTTTCCATTAATCATATGATAACCTATAACAGCGACCAATATTCCTCCAGCAATTCTAAAAGATTCAATTGTAATCCCAAAAACTTTGAAAATCAAATCTCCAGAAAAGACAAAGACTGTAACAATTATAAAGGCAATTAGAAGACTCTTAAATGCAATTTTTCGTGAAATCTTTTGACTATCATCTGCTACTAAAGCCATATAGGCAGGAAGGTTTGAAATTGGATTCATTATGGCAAAAAAGGCCATAAACGCATAAAAAAATTGAGAACTCATACTTTTTACCTCATTCAGCTAGATATACTGACAAACTTTTCCGTCTTTATAGGCTTGGTCAATAATACCACCACCTAGACATTCCTGTCCATCATAGAAAACAACAGCTTGACCAGGTGTAATAGCACGTTGAGGTTCATCAAAAATCACCTCAGCTTTATCACCTTTAACCTTTACAGTAACTTTACTATCAGGTTGACGATAACGGAATTTTGCTGTGCATTCCATTTCAAATTCTTCTGGCATGTCTCGAGTAAAGTGAATCATTGAAGCGTCAAGAGAAGTTGACATCAGTGACTCATGGTGGAAACCTTGACCCACGTAAAGAATGTTTTTAGAAAGATCCTTCCCTACTACAAACCAAGGAGCATTATCACCACCTTTTTGGCCACCGATACCCATACCTCCACGTTGACCAATAGTGTAATACATAAGTCCGTTGTGTTCACCCATGTCACGACCATCAACGGTCATCATACGACCTTTTTGAGCTGGCAAGTACTGACTAAGAAACTCTTTAAAGTTTTTTTCACCAATAAAACAAATTCCTGTTGAATCCTTTTTCTTGGCCGTTGCAAGACCTGCACGTTCAGCAATTTCACGAACTTCTGGCTTTTGTAGATGTCCTAAAGGAAACATCGTTTTCTGCAACTGCTCTTGCGAAAGTTGACTAAGGAAGTAAGTTTGGTCCTTATTGTTATCTGCGCCACGCAACATATGGAAAATACCATCTTCATCGCGCACAACTTGTGCATAGTGCCCTGTAGCCACATAGTCCGCTCCCAATGTCATAGCATAGTCGAGGAAAGCCTTGAACTTGATTTCCTTATTACACATAACATCTGGATTAGGGGTACGCCCTGCACGGTACTCTGCTAAGAAATACTCAAATACACGGTCCCAGTACTCTTTTTCAAAATTAACAGAGTAATACGGGATACCAATCTGATCAGCTACTGCTGCCACATCTTTATAATCTTCGGTAGCTGTACATACACCGAATTCGTCTGTGTCATCCCAATTTTTCATGAAGACACCAATTACATCATAGCCTTGCTCTTTTAAAAGTAGAGCTGTTACTGATGAATCAACGCCACCACTCATACCGACAACAACACGTGTTTTTGAATTATCAGTCATTGATAACTCCTCCCATCAAATAAAATTTAACATAGACTTGAAGGGTCTAGTTATTCAAATATCGATTTGAAGGTCGAATTTGAAGCGTAAAAGCACGCAAGCTTAATTATATCATGATTAAAGAATAATGCAAAAAGGTTACACTAGGCAACCTTTTTTATGTTTACTTTCGTATAAATCCACTGTAAAGCTATTACTCCCAAGACTAATATCGGAATCAATATAGCTATAACTAACCATCTCGGTTCCTGATAACTTAACACCAGCTTATTCTGCCCTTTTTGTGATGAAACTATTGGTGTACCAATTGTTGTCAATCTATAATCATCCTTATTCAGCTCTTGACCATTTAGTGTCAAGATGGAATCTCTATAGACAACTATTGGTAAGTTTAGCTCCTCTCCTTCAGCAGCTTGCCAAGTTAATACAAGATAACCATCTTCGAGTAGCTTTTCTGCACTCTGATTCTTAACGACATTTTTATAGTAAAGATCGTAAGTATTCTGCTTACCGATTGTCCCATAAATTGGTACATAATCTGGTGTCGGTTTAACAACTAAATTTAAAAACTGTGACAAATCACTGTCATTCATAGTAAGACTTATCGTCTGGTAATCACCCTCAACATAAGTATGTTTAGCAATGGAAATAAGTTCACCATCCTGTGCAGCAGTTTTTACATGATTGGTAGTATCCATCATATTCTGAATAAGACCAATACCCGCAAAGGTAAAGAGTAACACAGCAATACTTTTTCGCCAGTTAACAAATCGTGTGACAGTTAATCCTGTAATGGCTAGAAGCATGATGGTTGTAGGAATAAAGAATCGAAATGGAAATTGAATCAATTCAGCAAATGTATTTCCATTTTCGACTAGATACTGCCAGGGAAAAAGACCTGTTGATAAGAAGAAGAAGATAAAATAAATAAAATGCAATAATTTTTTCCATTTTGCCAATTTCTTCCAATTCAAAATAGCGTAAGCAATCTGGAAAACGAGTAACACCATTAAGGAAATGGGGGTATATAGCCAGTATCTTGCTGTTCCATCAATCCCATTCTTACCCATTTCCCTATTTATAAATGGATTTAAAAGATGATTCGTACCTCTCAAATATAGGAGTACTAACCAGACATTGACAGTCAGTAAGAGGAAAAGAATGACTGCTATAAAAACTTGTACGAAAGTTTCCTTCTTCTTAGTGACAGATGCCTTTACAAAGGTGTAAAGGTAAAAAGGAATATACATCATCACTAGCATTAAAGCGCTAAGTATATGAACTTGAAAAATCAACGCCATGGATAAGGCAAGTCTAATTGGCTCTACTTTTTGATAAAAAATGTAGTGAATTGCTGGGATAAAACAAAAAGGTAGTAAAGCTGCTCCCCAACTAGAGAACCCCTGACGCATCGTCCAGTACTGGATAGAGAATGTTGTAGCATAGAGTAAACCTAATGACAAGGCAATACTTGTCTTAACTTTACACTGCTTGAGCAAAGCGTACATTGAAGATTCAGCTAATATATGTAGTAGTATCCTTGACAAAATCTGATAACGAAACCAAGTGCCACTTATTAAAACAAGTCCTCCTTGTAAATAAGCAAAAAAAGGACCGTAAAGAGCATTGACAATGCGGCCTGACTGTTGGAAACCGTACAAAGACAAAAAGTAAGAAAAGTTACCATCCTTTAATTGCATAGCGGCTTCATAAAATCTGTTATAATGAAAAATGGAATCTGAACCTAAAATAACTTTTCTTGTAAATAATTGTGGCGTAACCAATAACACAGCAAAAGCTATAATAATAAGGGAAACCCATAACTTTTCTTTTGATTTAAAAAATTGTTTCATTGCTAAACCTCTCATTCCCTATTATAACAAAAAGCTCCGTGAAAATGTTCGCTAATATCCGAAATAAAAAGCTGAGAGATGTCTCCCAACTTCTATAAATCTTAGTAATTCCAAGCTGACAACCCTTGTGCATTATAGGCATTCAAGGCTGATTGAATTTGATCTTCAACTGTTGCAGTTGAACCCCATCCTGGCATTGTTTGGAAAAGGCCTGATGCTCCTGAACTGTTTGCTACAGTATGATCACCATTTGATTCACGCGCAATAATCGACTCCCAAGTTGACTGTGGAACTCCAGTTGCTGCTGCCATCTGTGCTGCTGCATAAGAACCGATTTCTCCTGCAGTGTTTCCATTTGAGAGAATAACCGAACCATTGCCAGCAGTTGCAGCAGCACCCGAAGACGCTGCCCCATTATTTTGAGTCAATGTAGCCTCTGTGCTTGCTGTTGTTGAAGGCTCTGATTGAGGGGTTTCTGCTGCTTCTACTGTTTCGGTCGTTATCTCTGATTGAAGTTTACTTTCTTCAACCTTTTCTTTATTCTCTTTGCTTGAACTAACCTCTGTTGATTTCACCAAATCTGCTGTTGATTCTGTTGTTGTTGAAGGAGTTGGTGTAACTGAATCTGAGAAGGCGTTAACCAATCCTTTATTAACTAACGTAGAGAGTGAGACTCCCAAAATGACAATAAAACTCGTTACAATTGCCACTGGTACCGCCAATGATTTTTTTACTGCTAATTTGATACGGCGTCCCTTATAACTTTTTTTAAACATAAATCCCTCCTATTTCTTATAGCTATATTCATCATAACCTAGTAATATTACTGCCGATTATTCGTATTATGTCTAATGTTACAATGATTTATCATTTCAATAAAAAAATACCAAAATTCTGGCATTTTTCTCTTATTTGTATGAGTTTCTACTTTATCCTCTCACAATTCAATAACAAAATCTTAGTACCAGCCATTGGCGTTCCAGAAAGCAAGAGCTGCTGTCCATGAACCATAACGACTTGCTACATAATTATCTGCTACTTTTTCTTGGTTCTCAGGAGACAAATCACCATTCAAATATGATGAAGATAATTGATAACGTCCATAATATTGTCCATTTTGAGCTGTGTAGCTACCACTTGACTCACGTTGAGCGATTTCTTCCTTAGCAGCTGCCTCTGAAGAAGAAAGATTTGTGTCGGTCGTTTGGTTACTTTCAACTTGGGTAGAATCTGTTGATGTTGCTGATTCAGAAACAGTTTCTGTTGCAGTTGATGTTTCTACTGAAGCAGGTGTCTCTGCTGGCTCTTCAGTGGTTTCAGTAATCGTTAAGTTTTGACCGATAGAAATCTTATTAGCATCTTGAATGCCATTTTTTGAGACGATTTCGTCCACTGTCGTACCATTCTTCTTAGCAATAGCTGAAAGGGTATCTCCTTTTTGAACTGTGTAAGTTTCTGCATTAGCTAAAGCTGTTGCTCCAAGTGTTGCCACTGTAACAAGTCCAAAAAGACCTAATTTTTTAGTGTTAGATGTATTCTTTATTTGCATGATGATGCTCCTTTATCTATTTATAGTCCAATCCATACTAGTCAAAGATATTAAATTATTTTATTTATGACCAATAGGTTAATCAACTGGCTTATTCTCTATAGGGATTTTTTATCCAGATTAAGCCGAAGAACTATAACCATGTATCTATAATACCGTGCAAATATAACATCCTCTTGTTAGGGATATTAAAAATATTACAGGTAGGTTGGGATTAGACGAAAAAGAACGCCTAAATAGACGTTCTTCAAATACTTCTAGGTCTTAAGACCTAGTTTTTATTCATTTTTACGAATTAACTCTTAAGATAAAAAAGTATTAACCCTAAAGCTAAAATAGCAGTAATTGACAAAGTATCTCGACCGTTCCATAAAAGTCGACGATATTTTGTTCGTCCCTCACCACCTTGATAACCTCGCGCTTCCATAGCAATAGCCAGAGCATCTGCTCGTTTAAAGCTAGATGCAAACAAAGGAATTAAGATTGGTATAATTGACCGAACCTTTTGAATAATATTTCCTTCACCAAAATCAACACCACGCGCCTTCTGAGCATTCATAATACGCGTTGTATCGTCCATCAAGGTTGGTACAAAACGTAAACTCAAAGATAACATTAGACCAATTTCATGTGCTGGTACTTTAAAAATAGTCAGCGGTTTTAAAAGTGACTCTACTGCATCAGATAAACTTAACGGCGTAGTTGTTAGAGTAAGTAAGGTGGAAAAACTAATAATGAGAATAAACCTAAGGAATATCATCCAACCTTGATTTAAACCAACTTCCGTAATCTTAAAAAAGCCAATGGACCAAAGCACATTCCCTCTTGTATTGAAGAAAACTTGAAACAGGGTAGAGAATAATATAATCCAAATCATCGGTTTAATACCACCCAAAAAGAAACCAAGCTTAATTTTAGACAAGAAAACCAAGAAAAGTGTAAATAGAGTTATCACAGCATAAGTTACAGGATTATTAGCCCAAAAAATGATGACAATATAAATTAGCATGGCTAATAATTTACTTCTAGGATCTAATCGGTGTATGAAAGAATCACCAACAATATAACGTCCAATAATTAACTTATCCATGAACCAACACCTCTACAAATTCCTCTATTGTAATAGGAAGAGTTTCAAAGCTATAACCTTTTTCTTGTAGTTGTAGCGCAAACTCTGTGATTTTAGGAACACCTAACTGTTTTTCTTTGAGAAAAGCGACTTTTTGGAAAACATCTTTAGGGGTTCCTGACAATACTAGGTGTCCTTTTTCCATAACATTCACAGCTGTTGCATAATCTGCAACGTCATCCATCAAATGTGTAACCAAGACAATCGTCATTCCAGAAAGATGTAACTGCTTAAAGAGTGACATTAACTCCTTTCGTCCCTGAGGATCAAGACCAGCAGTCGGTTCATCCAATACTAGAATATCTGGTTGCATAGCTAGAATACCTGCAATAGCAACACGTCGCATCTGCCCTCCCGATAAATCAAAAGGATTCTGGTCACGCAACTCATCTGAGAGACCAACTAATCTTAGACTTTCCAGAGCACGCTGTTCAGCCTCCTTCTTAGAAACTCCGAAATTCTGGGGTCCAAAAGCAATATCTTCTAAAACAGTTTCTGCAAATAACTGACTTTCTGGAAATTGAAAAACTAAACCGACCTTTTTACGGATTGGCTTTATTTCCTTATTCTTGGATTGACTAGTTATAATAGTGTCATCAACTTTAACCTGACCACTAGTTGGTAAATAAAGTCCATTCAGCAACTGCATAATCGTTGATTTACCACTCCCTGTATGTCCAATAAAGGCTGTATACGAACCATCTTTTATCGTAGTTGTCATATCAAAAAGGGCACGCCCCTCAAAAGGAGTACCCGCTTGATAGGTATAACTTACATTTTCGAGAGAGATTCCCATAATTGTTCTACCAATTCCTTTTCTGTCAGATAGTCTTCACAATCTATCAAACCTTGATTTCTAAGTTTCTGAGTTAGTAATGCACTAAAAGGGATATCAAGACCTAAGTTAACCAACTCTGAGCCTCTGCTAAACAGTTCACGAGGACTTGAAATGGACTCCACTTTACCTTTTTTTAAAACTAAAACACGATCGCTCATCGCAACCTCATCGAGATCATGAGTAATTGATAAAACAGTCATTCCATATTGTTGACGAATAGCCTTAATAGATTGAATTAATTCCTGACGACCTTCTGGATCAAGCATACTTGTTGCTTCATCCAAAATCAGAATAGAAGGTCTCATCGCAACAATCCCAGCAATAGCCACACGTTGTTTTTGACCGCCAGATAATCTGGCTGGTTCTCTGTCCTTAAACTCCGTCATACCTACAAAAGATAATGCCTCTTGAACTCTAGAAACCATCTCCTCATAGGAAAGGCCCTTATTTTCAAGACCAAAAGCAACATCATCTTCAACAGTGGCTCCAACAAATTGATTATCTGGATTTTGAAAAACCATGCCAATTTTATCACGAATATCCCAGACATTCTCTTCTGTTAATTCTTGACCATCAATAATAATCTGCCCAGACTCTGCCACTAATAGTCCGTCAATTAGACGTGCTGTCGTAGATTTTCCAGATCCATTATGGCCTACAATGGATAACCATTCCCCACGTTTCACGTGAAACGATACATCATTTAGGGTATAGGAGGTTTGATCTTGATTATATTTAAACTTTAAATTTTTTATTTCAATCATTGGTTTATCGTATTACTTAAAGGTGTCCTCAAACAAGAAACCTGCACCCTTGAAATAATCATAGCCTGAGTAAATCGTAAAGAATAAAGCAACATACAGCATGATTGTCCCTACAAAATGTACGTGACACAATAATAAAATGATAGATAACATCTGAGTCACTGTCTTAATCTTACCAGGCATAGCCGCAGCGAGAACTGTACCACCGTTTTCGACTAACAAAAGACGAAGTCCTGTAACTGCCAACTCCCGACAGATGATAACTGAAACAACCCAAGCAGGAGCTTGATTAATACCTACTAGCATAATAAAAGCTGACATTACCAACATTTTATCTGCTAAAGGATCTGCAAATTTCCCAAAATTAGTAACAACATGCCATTTTCGTGCCAAATAACCATCTAAATAATCTGTAATACTGGCAATAGCAAAGACAACTGCTGCAGCAATATGCATCACATTACTAGATGCAAGTGATGTCATCAATAAAAAGATGGGAATTAAAACAATTCTGGCAAGTGTCAATAAGTTAGGTAAATTTTCTTTTTTAAACATTTCTTCTCGATTCTATTGGATTCTTAATGTTAGGTAGCTAGGTGTATTTTGGTCTAGTTGAGATAAATCAAGTGACTCCCCATTTACCTTTAGAGTAACTTTTGAAGATTGAGCGATAATAATTTGAGTTGTTTTGATTTTATCAGAAAAATCTAGTGAGTATTTTGATTTATTCGTTTTTGAAAGATGATAACTCTCTGAAGTATCTGAGTTGTCTACAGAAAACCATGTATCGCTACTATTTTCTGATAACTCCACTTCTAAAACTACTGAAGATTTTACATTGGAGAAATCAACCATTAATTGATTCCCTTGAGTTGTCGTTGCAACATTTGCCCCCGATACTGTAACCTCAGAAATGCTTCGAGATGACTTAGATCCACCTGCAATTGATAAGTGATTAACTGTAGAGATCGTATTGGGTTTAATCACCTGAGGTTGATTAGAGAGGTGTCTAAAAATAATATATCCAACTGAACAGATGATAAGTAATGAAACTGCACTCAGAATTAGTAAGGGGATATAGTTAGACTTTCTTTTTTCTTCACGTTTATGTTTTGAAAAACGTGACATAGGCGTTTTAGTATCTAAAATATCTTCCTTACGTTCAACTCGTTTCTTTTCTTCTTTAACTTTTTGCTCATTCTTTTTCTGCTCTTCGTACAGACGTTTTCCATCTAAACCAACCGAAGTAGCGTACTTTTCAAGTGCTTCTTGCTGAATGTCCTTTGGTAAAGCTTTAAGTTGATCCATTTCCATAGCTAGAAGATACTGCGCTTCAACCCCAGAAATTTTTTCTACATCATATAGACTTAATTCTTTTTTTATTCGCGCTGCACGTAATTGCTCACCAAGAGAGTATCGCTTCATTTTTCCCCTTTCTAATATTCTTCTTTGTTTTAATGTTTATATTATAGCAAATAATTACTTATTTAGGGAAGACAACAAAATCGGTAATCACCATATTTGAGAGATAGTGTTTTAGAAAATCCTTCAAATCCTTAGAAGTAATACTCATCAATTCCTGACCAAAATCAAAGTATGTTTTGCCCTCATCTGAATAAGCTAAATACTGGCTACCTAAATTCTGAATATTGTCTAAACTACGTAAAAATTCACCATACAAAGCTTTCTTTTGTAAATCCAATGCCTCTTCTGTCAATAATCTTTGTTTATCTGCTGACGTCATCACTTGACGAATTAAACTTGACATACGGATGGGTTCTGCAGTGTCCATAGTCATAATAACAAATGAATATCTGCTAGATACCTCATATTCAATTGATACAGACTCATCTATTTTTCCTTCTGCATACCAACTTTGATAATAAGGAGATGTCCATCCAAACAATAAATTAAATAACAATTGTACCAATAAGCTCTCTCTCATACGATTATCGGAAAAATGAACGTTCTTAAAACCAATGGCTAGTTTTGAAATCGAGATGTCCATTTGAAGACTATCTAACTTTTGGATATCCGATTCAATGGGTTGCTTTTCTTTTTCGACTATTTTATGATTTGTTGTAAACTTACTTTGCTTTTCCTTTACAAAACTGTAAATTCGCTCAATATCAAAATCGCCTATTAAGACAAGATGACAGTTCTCTGGTCTATAAAAACAATTAAAATTATTTTTCAAATCTTTTTCAGTAATTTTTTCAATGCTATCAATGCTTCCAGCAATATCTTGCCCTAAGATAGTATTGGGATACAAACTTTGTAAACACCCTAAATAAACTCTATAATCAGGGTCATCCTGATACATGTTTATTTCTTGTTCAATGATTCTTTTTTCATGGTTGACAGCATCTTCGGAACTTGTAAACTCAGTTGTAAACTTCATCAAAAGCTCCAGTGACTCCTCAAAGTGATCAATTGTTGAAAAATAGTATGTTGTCCTATCCAAGGTTGTAAAAGCATTAACATCAGCCCCAAGCCTTACAAAGTCCAATGTAACATCCCTTCCCTGATCATCCTCAAATAACTTGTGTTCAAGAAAATGAGCAGTACCAGCAGGGTATGTCTGCAACTTACCATCAATATAAAAGTGATTATCTAGCGATCCAAAATTTGTAGACAAAAAGGCGGCTTTTTCAATGAATCCTTTTTTCTTGATAATAGATAAAGACATACCATTATCTAAAGTTGCTGAATAAACTTCCTCAGCAAGCTTTGGATAATAACGTTTTTTCAAAGCAGCCATTTTAAGATACTCCTTCTAAAAAGAACAAACTCTGTAGCTTGACTTGACGTGCTACACGGCAAACATCTTTTTTAGTAACTTTCTCGATTTTATCTAACCAATCCTCTAATGAGATACTTTTATCGCCAAAAATAACCTTATTAAAATGTTGTTCTACTAGTGTTAATGCATGATCCTCAGAGAGAAGAGCATTCATTCGTATAATTTTTTTTGTTTGTTTCAAAAGGGAGCTTGAAAAACGTCCTAATTTAATATGATTCAACTCTCTGCTAATCCCTCGCATAGCTTGATTTCTATTAGATTTTTCAATTCCAGCGTAAACTTCTAGTAAACCTGTAAAGACATCAAATTGACTACTAATTGAATAAGCCAGTCCTTCTTTTTCTCGAATCTTTGTAAATAAAGCTGAATGAGCAAATTCACCAAACATGGCATTGAAAACAATTAAAGCAAAATAATCTTTATCTCCATATTGACAAGGAAATTGATAACCTAACTGTAAAATAGATTGACTACTCTGCCTAGCCTCTATCTTTTCTTTCACAACTTTGGAATAAGGTTGATTATAACTAAACTGTAAATCAACTTGACGTCCTTCTAAAGGAAAGCGGTGTAAACCTTGAAGTACCTGATAGTCATCAAATTCCCCAACCATAAAGATATCAATTCGATCTCTAGTCAACATGCTTTGAAATTCTTGATAAGCTGTATACGATGTTTCCGCTTCAACAAGTTCTACTCGCCCATACTTGGGAACTTTCAAGGCCTCGTTTACAAAGTAAAGCTCTCGTCCCTGAACTTCACTATAGTAATAATTATCCTCTGTATCGACATCCAGGTAGGTCATTAAATTTTGTCTTTCTATATCAAATACTTTATTTTGGTATTGAGCTACTCTTGACAATGGTTTGTAAAGACAATCCTTCAAAAAATCTAAGACTTCCCAAAATAAACCTGTATTCATTGGAATAAAGGAGTCTTTTAGGTATGTCAACTCAATGTCAACACTATGTGTCAACCCTTTCGTTGACACTCTGGTTGACAACTGTGTCCCATAAAGTGAAGCTAATCTCTCTTTGAAAGACTGTACTGTTGGATATGTTTGATTAGCTGTAGCTAACATTTGTGAAACTAGAGCCCGTTTAGCAATTGTTTGTTTATTCAAAGAACCCGTCATTCGAAAAACAATACGGTTAGTTTTATATTTTTGTGTTGGAATGAAGTGTACATATACACCATCAGCAATTTTCATTGATAACCTCTAAAAAGTTTATGCTTTCAATTATACCATTTTTATGCTATCTTATCTCAAGAGAAAGTTGAGGTTCTATGGAATATAAATTATTTGATGAATACATCACACTGCAGGCACTTTTAAAAGAATTAAGCATCATTCACAGTGGTGGAGCTATTAAAGGTTTTTTAGCTAACAATGTTGTTTTATTCAACGGTGAGGATGAAAAACGTCGTGGAAAAAAACTTCGTTATGGAGATGTTATTACCATACCGTCTGAAGAGCTTGAAATTACTATCGTAGTTCCTACACAAGATGAAATTGAAAAACATAAAAAAGAAGTCGCTGAGAAAGCACGTGTTTCTGCTATTGTAAAAAAAATGAATCTGGATAACAAAAAGA
>ENA-OWLZ01000159-OWLZ01000159.1-metagenome-genome-assembly--contig:-NODE-159-length-19142-cov-5.496621_pt1 | contig 19142 bp, 19 predicted proteins | sample MGYA00245341_ERZ651117 | MGnify/ENA primary metagenome ERZ651117 (study PRJEB26857, sample SAMEA4031763) | metagenome | biome: human; feature: oral; material: saliva | place: Philippines | collected 2014... | reverse complement strand
CACGGCAAGCAGGCCGTTCGGCAGAGCCTCAACCGACTTCCTCTTTAGGACGTAGCGAAGCCCGTACCATGGCTAACCTTGACGCCGTCATGGCAACCTTGGGCCGTTTATGTGAAAAAGAAGAAAATCTAATCAATTATCCGTCACAAAAGTGGTTCTTTCACGGCGATAAACTGTTAGACCACAATACGGGACTTATCTTCGGAGCCGCCAATAATATAAATACTCATATTATGGTAACCCTTCCGCCCGAAGCGGCTGATGACTACAAACTTGTTCGCAATTTATTGGAAGCCGGTATGGATACGGTTCGCATCAATTGTGCTCACGATGACCGTACAGTTTGGACCGCTATGTTGGATAATTTAGAACGGGCAAAAAAGGAAACCGGCAAAGATTGTCGCGTATACATGGACTTAGCCGGTCCGAAAATCCGTATTTCGGGAGTTCTTATTACAGGCGATACGGATAAATTACTGGAAGGAGATTCCTTCTTCTTATCTCAATCCATCGGAGTCTGTCCGCCTGAAGCACTTGGAAAAATTGTCTTGGCCTGTTCGGCACCGGAGGTCTTTAATACGTTAAAAGAGGAAGACCCCGTGCTTATCGACGACGGGAAACTCACGGCCAGAGTTACTGAAATGACTGATAACGGAGCTTTTTTAACCGTTACGGCTGCTAAAGAAAAAGGCTTCCGTGTAAAGCCTAAAAAGAGTCTGAATTTTCCTGAAACACACTTGGACATTACGCCCCTAACCGCCAAAGATCTGGAAGACCTGGATTTTATGATTGGTCGTGCCGACAGCATCGGTTACTCCTTTGTGCGTAACGGAGACGATATTGAGCTGCTACAAAGAGAATTGAAAAAGAGGCTGGGCAAAAAGTCTTCTTCCATTGCCATTATTGCTAAAATAGAAACAAAGGAAAGCGTAGCCAACCTGCCGCAAATCATTGTAAAAGCCGCTTCCAAACAACCTTTCGGCGTCATGATTGCTCGCGGTGACTTGGCGGTAGAAGCGGGTTATCATCGTTTATCGGAACTTCAGGAGGAGATCCTCTGGATTTGTGAAGCCGCTCATGTCCCCGTCATTTGGGCCACTCAAGTACTGGAAACTTTAGTTAAGACAGGCTTACCTACACGGGCTGAAATAACCGATGCCGCTATGGGTGAACGGGCTGAGTGCGTAATGCTCAACAAAGGGCCTCATATTGTAAAGGCCGTTTCGATTCTCAGCGATATTTTAGGGCGTATGAATGAGCACCAGCGTAAAAAAGCTCCTCAATTGCGAGCTCTCAGTATTGCCCTGCACACAGTTTTTAAAGATTGATTTAAAAAGGCGTAGCACACCTGTGTTACGCCTTTTTGTTTTTCCCGTATCTTTTCGCAGACTGCAGAGCTCTGTCTTATTCATCCCGGTATTTCACAAAAGCTCATTGCCTTATCCCCAGGCCCGTTACAGATCTTCTACGCTATGAGAATCGGATCCGGGTACAAACGGGACTCCCAATACGACAGCCCTGCCTTGAATGAAGCGACTCGGATACATTTCCCGACATTGATGCTTAAAAAAGCCGCTCATATTATAGTCCAACTGCCGCCCCTGTCTTCTCATAATAAGGAGTATCTCTTTAATTAAGCGGCAATTTTGTTCATCAAGAGGTTTGGTAATGCCGAAGTGAAGTCTATATTTTTTTATTAGATCAAGAGGCCTATGCGCACAGGAGTATACTTGCCCAAGTCGGCACACACAGCCTGTTTCAAACAGGTAAAATATTTATAATAGTACAATGCATTTTGGTCGAAAAGCCAAGGCCTGAAGGCTTTCCGGAAATCATTCGTACTGTAATCTACACAATAAAACTTCCCGTCATATCCGTCTAAGAAGTGTAATGATAATATATTATCCTCCGTAAACGCCCCGTATTCATTCAAAAAAGAGTGCGTATAGTCTTCAAATCCGGGCAGATAATCCACTTCAAGCCGACGGAAATATGATACGGGTTGCATAATCTTTTTTTAACCTTTCAGCCAACTCTAATATACTTCGACTTGATCCGCTTTAAGCACTCCCGTATCATAACCTGCTTTAATACCGCCATATACGTTCTTAAACCCTGCCGGCAAGGGGGTTCAGTTAAGCAAATTTTATCGATTTTTAAATCAATAGCCTTCTCGAGCATCAATGCCGTCTTATCACCACTGCCATGAGGACACAGCTCCGTATGTACAGGGCCGTCGACTACTCGTCGTCCGTAAACACAATTTCCCATAAGCTGCCGCTCTTCTTTCATATTAATCATACTCTTCGTCCTCTTACACTTCAGAATAATAAAAGGACCGCTTCGAAAAGCAGTCCCTTTTATTTACGAATGATGAGTAATCAATAAGCCGAGTTTTGTTCTGCTTGCGCAGTGGTAATCATCTATCTAGACAGACCGTTGCCGGCCTGTTCGAGCGACACAACCCGGAAGATCAGCGGGCAACTTCATCCCTTCCCTATTCGGTCTTGCTCCGGATGGGGTTTACCTAGCCGGCAAGTTACCTTACCGCTGGTGCGCTCTTACCGCACCGTTCCACCCTTACCACTTACGTGGCGGTACACATTTCTGTGGCACTGTCCCTAAAGTCACCTTCGCCGGACGTTATCCGGCATCCTGCCCTACGGAGCTCGGACTTTCCTCCAATACCTTCGTACTGGCGATTACCTTTCATACTCATCGTGTATTATCATACGCTATCTCTTGTAAACCCGTCAAGAAAACTATTTCAAAGCTTGCCTCAAGTCGTCGACGGCTTTCTTTATATCCTTTTGCGATACGACAGCACTGATCATGGCAAAGGAACGGAACCCTCTGTCATATAAAGTGCGAATATTTTCTAAACCTATACCGCCGATAGTCACGACGGGAAGCGGAAATTCCAAGGCACTGCGAATGGTTTCTTCCGTAACGACCTCATCGGCATCGCTCTTTGATGATGTCGGGAACATAGGCCCGAAGCCCACATAGTCCGCGCCGTCTGCTAATGCTCCCTGTAATTCTTTTGTCGTATTCGTCGATACGCCGACAAATACATTTTGACCGGCTATTTGCTTTACGATGTGAACCGGTGCATCATCCTGTCCGACATGAATCCCGTCGGCTCCGCAAGCAACGGCTAAGTCCACGGAGTCATTCATAATAAATGTCGCTCCGTATTTTTTACACATAACCGCAATTTCCGATGCTTCGGCATATTTTTCTCGCCAGGTTTTATGTTTTTCCCGATATTGAATGATTCTTACGCCTACATCTAAAAGGGTTTTCGCTACTTCCGTATTCTTACGCCCCAAAGATAAGGCCTCGCCCATGACCACATAAATAGGATCATCCTTTAAACGCTGAATATGTTCTTCTTTAGTCATTATTCACCCTCCTTAAAGATATGAAATAAAATCACGACTCGTCGAATCAACAACGAATTTTACTTCCCAACCCCGTTTCTCACTTTCTGTCTGTAACAGGCGTTGCAGCTCGAATACGACGGGAAATTCCGTTCCGTAATGTCCTCCGTCAACTAAAAATATATCGTCTTTTACCGCTTGCTGAAAATCATGATATTTTACATCGCCCGTAAGATACAGGTCCGCACCGGCACGAACGGCGTCATTCATGAAACACGTAGCAGCCCCGCCGCAAAGAGCGATTGATTCTACTATTTCTTTTTCTTTGCCGCCATAAGGTAAGACAGGTCGATTCAACTTTACCTTAATATATTCCATGACTTCAGCAAGGCTCATGGCCTCAGAAAGTCTGCCGATTCTCCCCATCGAACTGCCTTCTTCTCCGTCTAAGGGCCGCACGTCATGAAGTTCCAAGAGGGAGGCTAAGACGTCGTTAACCCCTCCCGTTGCCGAATCCAGATTGGTATGAGCACAATATACGCCTATATTGTGAGACAATAACTGTGCAAACATCCGACCGTCATACGTATCCGTTCTCAAAGCCTTAATTCCCGAAAAAATTACGGGGTGATGACTGATAATACAATCAAAACCATGATCTACAGCGTAGCATACATTTTCTTTCGTTACGTCCAACGTCAATAAGACGGATTGCACTTCCTGTTTCGGATTCCCTACAAGCAAGCCCGGGTTATCCCAGTCTTCTTTTAAAGTCAAAGGTGCCAGATTTTCCATTACATCAATGATCGCTTTAAATGACACAGACATTTTCTTTCCTCCCATTCAGCTATTTCCTTTTTGGTTCTTTCAGCGTCTTCGAAGCGGCCTGCCGCTTCCATGCCCTTCAGAAAACGGTCTTTTTTGCGTATTATTTCATCTATCAGCTCGCCTAACAACGGATTCTTATTATTCCAATTGAGCGGTCCCGTCTCATACTGCCAGGAAGGAAAATCAGCTTCTTTACCGGGTTCAATTCGTAATACTTGATATAAGCGGCCGTCCTCTTTAATTAATGTTTCCTCGGCTATACGAAAACCGTGCTCAACCGCATATTGCCGCAATGCACCGGCATCACTTTGAGGCTGTAAGATGAGATACTTCAATTGCCTCACAAGGTCGAATCTTGCCTCAAGAATTCGCATCATCAATTTGCCGCCCATACCGCACAGAACGGCACCGTCCATTTCACCGATACTTACAGCCGACAAGCCGTCTGCCAGACGACAATCAATGCGATCCGCAAGTCCGGCCTGAGCCGTATGAGCCGATGCGGACGATAAGGGACCCGGTGCAACATCGGACGCTACTACATGCGGACAAATCCCCTGTTCACACAAATATACGGGTAAATAGGCATGATCCGTCCCCACATCAACCAGGGTGGTATTGACAGGCACCATTTTCGCTACAGCTGAAAGACGTTTTGATAATTTCATATAAAACCTCACTTGCTTTTCTCACGGTTTATAAAAAAAGCTATCCCGCAACAGTGCGAAATAGCTTTGTTTACATGTGGTGGGCCTACTTGGGTTCGAACCAAGGACCAACCGGTTATGAGCCGGTGGCTCTACCGCTGAGCTATAGGCCCGGTAGACAAGGCTTTAAACCTTGCCTGATTATTATACGACAATCCGCGCGAGTCAGTCAAGAATGGCTTATATATAGCCTCTCTCACACAAACTGACATAGGTTCCGTCACCGATAATAATATGGTCCAAAACAGGAATTCCCATGACTCGACCGGCCTCAGCAATACATTGAGTGGCTTTTATATCTTCTTTTGAAGGGGTCGGATCGCCACTGGGATGGTTATGTATAAGAATAACCGCCGCCGCATTGTATTCCAAAGCATATCTGAAAACGTCTCTGGCCTTAGCCAGACTTTCATTGAGTGTCCCGCTCGTCAGCTCTCGTAAGGCAATCAGTTTATTTTTGGAAGACACATACAAGGCTGAAAATTTCTCTTGTCTCAAACAGCGCATGTCTTCCATTACATAGTCGGCCACTGTAGAGGGACTGCTGAAATCCCTGGCATTTGCCTTTACTCTCTGACGGGCAATTCGTTTGCCCAGCTCTATAGCGGCACACAAAGTAACGGCCTTATCCCTGCCTATTCCTTTTACGGTACAAAGACGTCTGACATCCGTCTCACCCAAGTAATAAATATTTTCTTCCGGTAAGGTACGAAGAATACACCGTGAAACGTCTAAAACCGACTGTCCCTTCGTGCCCGTACGCAATAAAATGGCCAATAAATCCTGATCTGAAACTGCAGCGGCACCATGGTGAAAGAAACGTTCCCGCGGCCGCTCACCGGGAGCCAGTTTTTTTAGCTCTGCGCTCATAAGCACATACCGGCAATTCCTGCCAGTACATACAAGGCACTTAAAGGAAGGCCTACGACATTTGTGTAATCGCCTTCTATCTTTTCAACCAATATAGCTCCGCGCCCTTGAATTCCGTAAGCACCGGCCTTATCAGACGGTTCTCCCGTTTCTACGTAAGCCTCAATTTCGTCTTCAGTCAAATCTCTGAAAGTAACCAGAGTCTTTTCCGCATGAGTCCATACACTGTCATCTTTCTGCAAAGCAATGCCCGTATAAACGGCATGGGTTTTGCCCGATAATCGATGCAACATGGACATAGCCTCTTCATCAGAGCGAGGCTTTCCCAATATTTTACCGTCGGATACCACTACCGTATCGGCACCCAGTACCCACCGCCCTGTATACTTTTCGGCAATGGATGCCGCCTTTCCGGCGGCCTGTCTAATAACAAACTTCTCGGGATCATCGTTTTTCGGCACATCTTCGGCATATGTACCGACTTTTACTTCATAGGCCGCGCCTATTTGTTCCAATAACTCCCTGCGACGCGGCGACCCGGATGCTAAAATCAGCATACCTGTCAACCTCCTAAATTCGTCTGTAAATAAATACAGCTACTAAAATTCCGATAATACTGAGAAGATTCGGGGCAAAATGAATACCGAGCGTAAGCTCCATAACATATAAATTCAATGTTACATTGTGAATATTAAAAATTTCATAATGGCGAACCAAATCGGGCATAATGCTTCCGAAACTCAACCCCGACAAAACCTCGCCTATAATGCCGCCTAAAATACCGCCGACAATTAAGAACAGCAATAATACGGGTATACTCTTATATCCTGCAGACTTCATCTTATTCCTCCGATAACAACCTGATAAATTTATTATACAAACAACTGTCTCTAACGGCAATATAAGAAGGGATACCTTCTCAGAAAGAGAGCGGTATCCCTTTTACGTCTATCCTTTTTGCTGCATTTTAGCCCATGTATCGCGTAAGCCGACAATACGATTGACTACTAAATGTCCCGGCTGACTGTCTCGGTCAATGACAAAATAACCTTGACGCAGAAATTGGAACTTATCGCCTTCCTTAAAATCACCTAAGCCGGCTTCGGCCTTACCTTGCGTCACCATAAGACTGTGCGGGTTGACTTGACTCAAGAAGTCACCGTCATCACCTTCACTGTCAGTTCTCAACAACGATTCATACAAACGGCATTCCGTATCAACCGCATCGGCAGCGTTAACCCAGTGTAAGGTACCTTTTACCTTACGGTTCGCATTGGCGCCGCTACCGCTTTTGCTGTCCATATCGCAAGTGCAACGTAATTCCGTAATATTGCCGTCTGCATCTTTAATGACTTCTTCGCATTTAATAATATACGCATATTTCAGGCGAACTTCTTTTCCCGGGGCTAAGCGGAAGAATTTTTTGACCGGCTCTTCCATAAAGTCGCTCCGTTCAATATACAATTCTCGACTGAAAGTCATCAGACGCGTTCCCATTTCTTCATTTTCCTGATTATTATCGGCAACTACCGTTTCCGTAAGGTCTTTCGGATAGTTGGTCAAAACGACTTTAATCGGATCGACTACGGTCATATACCGCGGAGCTTTCAGTTTCAAATCTTCGCGAATACACGATTCGAGAAATGCAGGTTCTACCGTACTGTCCGCCTTGGCTACTCCGATACGTTCACAGAAATTGCGAATCGATTCAGGAGTATAACCCCGCCTGCGGATACCGGCAATAGTCGGCATGCGAGGGTCATCCCAACCGCTGACCAGACCTTTCTCAACGAGAAGCCGTAATTTACGCTTACTCATAACCATATTGGCCACATTAAGGCGTGCAAATTCAATCTGCTGAGGCTTTTGATTTTCCGGATCGTCCCATTCTTCAACAACCCAATTATACAAAGGACGATGGTCTTCAAATTCAAGGGTGCAAATGGAATGAGTAATCCGTTCTATAGCATCTTCCAAAGGATGAGCAAAGTCATAAATAGGATAAATGCACCATTTATTACCCGTACGGTGGTGAGACGCATGAATGATTCGATATAAAACGGGATCACGCATATTAATATTCGGACTGGCCATGTCTATTTTAGCCCTCAATACCTTTTCTCCGTCAGCATACTTCCCGTCTTTCATTTCTTCAAACAGACGTAAGTTTTCCTCAATCGAACGATTCCGATAAGGGCTTTCTTTACCGGGCTGACTGAAGGTACCGCGATACTCACGAATTTGTTCTCCCGTCAAGTCATCCACATAAGCCTTTCCCTTTTTAATGAGCTTAATGGCCTGCTTATAAAAAATATCGAAATAATCGGATGCGAAGTAAAGCCGATCTTCCCAGGAAAACCCGAGCCAAGCCACGTCCCGCTTAATGGATTCCACGTATTCCACATCTTCCTTTGACGGGTTCGTATCATCAAAGCGCAGATTGGTCAAGCCCTTATATTTTTTCCCTATGCCGAAGTTGAGGCAAATGGACTTGGCGTGTCCGAGGTGCAAATACCCGTTCGGTTCGGGCGGAAAACGAGTGTGCACACGTTCTCCGTATTTTCCCGTTTCATTGTCTTTATCTATAATAAGTTCAATAAAATTTTTGGTGTTTTCCTGGTCCATGAGGCATCTCCTTCTTTCCGTTAATGTTTAAATTGTATCATAAATAAAAAAGCCCTTCCAGTACTGAAAATGCGGCGAAAGGACGCCGACTGTGTTATAATTAATCCATCTTACATGCAGGAGCTGATTTGAAATGGAAATTCGTAAACTCGTAACCTTTGAAGACGCCGGCTTCGTTCAGTGGGGAGTTCTTACGCCCGACGAAAAAGGCGTATACAGTGCTATTGCCTTGGAAGAAGCGTTCTTTACACCCCTGCCCGAAACCCTGTCGGAATTCATTGCCCAAGGTCCTGAAGGACTCTTGGCTCTGGCTGACAGTCTGGAACAAAATGAAAGGACCGGAGCCGTGCAACCCAAGACCTTAGATACGGTTCATATTCTGACTCCCTTGCCCGACACGATTCACAATATCCTGTGTGTCGGTAAAAACTATTGTGAACACATTGCCGAGTTCGATAAGGTCACAACGGTAGAAAAGCCGAAATATCCGGTGTTCTTCACGAAATCCGCTACATCTCTTATCGGTCCGGACGATACCATTGATCTTCACGAAAACGTAACTTCCGAAGTGGACTACGAAGGCGAACTGGCTGTCATTATCGGCAAGACCGGCACGGACATTCCCGAGCATGAGGCCATGGATTATGTTTACGGCTTTACAATTTTGAATGATGTGACTGCCCGCGACTTGCAACGCCGACACCAACAATGGTTTCACGGCAAAAGTTTGAACACCTTCTGCCCCGTAGGCCCGTATATCTTATTACGCGACGCCGCTCCCGACATATTTAATATTGTTACGAAGGTAAACGGCGAGGTTCGCCAGGATGCGAGTACGGACGATTTAATTTTTACCGTCCCCACGCTCATTTCCCAGCTCTCCTCGGGTACAACATTATCGTGCGGCGACATTATAGCTACCGGTACACCTGCCGGCGTAGGGGTAGGCTTTAATCCGCCTCGTTATTTAAAGTCGGGAGATAGTATTGAAATAACAATCTCTTCTATCGGTACATTAAAAAATACTGTCAAATAAAGGAAACGACAAAAGAACCCTTAACGGAATAATACCGTTAAGGGTTCTTTTTATTCACCCTGCTTTGCATAAGCGTAAATACTTATATCATTGTCATCATACTCTGCCAAATATATATCATTTACCTTATACCCCTTTTCGGCAGCTCGTTCTTCAATCCATTCTTTATTCTTACCGATAAGTTCCAGGACGCTTTCATTAATGTTTCCGTCCGCAATGAGAGGATAGCGATTATGTCTATCATCATATTTCATAATGGTCAACTGACCGTTTTGTTCCAAAATTCCGCGATAGACATCTTCAACACGCCATACATCGGCACTTCTCAATTTTAAATGAAGATCGCCGGCATTCAAACCCGCTCGCATACATACATCGGTTAAGATTTTTCCGTGGTCGATGACCAGAATGGGGTCTCCGTCAATCAGCTTATGAACGAAATTGCTGTTTCCCTTAGCATAGCGCAAAACCATAACAAGAATTGTCCAGGCGATGAGGATTAAAAGGAACTGCAGAATTCCGATGCTGTCATTATAAATAATACCGCCTATAATACCGCCGAGAACATAGTTTTGAACTTGATCCAAAGCCGACGTTGGGGCCAAGTTGCCCTTCCCCATAATATTGATTTGAAAAATAATAACCAACAAACCTATGCCCAGTTTAGCAAAAATCATTGAATATTCAATCATAGTTTACTCCTGTTCATTGATAATATGCACATCGGCATTAATCATATAAATTCGCTCAACCTTATACGCCGTTTCACGATCACTGAAATCGACGGAATAGTACTCATTAGCTCCTGTCCTTACGACCATGCCGTTTTTAAGCTGCAATGAATTAACTGACAGTCGGTCTTTCGGAACTTTTAAATTGTAACTGAAATTTTCCAAGAAGGCGGACATGCGGGACATATCCTCTGTAGACTGCCTGGTCCGCGAAAAACTCTGCCAATTAGCTCCGGCCAAAAAAATACCGATGAGTAAAAAAATAATCGTCAAATCACGATACTTGGTTTGCAACCGGTTACGCATATATTTAATGCCGGCTATGAGCCACGCCAAAGTCACGCCGAGCAGGACTGCATAGTGATAAAGATAGGTGGTATGTACCTGCCCGTCTATATAAGCATAGGTGTAAAAATCCATCTTTTTCTTCCTTTCTGCCGTTACTGATTTTTTTAATTATAAACGCTGTATCTCATTATGTACAACACCAAATAAAAAGGCCGTAACGAGAGATTTCGACCTCTTCGTTACGGCCTTTTAAATAAATATTACGCAGCTTCCTTACCGTTGCGCAAACGACTGTGTTTATGTCCGTAAACGGCATAGATGATACCGCCTAATATAGACCAACCTACAAAAAGAACCAACGTATGGGAAGATAAATGTGCGAAAATAAATGCACAGAAGATAAAGCCTAAAGGAGCGACGAGATAGACTGCCGGGCACTTAAAGCTTCGGGGAATATCAGGATATATACGACGCAAAACCATAATGCCGACGCAAGAACAAAGGAAGGCAAAAATTGTTCCGGCACTGCAAGCTTCCGCCACGATATGAATGGGCGTAAAGCCTGCTACCAGAGATACTACAATGCCGATAATAAGCAAAAGGCGATACGGCGTATGATATTTTTCATGAACCGTATATAAACTCTTGGGAATCAAGCCGTCACGACTCATAGAATACAAAGCGCGACTCTGTGCGAAAAGCATATTCAAAACAACGGTTGATAAACCGCAAAGTGCACCTGTACCGATAAGTGCCGAACCTGCTCGTAAGCCGATATATTCAAGTACGTATGAAGCCGGTGCCGCCGTATCCAATTCGGGATAAGGTACAACGCCTGTCATAGCCGCACAAACAGCGATGTACAAGACCGTACAAATAGCTAAAGCCGAAATAATACCTATGGGCATGTTGCGTTCAGGATTCTTCGTTTCTTCAGCCGCCGTAGACAAGGCATCAAAGCCCAAATAAGCAAAGAACAGCACGGCCGTTCCGGCAACAACACCGTCTAAACCGAAAGGCAGGAAGGGTTGCCAGTTTACAGGGTCAATATGAGGGCCTGCGAAAAAGAGGAATGCAAAAATAGTCACGATTTTAATAACTACGAGAACTCTGTTAACCCTTGCTCCTTCTCTTACACCTAAAATAAGACAACCCGTGGCCAGCAAAACAATAACAAAGGCAGGTAAATTAATGATACCCCCGTCAGCCGGAACGGCTGTCAACACCTTGGGAAGTTCAATTCCGCAGGAATGCAAAATTCCCACAAAATATGCCGACCAGCCGCCTGCAACGGCACTGGCTCCGACAGAATATTCAAGAATAAGACTCCAGCCTACCCACCAACCGAAGATTTCACCTAAAGACGCATAAGCATAAGTATAAGAGCTTCCTGATACGGGCAAAAAGGTAGCCAATTCCGAATAAGCCATACATACGAAGGCACAGGTAATAGCCGCCAGTACAAAAGACAACATCAGTCCGGGGCCTGCATATTTAGCGGCACCGATGCCGGTGAGGACGAAAATCCCCGTGCCGATAATAATCCCCAGCCCCATGATCGTAATATCAAAGGCACCTAAGACGCGATTTAACTTCTTATCTTGAGAGTCATGCATGAACTCCTGATAAGGCTTACGTTCAAAAATATCCATATCAATCCACTCCTAAATCATTTTAAAAAGAAAAACCTCCTTAGTAAAAGGAGGTTTCTCTTTACCATTCTAAGCTTCTTTAGTTGATGATGTTACCTGAGCCTGCACGAGGCCGATAATAAGACCGGCGACGGCAAAGCATACCCAACCCATGCCTAAAGAATGTAGAGGAACCGTAGAGTTAAAGAATACATCAATAGCTCCGAGAGAAATTTCAGCCGTTTCAAAACCTGTAACCAAAGCAGGAATCAAAGTAAGGCCGATAGTCCATCCGTATACGCACTGACGTCCCTTAAAGAACTTGTGTAAGAACGTAAGGACAACGAGAGCCACAACGATAGGATAAATAAACATCAAAACGGGAATTGCCGCCGAAATAATCGTCTTCAAGCCGAACATAGCTACGGCAAAGGAAATAACGGAGAACAATACGGCATATGCCTTATAGCTCATTCCGCCTATAAGTTGTTCAAAATAGGTAGCACAAGACGTAACCAAGCCGATGGACGTTGACAGGCAGGCAAGTAACACGATGACTGCCAAAATCATGGCTCCTACGTTACCGAAAAGGATCTGAGCCGATTTTGTCAAAACGGGAGCGCCTGTGTCCTGCATACCGATAGCTACAACACTGTCTGCACCGATTTTAGCGACAAAGATATAAACAAAAGCCAAACAAGCCACGGCAATAACACCCGATTTAAATACATCCAACGTAATCTCGCCGGGCGTCGATGCGCCTGCTTCCACAACGAATTCGACTACGAGAATGGCAAATACCAACGATGCGATAGCATCCATTGTATTATAGCCGTCTAAAATCCCTTGAACTACTGCCAAGGCAGGCGTTCCGTAAGCAGCCGTTGCCGCACCGGGATCCCCCAAGGGCGAAATAAAGGATTTTACAATTAAGGCTAAAATGGTAAGTAACAATACAGGAGTTAAAATCTTACCGATACGGTCAACCAACTTGGAAGGCGAAGCGGAAAGCCAATAGGTAATGACGAAGAAGATAACGAGGAAAATAGTCATATTCAAATCCGAGCCGCCGTTTTCCAGGAAAGGTCGCACGGCAATTTCATACGATACACTGCCGGTTCTCGGCGTTGCAAAGAAAGGCCCGATAGTTAAATAAGATACGACTGTAAACAAAAGGCCGAACTTAGGATGAACACGACCGGCCAATTCCTGTAAATTCTTACAGCCCGAATAGCCGATGGCAAGAACGCCGGCAAGAGGCAACCCTACACCCGTAATAATAAAGCCCAATACGGACCACCAAACATTTTCCCCTGCATGCTGTCCCATCGATGCCGGGAAAATCAAGTTCCCCGCTCCGAAAAAGAGAGCGAATAGCATGAGGCCTACGGCAATAAATCGCTTATTGTCTTTTTGCTCACTCATTAATACCACACTCCGTTCTCATAATAATAGGATCGTCATACCCGTATAACGAACTTACCAAAAAGTGCTATTCCACATATTAAGAAAAAGCACACTTTAATGATGTCGTCATTATATCATAAGATTATTTAAAAATCACCTGCTTAAACGTTTTTTTTTAATTTTATTCCTCTTTAATTATAAAAAGCGTTAAACGTTTACATTTTCTCATTATTAATATAATTTTTAATTATTCTAATAACATGATTATTTGTGACTCGGTCACGAACGGCCAGACGAATAAATTCACCGTTCAAGCCCCTATAATTACAACAATTTCTAATCAGTACACCGTGACATTTACAGTAAGTCGCAGCTTTCTCGGCCGTATGATAAGGTCGCAAGAATTGTATGAGTATAAAGTTTACGCTCCCTCCCGTAACATGGATTTCCGTAATTTCTTGCAACCGTGCTCTCATATAAACCCGTTCAACTTCACAGAGTCTGCGGCTTACCCGTATATATTCTCCATCTGCCAAGGCCGTCGTGCCGGCAACTTGGGCCAAGCTGTTTACATTCCAACAATCCTTATGCCCTTCCATTTTTTTAATATCATGTTCACATGCCGTACCAAAACCCAATCGCAAGCCCGGCAAGGCAAAAAACTTGGTTAAAGAACGAATAACCAGAAGATTTTCGTATATACCGGTTAAGTTTTTGACGGAAAACCTGTCTTCATCATATCGAAAATCCAGAAAAGACTCATCGACTACAAAGCGAAGATTCTTTTTTATACCCTCTTTGACAGCGGCTTCCACTTCTTCTTTTCTTACCAAGCTACCTGTCGGATTGTTGGGGTTTCCCAGAATAATAACGGCTCCTTCTCCGGCCGCTTCCACCATCCGCATCAAGTTACTGTTAAAATTATCCTGTTGCGTATATACGTAAGTGATATGAGCTCCTCCGGCTTTGGCCGCCTTTTCATACTCATCAAATGACGGCACGGGTATAATAACTTCTTTCGGTTTGAACGTATGAAAGTAAATATACATCAATTCGGCAGCCCCGTTCGTACAAATCAATCGTTCCTTCAAGATTCCGTAATGATTTGCCAAAGCGTTCTTAAGAGCTCTTGCCTCCGGATCCGGATAATGAACGAGCATATCGACAGCCGTAATAATAGCTTCTTTTACCCTTCCCGACAAGCCGAGAGGATTAATATTGGCACTTACATCTATCCAATTTTGAAGTATTCCTTCCCCGTCGTATACATTTCCTCCGTGTGAAAAAGGCATATTCATCTCTCCTCAAAAACGTATCCGCCGCCAATCGTTTCAAAAACGCCTATAAACTTCAAACCCTTTAATCTGCTATTTGACAGTACCTTTTTTATTTTCTGCCCGTACCCGCGAGTGCTAAAGATCATGTTCAAAAGGGTCCCCGTATGAGCCGTTCCTATACCGTAGGCCCCTATTTTTTGTGCTGTCTCATAAAAATCGGGAAGTTCGCTTTTAAAAACCCTACTCTGATTGGCCAAGGCCGAAGTTGTGGCTACTCGGCACCAAGTATCTATATCCCCGTTATTACGACATAAATCCTTGTACAGGTCTGTCACATCGGGCTCATCTTCTACTGTCCCCGTACTATAAAAGTCCTGCGTATTTATCATTCCGCCGCAGTCAAAAGTATAGTATACCAGGCGAGGTGCCGGGAAACGTCGTAAAAGTTGCCCGCTGTAGCGGTCCATGGCCACCACACCCCGGCAAAAAACAGGATCCGTAGGCTCAATAGAAACAGCTAAACGACACAACGCTTCATCTGAAAAAACGCACCCCTTATGACGAGCTACGGCAAGGGCACAAGCACCTATATCCGCACTGCTGGATGCCATGCCCTTCCCTTTAGGGATATCCGACTGTATTTCAAGAACCTTGTCAAAAGGCCTGCCTCCGCAAATAGAGTCTGCCCGTTGTACAGCTTGACGCGACTTTTCACCCAACAGTTTTTCGTCATATATGCCGTCATTTACGATAGCCTTTACATAAGCATTAACCGGTGTCGAAATAATGACACTTCTATTGCCTACTCGTCCCTGTAAAAATTCGCCGCAGCCGGCAGGAACGGTAACGGAAAATCCCATACTTACACCCACCAATAAACACAAGACATGAAAATGACTGCACAAGCAGTCGCAGTATACATCAAATGAACAGCCTGTCGTATTTTTTCAGCTTCCAACGGTTCATCATCATCTCCCATATAAGCACGGAAAGATGTTGTGCCGAAATATGAATTATATCCGCCCAAACGTATATGTAAGGCTCCGGCAACGGGGGCCTCTGCATACCCTCCGTTCGGACTGGGATGTTTACGTGCATCCCTAAGCATAATCTGAAAAGCCTTTTTGGAGTCACTTTCCCCTAAAGCAGCAGCTGCAACAAAAGAAATTCCCGTCAGACGTGCAGGAATATAGTTGAAAATATCGTCAATACGAGCGGCCACACGCCCGTAATATAAATATCTGTCATTCTTATACCCCATCATGGAATCAAGAGTATTGACAGCCTTATATACGGCGGCTCCGGGTAATCCGCCTATAAAATAATAAAATAACGGAGCTATGATACCGTCGCTCGTATTTTCCGCCACGGTCTCAATAACAGCTCGACAAACTTCGGCGGCACTCAAATTTTGTGTATCTCTGCCGACAATGTATCCTACTTTATGACGAGCTGCCTCTAAATGTCGCTGTTGCAAATCTTTACGAATAGCCGTAGCTGCTTGAGCCAGACTTTTAGGGCAAATGAGAAAAGCCAGGACAATCCCCTTAAACACATCTGCAAATATACTTACCGCCAACAAATCAAAGATGCTAACAACTGCAAACATTACGGCATAGGTAAAGGATAAAATAAATAGGCATACCATTCCGCCGCCGACAACCTGCATTCCCTGAGAATACTTACGGTTATAAAAAAGCTTATCCAAAACAGCAATACATCTTCCCAAAAGAGCAATGGGATGAAACTTGGTTTGCGGATCCCCTATAAGACTGTCAACTATAAACGCCGTTATAAGAGTAATCATCGCTCACCTCTTATAATTTCCCTGATTTTATCCATATTCATATGGGTCTCTACAATGTTTGCCAAGCGATCATAGTTGTCCTCTTTTTGTGCCGAATAGGAATTCCCTCTGGTCAAAGGACTCAACCCCTTATGCAAACGCACGGCATTAATAAAGGCGTGACGAAAATCGTCATTATCAAAAAGTCCGTGTACATAGGTCCCCCAGACATGGCCGTCTTCAGATACGGCTCCGTCTTCGAAACTACAATCCAGCCCGTGTCGGGATGTAATCAAAAACGGACGAACTTGCTCCCTTTTCATTACCGTCTGACCTGCATGAATTTCATACCCTCGCATACCGGAACAGTCAATCACTACGTCCCCTACACGTAACTTTACACAGCGACACTGTACCTGTGCCGTTAATTTAGTGTTTACCAGGGTTGTTTCCGCCTGCAAAAGGCCGAGGCCGTAAATCTCTTGAACACTCGATTCCACACCGTGGGGATCATAAAGACGTTCTCCTAACATCTGATAACCGCCGCAGATACCTACGATAAAGGCCCCTTTTTTTAAAGCCTTGAAGATTTCCGCTTCCATGCCGCTTTTTCGCACATATTGCAAGTCTTCAAGTGTATTCTTCGTACCCGGTAAAATAATGACATCCGCATCCTTTAATTTTTCGGGCGTATCCGCATAATATAAGCCGATGCCGTCTTCTTGTCCCAGACTGTCGAAATCTGTAAAATTAGAAATTTTCGGTGTCATGACAACGGCAATATTCACATCTTCGTGTGTCACCTGTTGCTTCATATCATGTAAAGACACGGAATCTTCCTCATCGATTCCCATATTTTCTATATAAGGAACGACGCCGATAACAGGCTTTCCCGTCTTTTCTTCCAAGAACCGGACTGCCGGTTCAAAAAGACTGATATCCCCTCGAAACTTATTAATAACAAGACCTTTGACAAGCTCCCGTTCTTCCGGCTCGAGCAATGCCAAGGTTCCGACAAGCGCCGCCAGAGATCCGCCCCGGTCTATGTCGGCAACGAGAAATACGGGAGCCTGTAAATACTTGGCTACACGCATATTCACAATATCCGTATCTTTCAGATTTACTTCCGCAGGACTGCCGGCCCCTTCGATAACCAGTATATCGTAAGTATCATCCATACGAGCCAAAGCCGATTTAACGGCATCAAAAGCCTTCATGCAATACGATAAGTGATATTCGCGAGCCGTCATATTCCCTACAGGAACCCCGTTAATGATGACCTGCGATCGACTGTTTCCTACCGGCTTTAGCAAGACGGGATTCATATCCGTTTCAGGGATAAGACCGGCCGCTTCCGCCTGAGCAACCTGGGCTCTACCCATCTCCTTGCCGTCCGGTGTAACATAGGAATTTAAAGCCATGTTTTGTGCTTTAAAAGGAGCTGTACGCATACCTTCTCGAGCAAAAATACGGCAAAGAGCTGTCGTTAAAATACTTTTCCCTACATGCGATCCTGTTCCCTGGAACATAATATATGACGCCATTACCGTATCTCCTTTTAAATCACTTTTGATAAATACTGGGACGCCCCTTTACATCGGCACACTTGGTCTTACACCCCGGATGATTGCAGAGCCAGTAAGGGCCATAAGGACCGTCCATACGTACAAATCGACCCGTTTTACACCGCGGACAAGTATAATCGGTGCTTTCATCTACAGCCTTCGGTATAATTTGTTCCGTATGCTTACATTTCGGATAAGACGTACAGCCGTAAAATTCGCCGTATTTGCCGGCTCGTTTTATCATAACCGAACCGCATCGGGGACACCGCTTTCCTTCCGCATGAGTTTTGACAACACCTTGCCCCGCCTTTTGTATGAGTGTACGCAAAAATTCTACTTGATCTTTCAAAAAAGACTGTAAATCGTCTTTGCCTATACTCATTAAATGAAGCCGTTCTTCCCAAATAGCAGTCTCATCGGGGTAAGCCAATTCATCGGGCAACGCATCAATAAGAATATATGCCGAATCGGCCGGACACAAATACTTTTTCTTACCTTCTTCGTATAAAAACTTGCGACCGATTAATTCATTAATAATCGTCGCCCGCGTCGCTTCCGTACCGATTCCCTGGACTTCTTTGAGTTTCTTTTTCAGACCGTCATCCTTCACATATTTATAAATTTCTTTCATCGCCGCCAACAAGGTGGATGCCGTAAAGCGCTGAGGCGGCTTCGTTTCTTTCTCTTCTGTTATACCGGACTTATAAAAAACTGTCGTCCCTTTTTTCAGAACAGGCAATTGATCCTTGTCTTCTTCGTTGTCATCACTTTTATCCCGACTATACAGCTCTTTCCACCCGAGAGCGGTAACGGTTTTACCGCGAGCTACGAAATCTTCTTGAGCACAATTAATGATAATGCGCTGACTGTCGTATTCATGAACACCGTAAAACTGGGCAATATAAGCCTGTGCGATAAGAAAATATATATTTTTTTGTATGGGAGTCAAACTGTCATAAGGACAACGAACGGTAGTAGGAATAATGGCATGATGAGCCGTGATTTTGG
>ENA-OWLZ01000156-OWLZ01000156.1-metagenome-genome-assembly--contig:-NODE-156-length-19237-cov-7.160046_pt1 | contig 19237 bp, 18 predicted proteins | sample MGYA00245341_ERZ651117 | MGnify/ENA primary metagenome ERZ651117 (study PRJEB26857, sample SAMEA4031763) | metagenome | biome: human; feature: oral; material: saliva | place: Philippines | collected 2014... | reverse complement strand
TACTGAAACTTTCACCACGGTGGGAAATATCTTCCTTGCAAGCCTCCGGCTTGCCCCTTATCGTTCTTTCATAGTTTATTGTCATTTCGGACAAGATTTTTAAGTTCTCTAGCCTAGTTATATACTACTACCATAGCCGGCCTTAGGATACGATCATGAAGTTTGTAGCCTTTTTGGAAGACTTGTGCGATGGTATCCGCCGGATGCTCGTCATCTGCAGGCACGGTTTGAATAGCCATATGGAAATTGTGGTCAAACTCGCCGTCTGCTGCGATTTCTTCGATTCCTTCTTCTTTAAGACCATGTATCAAACTTTCCTGTACCATTTCCAAACCTTTTTTAACATCATCAGTCAATCCTTCAACGGCAAGAGCACGTTCGAGGTTATCAAGTGATGGCAAGATTGCTTTTGCCAAATCTTGGCTACGGTACTTTTGTAATTGTTGACGTTCTTCATTAGCACGGCGTTGAATATTTTGCATCTCTGCATGGGCACGAAGGTATTTATTTTCAAACTCCTCCGCACGCGCTCGTGCTTCTTCAAGTTCAGAAGTTTCCGCTGTTTCTTCTACAACTTCTTCAGTTGTCTCGGTAGCATCCTCTTCTTTTACTTCTTCTTTTTTAATATCTTCAGTCAAGGCATTCACCTCTTTCTATACTTTTTAAAACGTTATGGCTTAATTAACTTCGTAATGGTTACTATTGAGATAACGGTAATAATCCGTCAACTTCATAACCAAAACTCGACCGATAACGTTGACTAAACTAACCATGCGACGATAATCCATTTCAATTGGTCCAATCACATGCATGAGTGCCATCCCACGATAGGGAATCAAGAATTTATGACTCATAACCGTGACATTTTCAAGAGCTTCTTCAGTTGATTCTGCGACCGAAATCTTGGTCACTTCATCATCGGAGATAGCTGATCGAAGTTCAAGCGCCACATGTTGTGGATTATCCAAAAACTGATAGGTTTTCAAATCAGCATAGGTCAGTGATGCAACCTTACCTTCTATGAAAATCAATTCCTTGAAGAGCTGTGAAAAGATATAATCAAACAAATCTAAAACATTATCTGTTATTTTAAAATACTTTTGCACAATCTGAGGAATCTCTGTTCTCAATCGGTAATGAATATCTAAGACAGTATTTCCTAAAAACCGTTCTTGAACAAGCTTATGAAAAATTTCCAAATCACTTGACAAGAAATTCTTTGGAATGGCAAACTGAACTGTCACTGGCTTAGATTCATCTAGAGTCAGAACTGCCAACGCATCATGATTGGATAGCTGAACAATTTCAAATCCTGTCAGACGCTGTCTGGTCGGTTCCACGTCTTGAATCACTGCTGTGCATCCTGTCATTTCTGCCAGCAGCTTTGCCGCTGCATCCAAGATATCTTCAAGTTTAAAGGCTTCAAAGTCGAAGGCTTTAACAACTTGATAAACATCTTGTTCATCAATCGTATCTAGATTCAAAGAATTAGCAACAAAATACTGGAAACCTGCTCGGCTTGGCATGCGTCCACTAGAGGTATGAGCTTTCTCAAGATAACCCATCTTTTCTAACTTAGCCATGTCATTACGAATGGTCGCTGAACTTGAATCAATCGAGTCTTGCAATGCTTTAGAACCAACAGGTTCATGTGTACGAGTGAACATCTCAACTATCAAATTCAAAATAGTGTTTTGCCTTTGCGTAATCACGATGTCACCTCATTTCTATTAATTAGCACTCTCATGTGATGACTGCTAACTTATGATTCTATTATACACCTAAACTTAAACATGTCAACCCAAAAAACAAAAAAATTAGCACTCTTTTTGAAAGAGTGCTAAAAATACATCTAGAGACCTAGAAACATTTAAAAACACCCTTAGGGGTGTTCTAATCTCAGCGATCATATTTTGCCAAGTTATAGGTCTCAATAATAGAAATAAGATGTTTAGCATAATCAGGATCACTATTAAAACCTGCAGCTTGTAGCTTTTCTGCCGCAACTTTATAACTCGTTGTTCCCGCCACCTCTTTATAGGTTGATTCTCCCCACCTACCTTGGCGTAGATCTTCTAGATAGGATGACATAGAACTTGACCAGTCTCTAAAAACTGCAAAATCTACTTTTTGATATTGCCATTTGCCTCCACTGTAAACATTATCTTTTAGATGGATATGTTCTTGTCCTGGCTGAGCAAGGAGACTGTAGATATTATGGTATTTAACAGATAAGAGACTACTACCATAGTTCGACTCATATGCAGCTTGACTAAGGAGAATTGACGCAGGGACACCATAGTTTTTAGACATTTTTTGTGCTGTTGGTGCTAAGTTTTCAATAAACTCTTTCTGCGTATAGGCAACCTTTACCGTACGAGCATTATCATCTATAGATGCATGAAGAATCAGCGGTAAGAGAATCCCTAAAGCGAAAACAGCAACTAAGGTTATGAAGGCTGTTAGTTTAAAACGTCGTCTCACTTAGTTTTCTCCTTTAATAATGTCAAATATTCTTCCAAAGTAAGATTATGTTCAGTCATGTACTCTGCTGATTCTTTACCAACGTAGCGGAAATGCCAATCCTCATAACCCACACCTGTCGACGATGTTTTACCATCTGGGAAACGAAGAACAAAGCCATACTTTGGCGCTATTTTTTTGACCTTAGCCACAGTATCTGGATCTGCTTCATTTAAGCTGTCTACGGTACTCATGTCAATCGCAAGACCTGTCTGATGCTCACTAGCACCTGGTGGTTGTGAATAAGTCTGAACCTTCTTCTCTGCCTGCGACTCTGTCAAAGTCGGATCAGCAGCCATTTCCTGCTGAACATAACTGTCATAAAGTTCTGTCTGATAAGCAACACTACGATAACCCGAAATCAAATGATAGCTCGGGTCAATTTCTTGAGCTGCTGCTAAAAATTCTTCAACATTTTTAGCAATTCTCGCATCTACAGAAACACCATCTACTTCAGCAAGCTTAGGATTAAGTTCTTTAGACTTATTATCTCGATTTACCAAAAGCAATTCCCAGTCTTTAGGCGATACGTCAGGTAGTCCCTTTGTATCCTTGCTTTGAGTCGAATCGGTAGCTTGCTTACTACTTTTTGTTACTGACGATCCATTGGTTTGTTGGACCGTACGACTGACACCAAATACTGAATAAAGTCCTGCTGCAACTAAAAGAACTGTAATCAAGACACCACTGATAACCAAAAACCAGTTGGTTTGCTTTTTCGCCTGACGGCGACTTGGATAGTTATTTTTTACCATTTTCTTTTTCTATTATCTCTCGCCCAACCTGACGATAAGTCATATCGCCAACTGTTTCTAATGTAAATTTTCCATTTTCATAAGCAACGACAGTAACCGAACCGTTGTCCAATGGAGAATGTTCGACAGAAGGATCGATTAACCAAGCAAAGGTTGCAATGGTCATACCGTGACTAACGACGATAGCATCGCCACCACCAGACCTCTCAAGATCCTCTGCAATAGCTGTAAAACCTTCTATAATACGTTTTCTGAGAACTTCCCAAGGCTCTGCCCAACCAGCCGTATCTACGTCAAGGATACTCTGGGCAAGCTCAGGATAAGTTACATCATGTAAATCCTTACCTTGAAAAGCAGCTGTTCTCGGCAACACACCATAAAAAAGCTCGCCATCATAGCCACCATCCAAACTACCAAAACACCACTCACGAATACGTTTGTCACGTTTATAAGGAATAGTTTCCAAACCCGTCTCACGTAAAATGATGTCCATGGTCTGAATCGTTCGACCTGAATCACTAGAATAAGCAGACTTGAAAGGAATACCTGCCACTTTCAGACCTACTCCCAGTTCACGAATTCCTTCTTCACCGAACGAGGTCAAAGGGCTATCAGACCAACCTTGTGCACGACCAATGGTGTTAAACATAGTCTTGCCGTGTCTCGCAATATACAACTTAACCTTACTCATAGTCCCCCTTCTTTCCGTCATTTTGAATTCATTATAGCACAAATCCACCTGACTATCTAGCCAGCGAAATCAACAGAAAATGCCTTACCAATCTGGTAAAGCACTTATCATCCGTTTAGTTTTTAAAACTGTGAACTGGAGCTGGGATTTGACCACCACGCGCAATGAAGTCAGCCGATGAAGCTTTATTTACCTTCATTACTGGGGCATAGCCAAGAAGACCTCCAAGTTCCAGCATGTCCCCTTCCTTACCATAGGGAATAATACGAACGGCTGTTGTTTTCTGGTTAATGACACCAATAGCCGCTTCATCAGCAATCATAGCCGCAATTGTTGTATCTGGCGTATCAGCAGGAATGGCAATCATGTCTAGACCAACAGAACAAATAGCCGTCATGGCTTCTAATTTTTCAAGATTGATATGCCCAGATTGAACCGCTGCAATCATTCCCTCATCTTCAGAAACTGGGATAAAGGCACCTGACAAACCACCAACCCGGTTACATGCCATGATACCACCTTTTTTAACTTGGTCATTAAGAAGAGCTAGAGCCGCAGTAGTACCATGCGTACCAACAACTTCAAGCCCCATCGCTTCAAGTACACGAGCTACCGAATCACCTACTGCTGGAGTTGGTGCAAGAGACAAGTCTACTATACCAAACTCGACACCTAGACGTTCGCTAGCCATTTGACCAACCAACTGCCCTACACGTGTGATTTTAAAGGCAGTTTTCTTAACTGTTTCAGCTAAAACATCAAAACTTTCACCTGGAACCTTCTCAACAGCACGTTGCACAACACCAGGACCTGAAACCCCTACATTGATGACGACATCAGCCTCACCAACACCGTGGAAGGCACCTGCCATAAATGGATTATCTTCAACCGCATTGGCAAAGACAACCAATTTACCTGGACCCATTGAATCCGCCTCAGAAGCCTCTTTAATGATACGTCCCATATCACGTACCGCTGTCATATTAATACCAGTTTTTGTTGAGCCAATATTAACAGAAGAGCAGACAAAGTCAGTCTCAGCAAGCGCACGTGGGATAGAATTAATAAGAATTTCATCACCTTTTTGGTAGCCCTTTTGAACTAATGCAGAGAAACCACCAATAAAGTTGATGCCGATTTCCTTCGCTGCTCGGTCTAGCGCCTTAGCAAAAGGTACATAATCTGTCGCACCTGTCGCCGCACCGATAATTGAAATCGGAGTAACAGAAACACGTTTATTAACAATCGGAATACCAAGTTCAGCAGCAATCTCATCACCAACAGCTACCAGGTTCTTAGCCTTAGAAACAATCTTGTTATATACTTTTTCTGCCGCCTTATCGATATCTGAATCGATACAGTCTAGGAGCGAAATTCCCATGGTAATAGTACGAACGTCAAAGTTCTGTTCCTCAATCATGGCAATGGTTTCTGTAACCTGTTTAATATCCATTTAAAACTACTCCTATCTTATAAGTTATGCATGGCATCAAAAATCGCTGAGCTTTGGATGTTGATTTTGACGTTCAATGATTCACCAAAAGCTTCTAATTCAGCACGTAGATGTGTAAAATCTTTCTTATCTTCCGATGATACAACCGCCATCATGGTAAAGAATTCATCAAGGACTGTTTGAGTGATATCATCAATATTCAAACCAAGTTCTGCGACCTTAGTCGCAACACCTGCAACAATACCCGCTTTATCCTTACCTACAACTGTAATAATCGCTTTCATGAGAAGCCTCCATCATTTTATTTTGTATAATTTTAGCATATTTTGAGTAAAAATGCTATTTTTTATAGAAATTACACCTTTTTTATCAAAAAAAACGAATGTTTCTACTACATTTGACCAATATCGTTTATAAAATGTACTCTCTATCAATCCAATAAGTTGTGGATAACCTTGTTAACAATCAAAACAATATAAGTCTAATAAAAGCTTGAAAATCAAGGATTAACACTACCCACAGGCTTGTCCACAGGCGTGGATAAGTCTGTGGGTAACTTGTCGATAAATAAAAATATCGCCAAATTTTAGCGATATCTTAGCTTTATTTCCATTTTAGATTAACATGAGCATTCATTTCTTTATAGGCAGTATCTATACGTTCTTTGGTTTCTTCGTCTAGTTTATTTCTGTATTTTCCACCTTTAATGAAATCCTCTAAAATATAGGTTTGATAAGTGTATAAAGGATATCCCTCTGGCGAAGTTGTTCCCTTAGGTGTACGGTTAACCCAGGTTGGATGCGCTTGAGCTGTTTTAATCGTGGTTTGACCATTCTTTTTCTCAAGAGTGACATCCATTAAGACACCCCTCTCTGTCCACTCTGCACTATCCACACCATCCATAGTCTCTATGCGCTGGTTAGAGATGAAATTCCCCATTGAATAAATAATGAGTTTTTGCTGTCCATCCTTTTTAACCACCTCAGACGGCTCAACCACATGTGGGTGACCTCCAAAGATAATATCGGCACCCCAATCAATCATCTTATGGTAAAGCGCTACCTGTTCTTCTGTCGGTTCCAAACGATATTCAACGCCCATCTGTGGCATGATAACCGTAACATCAGCCTCTTTTTCAGCACGCTCAATCTCTGATTTCATACGTTTTTCATCCAGATTCGACAAATGATTCGCAATCTCTTTTTCGGTCAGATTCGACTCCAAGCCATTGAAACCATAGGCATAAGAAAGTATTGCCACCTTGATGCCATTAACATTCTTGATAAGTAGAGGGGCCTTATCACGCACAGGCTTTTCATAAACACCAACAGGGTCAATGCCCACCTCTTTAAAGGCATCGGCTGTTGTAAAAGCTCCCTCTAAACCAGAGTCCAAAATATGGTTATGAGCCAAATCCATAACATCATAGCCAGCGTCCTTAATAGCTGCCGTCACTGATTGAGGAGCATTAAACAGAGGGTAGCCTGACAAAGGATAATCAGGATTGATAGTTCCCTCAAAATCACCCAAGACCAAATCAGCCTGCTTTAACCACGGCTTCACATATGTAAAATTCTCAGTAAAATCATAACTGCCATCTGCCTGCAAGGCACTCATATAGAGACCATCATGATAAAGCAAGTCCCCGTTAGCCATGATACGTGCTGTCTGTACTTGATTTGAAGCACTCTTTTGCTGCTCATTTTTACTATGAATAATCAAAATTTCAAGAAAAAGCAAACCCAAGACAAGAGCAATCAACCCCATCAAAATCTTATTGGTCATCGCATTGTCATGCTTTTTAGCTCGGCTCTGTTTCATAATACTCTCCTTTTTCATACTCCTAGTGTACCAAAAAATGTTATCCATAGATGATAAAAAAGATTAATAAACGGTTACATCTCACTTCCTTGACGATTGAAAAAATAGCAGTTATTCTCAGATAAGACAAAGAACTCTACTTCATAAGAAGTAGAGTTCCCTTAATCATTAACGTGTTGGCGTGTATTCCAAGTCTTTACCATGCTTAGCTACAAAGTCAGACATTTCAGAGTCTGGAATTTGACGTAAGTAGAGATTGGCACGAATCGTTTCATCTTCCTCACGACAAGTCGAAAGAACAAGGTATTTATCTGAAGCATTAACCTTCAAATCCTTGTTTTTAACACTTGCTTGTTCATATATGATATCCAACTGTTGTTTAAAGTCTTTATCATTTTCAAAAGATGTACGATAGAAGGCTGTGTCCTCAGGTACGATAACCATAGCAAGTGCTTCATAATAATACTTACGTTGAGGTGTTTCTATAACAACATATTTGTGGTTGTCAAAGAATGACTGATCACTGTAGTAGTTAACATCGTTGAACATACGACTATCAGCAACCTTACTTCCTCGAGCATGACCAAAGAGCCAAGTCAAGCGGTCACTAAAGTCTTTCTTATTGTCCATATCCATAAAGACTGTACCCAAATATGGCACATTGCCTCCATCAAATGTTTTATCCAAGTAAGTTGAGTTATCCGTTGTTTGAACAACTGGCTCATCTAATTTCGTCCCTGGTGCATAAACATAAGCGATAGTATCAGGGTTAGTTGCAGTAAGGCCATCAAACTTGTTCTTTAGATAAGATTTTTCCTCATCTGAAACCTTATAAGTGCTTGCTTTTGTAGTAGTCAAAGCACTCTTAACACCATTAGAAGATGACGCTGTTGGTGACATATACTGAAAGCCAAGGAAAATTGCCAAAGCAGCAATTACTACGGCAGAAATCCCAGCAATCAGTTTTTTGCGAGATCCATTAGATTTACGATTGTGATTACTCATAAAATGTCAAATCCTTTTCTTTATCCATAGAAAAATATCACCGAAGCTTAAGCCCCAGTGATATTCTTTTTTAGCAATAACGGTTAATTATTTAACTGCTGCTGTGTTTGGAAGAGCTTTAGCGTCAGCTTTAGCCGCTGCTGGAGCTTTTTGTTCTGCAGCTTTAACAGCTTTAGCTTCATCTTTAGCACCTTCGTTAGCGTTAGCTTTGTCAGTAACTACAAATTCATCTTTGATGATGTTACCGTTAGCATCACGTTTTGGTTCGATGTGCTCACCAGCATCTTCAAATTTTTGTTTAGTTGAATCTGCGTCAACGTTGTTAAGACCGTCTTTAGCAGCTTGAGTAAGACCACCTTCGTTGTTTGTGAAGAAGTCGCTACCAGTTGCTTCTGTAGTGTTATCAAGGTTACCAGTGTGAACGTTACCGTCGTTAGCGAAAACTGCTGCTGATGAAGCGAATACTGCAAGAACTGCAGCTGATGTAAGCAATACTTTTTTCATAATTGTTTCTCCTCTAATGGATGTTATATTTTTGTATCAGGACCTCCCTGACACCTAGATTATAACACTATTTAGAGATATGTCAACAATTTTTAAAAACTTTTTTAAATTTTTAATATATACTACAATTCGTATAAACAAAGGATTTTTGAGATATATAGATAACCAGACACCATTAAACATCTCTAATTTTATCGTTATTTTGGGTATTTTGTTATATTCTATTTTAAGTTTAGATACAAAATAACAATCATATATAAATGCATGATTTGTAAAATATACATTTATATTTTTAGAAATTTTTGTTTCAAAAAATCAAAGAATTATGACCAAACGTCTAAAATGGTTTAATCAAAAAGATGTTTGAGGTATATAACAATATCATCTTTCAAATAAATGTATTCATTCAGTTTTGATGTCTTTGTATGATAAATACATAATATGCAGGATATCAAAACTAGATGTATTAGAGAAACATTAGTGTTTTTAAAGATATTTCTGCCTAAAAAGTTCTATTATTGGGTTAAAATGCTTGAAAAATAAACTATTATCTTATTTTTGAAAGCGTTTTAACCGAGGTGAAGTCAAGAAAATTCCTTTGAAAACACTCCCTCTTACCAATACCTCACGTCAGAATAACGAGTTCCCAAAAAACTGATACACAAATCAATTGGATTGTTTTACTTCTCTTATTTCAGATGAAATAGTTCTTCCACTTGTTTATTAAAGACTTGTGCTATTTTTAAAGCCATTTCCAACGAAGGGTTGTAGCGGTTATTTTCCAAGTGAACAATCGTTTCTCTCCGTATTCCTACTTGATCTGCTAAATCTTGTTGAGTCATACCATAAGCTTCCCTTACTTCTTTCAAGTTAGTCTCTATTTTACTTTCTTTCGCCATATTTCATCCCCTTTTTTCAATGATAAAGTAAGTAATGGCAAATAATAAGAGTAAAAAAGCCACCAAAATATAAAGAAACCCAGCATTCAAAATGAAAACTTTACAGACGGCTATCAAGGTTGCAATTCCCAATAATATAAAGATTGCTATTGTAAACAAAATGGAAGAGGACTTTGCAATATTTCTATAAAATCGTTCATCGGGTTCTTCATTAATTCTCTTGAATAAGAAGTAAAACATTAATAACAATTGAACACTTAATCCAATTCCTAACATTATATTCTTAATCAAAGAACCAGGAGTTAGAAGCCAAACTCCAATAGTATAGATTGAGGACGAGAGAAGTACAAGCACTGTATATAATTTTGCAGTAATCCCAAACATGTTTTTCTCTTTCTTTTGATAGGTTGATTTTGAGAGGACCGATAGCATCGTACAAGCTAAATACGTAGGAAGCCAAGACATCGTCATAATAGTACCTTTTGCTAGAATCGGTAGGTGATTCCCCAGCAATAAAACTAAACATACAACAATAGGCACGCTAAAGATATAAAGGATTATCTTTAAGTTCTTCGACATTTTCATTTTAGTCACCTCTTTTTAATATGTTATAAATATATCACATCTTATCTGTTATAAATATATCACATTGTTATAAGAATTTCAATATTAGGACAAAACTCTAGTAAGATTTTGAACATTTTTTCAGAAATCTATATAAAAAAGCACACATAGGGCAAACCTGTGAGTGCTTTGAAATGTTGATATAATCGTATTGATTAACGTTTTGAGTGCAGTGGTTGCCATCCAATTAAACATCACTCTGCTTGTTTCCTTGGGTAAACTGTGCATAGCATATCTCTATGCGACTAAAGTCGCTAGAGCTATCCTAATTGTGTACCGCCAGTTCTCATACAAAAAAACACCTTGCAACTTGCAAAGTGTTTTCGTTTGTATTGTGCTGTCCAGCAACGAATTAACGTTTTGAGAACTGGCTAGCTTTACGAGCTTTCTTAAGACCTGGTTTGAACAACTTTTGTTTGACTAAATTTCAAAAGTCTTTAATATCAAGCATTTCTACGCTTTTCTGAAAGCGTTATTTCAATCAATTTCAACTAATTTTATCTGAATGGTGTGAATTTTACCCTAAAAATCACTGAATTGAGCTAATTTATACCAAAAAGTTCACACCATCCCATTGATGATTACACAAATGAACAATATATGCTATCATGGAGATATAATGAAATACCCACAATTTGAATTTTACACACGTCCAAATGGACGGACTGAGTTTATCGAATTTTTACAAAGTATACCGACAAAGGACAAGCAGAAACTCCTTGCTACTATTAGTGTAATTCAAGAGAAAGGCTTACTGGTGGCTTAACGTATGGAGTGGGGTAAAAAGTTAGATAGTGATATCTTTGAAATTCGTTCCAAGGTATCAAGTAATATTCAGCGTGCCCTTTATTTCATGTTGTTGATGACCGCTTTATCATTACGCATAGATTTACTAAGAAAACGCAAAAGACCCCTACTACTGAAATACAGCACGCTAAAGCTTTGAAAAAAGAATTTGAGGAGAACAACAAAGAATTTGAGGAGAACAACAATGACAACCATTAAATTTGACGAATTTTTGAATGAAGAATTGAAAACGATGACTTCAAATTTGACTATCTGGCTGAAAGAGCTATCTTAAAAAGCGCCATTGCTGTCTATAATGCACGCCAAAAGGCGGGGCTTAGCCAACGTGAACTCACTGACCTCTCACATGTTCCACAATCCACCATCGCACGTATTGAGTGCGACAACAATACGAGTATCGAAACCATAAGCAAAATCGCATTTGCTCTTAATAAGCCTCTTACCATTCACATTGGTTAATGTTATTATAGTTTAAATCCAGCTAAAAAGCCCTATATCAGGTCAAGGGCTTTTTGTTGTATATTTTAAAGAAAAATCTAGGTTGAAAATACCTTAATATCGGTATTTATCACAGCTACCTTTTTTATAAAGAGCCACTTTCTTTTTATTTTACAGAAAACTCCTAACAAATGCGGAGATAGAACTTAAGTAGTTTTATTTGCCTACAACTCAGAAGTCCATAAAATATCCTAATTGCTCAGCTTTGTAGATAGCCTCTTGCTTGTTATTTACCAAAAGCTTTGAATAGATGTGGTTCAAATGATTAAATACTGTTCTCCTACTAATTTGTAACTTTTCCTCTATTTCTTTTATAGAGAGACCTTTCTTACTCAAATTTAAGATAGTTATTTCCCGGTCGGTTAAAGATTCAACATAATCTTGAGATTCGATGTGTTCAAAATACTTTTCCCCAGAATCCACTTTTTTTAAGATAGAAATGAGTTGTTTAGGGTCTATATTTTTATCTACAAAACCGTATGCCCCTATTGTTTTTGCTCTCTCTTCATAGATTGACTTAATATATCCTGTCAGCATAACAACTTTCAAGTTAGGAGTAGACTGTATGAGTTCCTCTGCTATCTCCAATCCATTCTCTTTAGAAATATTTGTTAAATTAATATCAAGTAATATAATATCGTACTTAGACAAATCAATCGTCACACCGTTAAAATTAGAAGTAATCGTATCTATGACATCTACTTCATCATACTGTTGGAATAACAGTTGGATACTCCTCGCAAATAGTTTATGGTCATCAATTAATAAAATCTTCATAGCATAATTTCCAATCTATGGGAAGTAATATTTTGACATTGAATTGTTTATTATCTATTTGTAGCTCCATATCCCCATCAAAAGCTGCTAGTGTTTCTTGAAATGATTCCAAACCTCTACCATAATTTATAGATTGAACTTTTTCCATTATCTGATTACTCTCCTCAATGATAACAATATCAGATTGAACCTTTAAAGATAAATGAATATCTTTACTAACTCCATATTTTATAGCATTATTAATTAACTCTTTTATAAACCTGTAAACAATATCTCCATATGGAGGTGGGATTATTGTACTATTCGAACAGTTGAAATACAATAATTTATTACTTTTCCTTCTTTTGACAATATCATCAAAAAGAGACTGTATATTTTCTTTAATTGTTCGATTTGCAGGAACTACTGGGTGGTAAGTATCAATTTCATCTCTAATACCAGAAACTAAATCATTCAACTCATCAACAATGAAACCATGTGTTATATCACTATTTTCTAGAGAGAGTAAGTTTTTTATCGCTATGATATTTTGCAAGACATCATCATGCAAATAATTTGAGAACTCCACTCTTATGTTTTCCTCTGATTTCATAAAATAGTTCAGCCTTCTATTTTCATAGTCAAAATTTTGTTTAGAGTTTTCTAAATAATAAAAGATACAAGAAATTACCACTAGACAAAATAACATGCTTGCGTCAACAATTATAAAAAATAATAAAAAATCTTTAACTAGTACCTTTATGAGTACAACCCAACAAACGATAAGAAGTAGAAATAATAGTTCCATACGAGTTTTGTAGTTACCTAACCATCTTTGAGTCACTAAACTAAATTTATCATGTATGACCCTAAAATAGTATATTATACTCATTATAAGAGGAAACAGATACCACCCCAAATTATTAAAGGCTTGATTAACATCTAGTATTTCTCCATAAAATCCACTACCAAGTATTACCAGTAAAAGCAAAGAAAACAGTATCAATGAACGTCTTACTACTGATATTTGTTGCCTAAAATACCTATAATATAGTACTATAATCAATAACGGATAAAGGTGTAAAGTAGTAAAAACAATCAGGAATAAGAAATTAAATAAAACTCTATTAACTAAAAGGCTAATTATAGAAACAAAAATAATTATTAACAAGCACTTATCTAGCTTATCCTTAAATTGTTTCTGCCCATATAATATTAAATCAGTAATCTCAACGGTATAACCATAGAGCAATATAATTTGGAGACCACTACTAAAAAAGAGAGGAGTTCCCCTTGATAGCACAGATACTAAGTATTGCCAAATTGTTAAGGAGATGATAGAAATAATTCTTTTAAAAATATCATCTTGTTTTTGGCGTAATATTGTTGCCAGCCAAATAAAAGCTGTAAAAATAAGAGTCATTACAAGAGCTACTTTTTCAGAGAAAAGAAGAGACAAGTTCTCTCGATTATAGACCAAAATTAACAAGGCTATTAATTGTTGTAACAAGATTATTGCAGTCCCCAAAAATTTACTCTTTGTTATTTTTTCTATTCCTATCATATTATTTACTTAATCATTAAAGTTAAAAGTTTTTAGAATTAATTGTTGATTATTGACTTCACTGACCGCAATGTCAATAAATAAAATATGCCGTATATTATTAAGAAGAAAAACAGACAAAGCAATAAAGATAACATTATGATATTGCCTGCTACCAATGTATCCATAAATAAATATTTATAGAAAATAAGCAACATACTACCATTTACAATCCCAATTAATACAGGAATAAGGAAAAGTATTCCTGTTTCATATCCGAGAATCCGGTTAATCAATTTTTTACTATAACCTAGCTTACTTAGATAGCTATATTCTTCTTTATTTTCCATGATTTCTATAAGGCTTGTAAAGTATAGAATACTACCTGTACAAATAATAAAGAGTATGGATAGGAAGGTTATAAAGATATAAGTCGCAATATTAGCAGTCTTTACTGTGTGTTCCCTACTATAACTACTGATAACATCAGGAACCGTACTAAACTGATTGTAAAATGTTTCGCTTGACCTAATTGAATCTCCATTAAAAGTCCTAATTGTCATTTTTTTCTCTGGAAAACGAGAACTAAGCTCAGCATATAATTTATCAGAAACTACCAGAGTCGTGACACTCGTAGAAAAACTAAAAACATTATTCGTTGATACTTGTTTTACAGTAACATCATATGCATTTTCCAAATTAAAGGTTTTTCCTAGGCTAATTTCTGTTGGATAATAATTTATTAACAATGGTAGTGACTCACTACCTTCAATAGAATTTGTTCTTCCTTGAGCTTTCATTAACTCTTTATAATCACTGTAATTAATTATATCAAAATAAGGAATTGTTTGCCCAGATTCTGTGATAGTCACTTCTGGGTTAGAGTTCAATCTCAATAAGTCAACATCAACTAAGCTCACTTGCCCATTCTCTAAAATATTTGTAACATTGACTTGACCATTTTCTGATTTAAGATTATATTCTATGGCAGATGGAGTCAATCTTGCTATTCCATTAAGAGAATAAGCATAAAGCATTACCATAATTCCAGTAACTGAAACGGTTAGTGTTAAAAGCCCCCCCAAGACTGTTAATAATTTATTTTTTGTCGTAATACGATAGTTAAATTTAGGATAGATGATATTAGAGAGAGGACGATATAACCTTTTTTTATTTTCTTTTAACAAAGAAATTACAAAAGTCAATCCATATCTGATTGTAAAAATTGAGCCTAAAATAACTAAGATAATTATAAAAAGAGAAATTGGTACCATCCCTATGCTTAATAGCATCTTTCGTGTGGATGAAAACACTGTCGTCAAACATAAAACATATGACAATAGCAATGCGGTAATAGCAATAATAGCTCTGACTTTTCTTATCCTGATTTTTTTCTCAGCCTTTTTTGAGAAATTAACAAATTCAATCAATGACTGTTTAGCAATAATAACTCCATTTGTGATGAAATTAATCAGAAAAACTACGACTAATATTCCTAAAGACTCTATAATCTCTTTAACTGTAATAAACCACTGAACTTCCATTGTAAAATCCAATAGATGAGTAATTACCAGTACAGCTAAAAAATATAAAGTAGGTCCTAGCAATAAACTTACCAAGTAACTCAGAACTAGAATAACAAGATTTTCTAAAGTTAGTAATTTTGTTAATTCTCTTTTTGAAAACCCTAGTATTGCTAAAACTCCAAGGTCTTGACTGCGTTTTTTTACAAAGAAATTATTGAAGTAGATTAAGAATACCACCAAAAATACAATCAAAAAAAACAATGAACCATTAGCGATAACTAGAGCTTGACCACTATCCCCAATTTTTTCCGCAATAATTTTATCTGAAATAAAATTTAAAAAAGCTATAAAAATACTTAATAAACCGATCGTAGCTAGAAAATAGATACGATATAACGGAAAATTCTTTTTAATGTTAGATTTTGTAATTGACCAAATCATATTACTCTCCTCTATCGGATAAAGCTTGACTAATTATATCGTAAAACGACTCTCCACAATCTTTTTTATCAATCTCCATGTGAAGTTTCCCATCTTTGAGAAGTATAACTCTGTCGGCATAAGAAGCTGATAAAACATCATGAGTAACCATTAGAATAGTTACCTTTTCCGTTTTATTGATTTCACTCAAAATAGTCATTGTTTCCTCAGAAGATTTCAAGTCAAGTGCTCCTGTTGGTTCGTCAGCAAAAATAATTTCTGGGTCTTTAATGATTGCTCTGATAATACTGGCCCTCTGTCTTTGACCTCCAGAAAGTTGATAAGGGTATTTTTTCAACTGTTCATGTAAATTAAATCTTTTTGCATAGCTATTTATCAAATCATCAATCTTTGAAGAATCAACATTTTTTAAAGACAAAGCAACAGAAATATTCTCCCTAATGGTTAGACTGTCTAACAGCATATAATCTTGAAAAACAAAACCAATATCATTTTTTCTAAAATTAGTTGCCTCCTTATCAGAGAATGTGCTAATCTCTTTATCCGCACAATAAATATTCCCACTATCAATTTTATCAATAATTGAAGTAACATTTAAAAGCGTCGTTTTCCCACTACCGCTACGCCCCATGACAGCTACAAATTCTCCTTTTTCCACAATCAAATTGATATGGTCTAGAGCATAATTCAGTTGATTGGGATATTTTTTGCAAACATCTTTTAATACTAATTGTTTCATTTTACCTCTTCCTCCTGATATTTATTCATATATGAGTCATATAAGTCACAATAATACTTATTATTTTTGTACAAATAATAATGGTTTCCATAGTCAATAATTTTGCCATTATCCATTATTAAAATCTTATCAGCTTTTTCAACTGTATTAAGTCTGTGGGTAACCAAAACCCTCGTACAATGTAAAGCCTCAACACTTTTTTGGATTATTCTTTCAGTTTTTACATCTAAAGCTGATGTAGGTTCGTCAAGAACTAAGATTCTAGGGGTGGTTACAAGTTCTCTTGCTAAAGAAATCCGTTGTTTTTGCCCCCCAGATATTGATGGATTACCTCGAAAAAGTAGAGTATGAAACTTCATTGGCATACTCATGATATCATCATATATTGATACTCTTTTACAAGTTTCAATAACCTGTTCTCCTGAAACAGATTCTCTCCCTAGCGAAATATTATACATCACATCCCCATCAAACATGGGAGAATCTTGAGATACAAAAGCCGATATATTCCTAAAATCTTTTTTATCAATTTTAGAATAGGATATATTGTTGTATGTGATGTCTCCACTACTAGGGCTTACATAGCCTAACAACATCTTAGCTAGAGTTGTCTTTCCACTTCCACTTTTCCCTATAATTGCAACAAATTCTCCTGAATGGACTTTTAGGTTTATTCCATTTAACACCTTTGCCCCATTTAACTCATATTGATAGTTTATATTTTTTAAATTTATCTCTATATCTGTATCCTCTGATAACTTATAAGTACCATTCGTCTCATTATCAAGAGTTGATATCTCTAATACCCTTTCGTAATGCTTAACACCATATAGAATCTCATCAATCGAATTCAAAATATTATTAATGGGATTAATAAAATTTAAAACCATCATATAAAGAAGAATAAGCTCACCACTGCCACTATTTGGTGAATAATATAGAAACAACAGAATTAACAAAATAGGTATGGAAAAAGTTATCACATAATTTACTGCTCCTAAAAGATTGAAATATCTATTTCTATCATATGTTGAATTGATATAGTCCTTAAAACTTTTATCCCATTTTGACAAAAGTTCTTTTTCAGAATTTTTAGCTTTAAAAAGAGATAGCCCGTCCATCAGTGAAAAGAATGTTTGTAAAGAGTTCTTTTGTCTTAAAACTTCTTTACCTAACTTTTCTTGTTTAATGCTTAGTGACAGGAAAAAAATCATCATTTCTACAATAAAAACTATACCTAATATAATTCCCAAAGGTGTGGAAACATATGTGATATAACTAATACTCGCAAACATTAAGATAATATCCAACCAGATAGAAATAATTCTTTCTGATAGTAACTCCCTCACAATCATCAAACCATTATATCTATGAATGATGTCTGTTTTATCTATTTTTCCAATATATTCTATGGGAAGTTTCAATAACTTAGTCACAAACTTTTCTGAAATAGTGCTGTGAAATTTATTTTGCAATTTCACTAGGGAGATATTCTTTAGAAAATAAAATCCTCCCTGAAAAAAAATTATTATAGAAAGTAGGACGGCACTTTCTAAATAGCCAAACTTTTTAAGGAAAACCCAATTTCCATCAATAATTCCCCTTATAAAAAATGGAATTGACACTGTGATAATCTGAAAAATCAGAGTATATAGAATGGTTAAAAAAATATCCTTCCTATTTACAAATATCATTTCCTTTACGTTTCTGCCAACCAACCCTCGTTTGACTATTTTTTTTGAAGAATTAGTCACCTTATCATAAAAAAATTCGGTATAAAATTTAGGAGACAATTCAAAAAATTCATTCTTTGCTAAGACATATTTCCCAACAGCAGGGTCAACAATAGTAAAGACATCATTACGGATATCCTCTAAAATTACAAAATGTGAATCTGAAACAAATACCATGACAGGTAAGTTTTCGGGATATTTGGAAAAACGATAAGTCTTACATGTAACTCCGTAGATAGATGCAATATCTGATATATTCTTTATACTCAGTCCATTTCTCCCTAAATTGACTTGTTGTTTCAATTTAAAATATGTTTCTGAAATATCAAAATAATCCAACATCATATATAAACAACATAATCCACATTCAGTAGGAGTTGTTTGTTCAATCGGTGTAATCTTCTTCATTTCCAACACTTCCTTTTGGAACATCTAATAGCAATAATGATGGCACTTCATTCTTAGATATATATCTAAGTAATTGATATGCTATTCCTAATTCTCCAACCATCATATTGAATACTCTTGTATGCTGTGGCAAGCCAGATTCCCAACCGAATTTTTGAGAATTACGAACAATATTAAGCATGATACCTTCTATATTTACATCATTTTTCGAGGAGCCATCTAAATTCATAAATAATTCTACATTGCCCATTTTTCCGTGACAAAGGCAATCCGAATTCAAATAGCCATTATTTAATACCGTTTGTTTAGCCATTTCATAATTATTTTTCAACTCTTTATCGTTTAACCATTTTGATTCTCTATATCTCGTTAATCCGATACCTGTTGCACCATGACACCAATAAATAGGTTCTGGCATTCCTAACTCTAAACGTTTTCCTTTATTTCTAAAATCAATCCAATTTCCATCGGAAATACGAGTATTTTCAAAATCAATAGCTGACTTCGCTAT
>ENA-OWLZ01000155-OWLZ01000155.1-metagenome-genome-assembly--contig:-NODE-155-length-19262-cov-10.917582_pt1 | contig 19262 bp, 20 predicted proteins | sample MGYA00245341_ERZ651117 | MGnify/ENA primary metagenome ERZ651117 (study PRJEB26857, sample SAMEA4031763) | metagenome | biome: human; feature: oral; material: saliva | place: Philippines | collected 2014... | reverse complement strand
ATGGTATGGCCATTCTTCCCTGGTAAATAATAGGGGATAGGTTACTCTACTATAAAGCACATACGAGGTCGAATCGTAAGATTCGGCCTCGTTTTTATATGATAATAAATATTGATAATTGAATTCCTAGTATATTACTACGTATTTTGATAAAAATGATAATTTGTGCATTCTCAATTATCGAAAGATATATTTAAATATATAAATGAAAAGAAATATCAAAATCATTATAAACATAGACTTTATATGATAAAAAGGAACAATTGTTATGCAAAATAATATACAAAATTTTATCATTTTCGTTTGACTTTCAATTATTATTGTGTGATAATGAGAACAGAAGTTAAGGCAAGTGCCTTTTTAAATGATAATAATAAGTTTTCTTTTATAATGTTCCTATGGAGGTTTATCATGAGAGTTATTGCTGATGGTTGCATTAAATGTGGTTCTTGCGCATCTGTTTGCCCAGTTGCTGCTATTTCTGAAGGCGAAACTAAATACGAAATCAACGATACTTGCATCGACTGCGGTTCTTGCGAATCCGTTTGCCCAGTATCTGTAATTTCCGCAGAATAATCACAAATAAGATAAGCTCCTCATTGAGGGGCTTTTTTATTTTGCCTAAAATCATGTAACTTAGTATAATAGGACTATTAAGATATATATTATTAAAAGGGAGTATCACTTGTTTTATTTTATTGCAATCATTTGGCTTGTATTAGATCAAGCTTCAAAATATTATGTGATGAACCATTTTGCTCTTGGTGAATCACTACCGGTTATTCACAATGTGTTTCACCTTACCTATATTATTAATCGTGGAGCAGCCTTTGGCATGTTGTCGAATCAACGATGGTTTTTTCTAGTTGTCGCTTTTGTATTAATCATCGTATATGGTTTCTATCGTAAACGCGTTAATAATGGTCCATTATCGTTACGTGTTGGGACTGCATTGTTGATTTCAGGAGCTATAGGTAATGGCATAGATCGATATGTACTACATGGGGTAGTAGACTTTTTTGATTTTAGAATTTGGCCTATTTTTAATATTGCAGATATTGGTATATGTGTAGGCGTTGTATGTGTCATATATTATTTACTAACATCTGAACATGAGGAGAAATAGATGAACGAATATAAAGTATCTTTGGAACAAGAGGGAAAGCGTCTTGATGTATTTCTGACGGATGTGATGGAAGGATCTCGTAGTTATATCCAGAGTCTCATCAAATCTGGTCATGTTTTGGTAAACGGCAAGATTGGTAAGGCTAATTTACGTCTTAATGCAGATAGCACTATTTCTGTAGATATTCCAGAACCAGAATCGGTAGAAATTTTACCAGAGGATATTCCCGTTGAATATCTTTATGAAGATCATGATATTATTATCGTCAACAAGCCTCGTGGCATGGTTGTACATCCAGCAATTGGTAATTACTCAGGAACACTAGTGAATGCTTTGCTTTACCATTGTAAGGACTTATCTGGTATTAATGGTGAAATTCGCCCTGGCATCGTACATCGTTTAGATAAGGATACATCTGGTGTCATGATGGCTGCTAAAAATGATGCAGCTCATATTGGTTTAGCTGAACAGGTGAAAGCACACAGTGCTAAACGAACATATTTAGCTCTCGTTCAAGGCAATATCGTGGAGGAAAAGGGGATTATTAAGGCTCCTATCGGTAGACATCCTAAAGACCGCATGAAAATGGCTGTAGTGTTTGAAAATAGTAAGGATGCAGTGACGCATTTTAGAGTATTAGAACGTTATGGATACCATACATTAGTAGAATGTGTATTAGAAACGGGACGCACTCATCAAATTCGTGTTCACTTTGCTCATATTGGACATCCAGTTGTTAATGATCCTTTTTATGGATACCGCCGCATGGATTTCCCTATAGAGGGGCAAGCACTTCATTCTCATACATTGGATGTGGTGCATCCAATTACAGGTGAACCTATGCATTTTGAAGCACCTATACCGGAGGACTTTCAAAATTGTATCGCCTTTGCTAAGGAATATAGAGAACGTAGATAAGGGATAAGACTATGGAAACAAAACGTATTTTAATGGATGGAGACGCGATTAGACGTGCCATTAGACGTATTAGTCATGAAATATTAGAACGTAATAAGGGCCTTTCAAATGCAGTAATTGTTGGTATTGAACGACGTGGCGTTATGCTAGCTAAACGATTGCAAAGTGAAATTGAAGCTATTGAAGGCCTTCATATTGAGTGTAAACCTTTAAATGTAGCCATGTATCGCGATGATCGGGATACGCGACCTAAGGAAGGGGAACCTTGCTCTATCGATACTACAGAAAAAACCATTATCTTAGTAGATGATGTTCTTTATACAGGTCGTACCATTCGTGCTGCTTTAAATGCATTGATGACATCTGGTCGTCCTAAATCTATTCAACTAGCAGTATTGGTAGATCGAGGCCATCGAGAATTGCCTATACGCGCTGATTATGTAGGAAAAAATATCCCTACGTCTCATTTGGAGAAGGTGCGCGTACAGGTTCAAGAATTAGATGGATCCGATGGTGTAACCATCGAACAATAGTAGGTAGATATAACAAATCGACATACATAAAACGACTCGACGTACATGGTCGAGTCGTTTTTGTAGGTGAATATATAATATTTTAAAGCTATATGTGTTATAACCTATATCTCAATATATTGTGGGGAATAGCGGAAATCTTCGTGCCCTATGCGCGCCATAGGGGCTTTAAAACAATAAGCCTGTAGATCAGTAGCCTTCGTATCGATTTCCATCATTTGGCGACCAAAATCGGAAACCATTGTTGATGCTTTAGCCCATTTTTGGATAAGTGGAATATTCGGTGTATTGTGTTTTAACCACATGCGGCCGCGCTGATTAAATGCCAATAATCGCGCGTATTGAGGCCCTAGTATATGAGCTTCTTTTAATATGGGCTTAGTGACTTGTAGCGCAGTATAGGCTGCCATGCGACGTAGTCTTGCATAGGTATAGCGTTTTGTCTTTATCTCTTCCAGTGCGTGCGTCCAGTTTACTTGCTGCATAGCCTTGTGCCAACGATGCTCAATGCCTTCCGTAAAATCTCCATATGTTTGTAATTCTGAAACTGAAAGTAAGCGATTGATGCCATGCAGAATATCATTGTATCTTTCGTAGTCCACATAGGCTCCATGTGCTATGACCTTGTGCATATCATCTATGATTGTATGTGGTACATAGGCATCGATGGTTATGCCTTCTACGAGTGCTTTACGTAATGCGGTTCCTGAAGGAAAATCTTGTCCTTGAGAGAGGGTGGGATTATGATGTGATGATTGTCTAGTGATGGGAATGACCATAAGACTAGTGAAATACCGTTGGGCAGCGCGAATATATTCAAGTCCTAGTAGTGAGTTTGGCGCATTGTTAATGAGTTCTCCATTTTGTACATACTTAGCAATCACCTTGCGTAATGCCGTACCATAAGAAACACCAGTTTTTATATGCTGTTGAATGGCATCTTGTCCTTGTGGCGCATTTAGAAATTCAGCAGCTGTGTGCAATATGGCGTTATCATCAAGTTCAGAGCCAAAGGAAATGCTGTGAATGTGTAGAGCTTTCATAAGGCGCACCGCACCAGTACAAAATAGTTCTGCACTGCCTAGAGAATAGACCGTAGGTAATTCGATAACGACGTCGGCACCACCATGAATAGCCCATCGAGCACGGTCGAATTTGCTAAAATACGCAGGCTCGCCCCTCTGTACAAAGGAACCGCTCATAATGGCGATACGCAATGCATCAGGATAGGTAGTACGTAATGTATGTAATTGATGCGCATGGCCGTTGTGAAACGGATTGTATTCACAAATAATACCGATTGATTTCATCGTAGTTCCTTTCATAGGTTTATTTTCTATTATTATATAATAAATTAAAGAATTTATATAATGGGTAGCATGTGTAATGTATGGAATTTTTGACCTTCTTGTTAGGAATTATAGAATTTCTTGTGAAAGTACTAGAATGGGAGGCGGTGTAATGGTATAATTATCTGTGAATTCTGATTTGACGTGAGGTGATTTGATGAAAGTACAGTGGAAACGAGCGTTACAGACCATTGTGTTAGGTACATCCTTATTGGCTTTAGCTGGATGTGGATCTAATAATGTGATGGATATATATAGCTTTGGTAATCAAGTCATTCGTTCCGGTCAATCGGAAGTGACTGTAGCCTTGCCATATGAAATGGGGAAAACATCAGAAACGACGAGTGTTGATGGATACCCTATGGATGCGTATGGTAGCCTAAGCCAACATATGTTAATTTCTGTAGAGGCCCGTCAACCGGCACCGGATAAAGCTTTGCCAACGGTTGCACAGTTTGTGGATCAAAAGAAAGCTGAATATGCAAAATTGGGTGCTACTGTTAATGTGGAATCTATCGATTTAAATGGGGTGCAAGCACAGCTCATTACCGGTGATTTTTACGTTAATAAAATTAAAACTAGTTTCTCTCAATATGTCTTTATGGATAAGGGTGTATTGTGGAATATAACCTATAGATATCCTACGGATGATCAAATAGGTGCTGATATCAGCAAACAAATTAAAGATAAGATTTACGTTACGCAAAAGAAAGAGGGTTAATCAATGAACGTATTAGTAGTTAACTGCGGTAGTTCTTCTTTGAAATATCAATTACTTGATATGACAACTGAAACAGAATTGGCAAAAGGTCTTTTTGAGAAGATTGGTGATCAAGATGCTATCTTCACACATAAACGTCCTAACGCAGATAAATTAGAACGCGTTGAACCAATTTTGAATCACAAAGAAGCATTGCGCATCTTGCTCGACATCTTAGTTGATCCTGAATTTGGTGTTATCAAATCTATGGATGAAATCGATGCAGTAGGTCACCGTGTAGTACATGGTGGTGAAAAATTCGCTGATTCCGTATTGATTACATCTGCAGTAATGGAAGCTTTGGAAGAATGTGTATCCCTTGCTCCATTGCATAACCCACCAAATATTCAAGGTATCGAAGCTTGCCAAGCTATCATGCCAAACGTACCACAAGTTGCTGTATTCGATACTGCATTCCACCAATCAATGCCTAAAGAAGCTTACATGTATGCGCTTCCTTACTCCTACTATGAAGACTACGGCATTCGTCGCTATGGTTTCCATGGTACATCCCACAAATATGTAGCACAACGTTGCGCAGAATTGATGGGTAAACATATGTCTGATCTTCGTATCATCACATGTCACTTAGGTAATGGTTCTTCCGTAGACGCTATCAAAGGTGGTCGTTCCATCGATACAACAATGGGCTTTACTCCATTGTCCGGTTTGATTATGGGTACTCGTACTGGTGATATTGACCCTGCTATCGTTCCATTCTTGATGGATAAAACAGGCATGTCTTATGAAGAAATTGACCGTATTATGAATAAAGAATCCGGTGTATTGGGTATTTCCGGTGTATCCAATGACTTCCGTGTTATCGAAGAAGCAGCAGCTAATGGTAACAAACGCGCTCAATTAGCATTGAATATGTTCCATTACAAAGTTCGCCGTGTAATTGGTGCGTTCGCAGCAGTTATGGGCGGTGTTGATGCTATCGTATTTACAGCTGGTATCGGTGAAAACGGTATCGGTTGCCGTGATGCAATCTGCAACGGCTTAGAATACTTAGGCACTCGTATTGACCCTGAACGCAATAATGTTCGTGGTAAAGAACAAGAAATCAGTGCTGAAGGCTCCAAAGTTAAAATCTTCGAAATCCCTACAAACGAAGAAATCATGATCGCTCGCGATACTCAACGTATTACAAGCGCTTTAAAAAAATAGTAACCTAGTAATGGTTGTTTAAACTATTACATACAAACCTCGCTTATATCTAAGATATAGGCGGGGGTTTTGTAGTTTTTCAGAGCTGAATCCTATATAATAAATAATATGCAGAGTCTTTTGAAAGGGGTTACGTATGAATATTTTGTATAGTGAACAGTCTCAGCGCACCCGTAGTGCAGAATTATTAGTAGTGGTTTTTGTTATTTTATTGTTGGGGGCCATGGTTTTCACCACCTATAGAAGTATTGCGCAGGGCCATATATTACTTTCAGAATATTTTATAGAAATAATGGCGCTCATTGTCATTGTTAAACAAGCTGTGAGCCGCTATATCTATATATTGACGGATTCTGAATTTATCATTAAAGAACAATCCTTTTTTAGAAAACGTACATTTTCTGTAAAATATGATGATATTGATGGCATTTATCCGTATAATCGCGATTTTCTAACGAATTTACGCTATCGCTATAAATATAGAAAATGCTCTACCTCCGATGATAGACCAATTTGGTTCATGGTGTATTCCATTACTAAAGGAACAAAGGTTCAATATGGTCGCGTTATGTTGAAAGCAGATGATGCGTTCTATGAGACATTAGAGCGGTTTGTACCTAACCGTGTGCGCGTGCCAGAAGCGGATGTTATTTTCTATGCTACGGTACGTGCTGATGCAGCAAAACAAGGCATCGATGTTAAGAAATATTATGAAAGTCTAATTAAGAGTGCAGAAGAACAGGAACAAGAATGAGCGGATTATATTTAGCAAGTCAATCACCAAGACGAACGGAATTATTACATCAAGTTGGTATAGACCATACGGTTGTTACTAGTTCTTATGTAGAAGACAATGTAGTGATGACAAATCCTATTGAAATGGTAAAAGCACAGGCACTAGGTAAAGCTCGTTGTGCTGATAATGTACCGGAAGGTAGTATCGTTTTAGGTGCTGATACAATTGTTGTATTTGATGGAAAGGTGCTAGGAAAACCGCATAGTAAGGATGAGGCACGTACAATGCTTCGCACATTATCAGGTCAAGTTCATTCTGTTATTACTGGGGTAGCTTTGCTTATCAAGGGTCGTGAAATCGTCTTTCACAATGAAACAAAGGTGTATTTTAAAACGCTACAGGACTTTGAAATCGAGTCATATATCGACTCCATGGAACCGATGGATAAGGCTGGTGCCTATGGCATCCAAGGAAAGGGTGCTTTGTGGGTTGATAAAATTGAAGGATCCTATACAAATGTTGTAGGGTTGCCTGTAGAACATGTATATGAAGAATTATGTAAAGCATTAGGAGTAAAGTCTTAAATTAATATTGACGGTCATGTTAACACATTAAATAAATATTCTAGTGTTATGGTAGAAGTATATGAGGCTGAATTGTTTATGTATTGTTAGAATGGAGAAATTCAATGCAAGCCAGAACTATCAGCGTAAAAGATATGTTGCCATTTCAACGGCCACGGGAAAAATTCGTTACCTTGGGGCCTAAACAAATGGCGATGGAAGAATTATTGGCTATATTATTACGTACCGGTTTAAAAGGCCAATCATCAATTGATTTAGCACATACGATTATCAACTCTTTCACAGATGGCATTCGTGGGCTAAACCATATGACCGTAGATGATTTAGTAAAAATTAAGGGCGTTGGTATCGATAAAGCGGTTACTATTTGTGCTGCTGTAGAATTAGGACGGCGTTTGGGTGAGTTAAAAATCACCTCTACATACGAGGATTTTTCTCAGCCTTATGTTATCGCTCAATATGTAATGGAACGCTTGCGCCATGAAACTGAAGAGCATGTATTAGCGGCCATGTTGACGTCTCGGAATAAATTAATTCACATCGAGACCATATCTAATGGAGGACTCACATCGAGTCTTGTAGAGCAACGGGCTGTTTTTAGGAAAGCCATTGCTTGTAATGCGGCCGCTATCATTTTGATTCATAATCATCCATCTGGCGATAGTAGACCTAGTGATGATGACATACGTGTTACCAAGTTATTTGTTAGTGCTGGACAATTTATGGGCATTCCAGTTTTAGACCATATCGTCATTGGTGATGGCGAGTTTACAAGCTTGAGTGAAATTGGTAAATTAAGCTAGTTGTGGTAAAATGGAATGATGATGTAATGAAGGAGATTAGCATTATGAATTCCATTTTACCGTCTTTAGGAAAAGACGTGAGTATCGATATTGGTACGTCTATGACACGTGTCATGGGGGGCACGCGCGAGACTATGATGAGTGAGCCATCCATTGTGGCTACTGATACAAAATTAGAAAAAATTGTCGCCGTTGGTGATGAGGCAGACCGTATTGTGCGCCGTATGCCTGATATGTGGCGCTCTGTAACACCACTACAAGATGGTTTTATTGTTGATTATCGTGTTATGCACACGATGTTAAAGTATTTTCTTCACAAGGTGTCTAATACACTGCGTAGATCTCGCGTTCTTGTAGGTGTACCTTGTGGTATGACCGATGTAGAGCAGAGGGCCATGATGGATGCCGTTATCCAAGCTGGTGCACGGGAGGTATTTCTCATTGAAAGACCTGTTGCTGCTGCTATTGGATGCGGCTTGCCTATTTTCGAGGCTCGTGGCTCTATGCTGATAGATATTGGAGAAGGTACTGCAGATATGGGAATTATCTCATTAGGTGGCACGGTTATTAGTAAAACTGTACGCTTTGGTGGAAGCGATTTAAATCGCGCCATCATGCAATATATTAATCAGTGTTTTGGTTTAATGGTATCCGAGCAAACTATAACTGATATTAAACATGCTATAGGTACTGCGGTTGTACCTGCAGAGGATTGTGAGTTTTCCTTTTCTGGTCGCGATATGACGAGTGGTATAGTTAGACGCGCTGTAGTTCATCAATCTGAAATCTACGAAGTAATTAATAAATGCCTTGCAGATTTTTTAGATGCAATCCAACAAATGATACGCGTTACGGCTCCTGAGTTAGTGGCTGATATCATGCAGCATGGGATTGTGTTAACAGGTGGTATGGCTCGTTTGCAGGGCCTAGCAGTGCGAATTAGTACCGAAATGGGCGTGCCTGTTCAAGTTGCGTCTGAACCGGAATTAAAGGTCGTACAAGGATTGCATCGTAGTTCAGGTCAAATTGTAGAATTAGCTCGTTTTATTATTAATTCAAAGGATAGAAGGGGACGTGTATGATACAGTCAGATCGAAAATTATTAATCTTTGTTGTCCTCGGCTGTATTATCATGGCCCTTCTTGGATTTGCCTGGAAACAGCGAACTAGTATACCCTTTGTAACTGTACCATTTGAAAAAATTGTTACACCATTCACATATGGTTCAGCTCGTGTACTTTCAACGATTCAAACCGGTATACGTGTCATTGATAATGCTATATCGGGTTTTGTTGAAAGCAATGATAAGGATAATACCATTGCAGATTTGCAACAAAAGGTACTAAATCATGATGAGGTTGTAGCGGAAAATATTCGCCTTCGTCAGATGCTTAACTATAAATCGTCTCATCCAGAGTTTACAATGACCTTGGCGGGTATTATTACTAAAGATTTTGGTACATGGTCAAATACATTTATTATTGACCGTGGCGAGAATGATGGAATACAACCTAATATGGCTGTTGTCGTACCAAGTGGTGTTGTTGGTTTTGTAACTGATGTATACCCAAATTCGGCACGGGTTCAAACCATTTTGGATCCTCGCAGTGCAATTGGTGTTATTGTACAGCGTCCTGAATCACGTTTGGCCAGTGTGGTAAAAGGGGATGGTAATCATCCTAATGAGCCAATGATGGTCAATATTGCACGTGATGGCGATGTCCTTGTAGGTGATAAATTGATTACATCTGGTTATGGTGGAATTTATCCAAAGGGCTTGTTAGTGGGGAATGTATTAACCATTACAAATGATACAGAAGGTTTCGTTAAAAACGCGGCTATCCAACCGAGCGTTGATTTTAATCGTTTAGAAGAGGTATTTATTATTACTGCCTCTACAGTGCAAACACCAGATAAAGCAAAATTAGAACCTAAATTAGTTCCTCAAACGCAGCGTGACCAAGTTCAAGGGGCTAAAGGAGCGGTAAATCAATGAGGTATATTGCATTAATTCTCGTATGTTGTGCTTTGTATTTTATCCAAGCTCAATTATTACCGGCCATATTTCATACGAATTGGCTGCCCAATTGTATATTGACTGCTGTTGTTTTAGTCACGATTTTTAAAGGTCGAAAAACTGGGCTTATCGCTGCCGTAGTAGGTGGATCCATTCATGATATTTTGATATCTAACTTTTTTGGGTTACATCTCTTCCCATACATTGTCGTAGTATATCTATTGTCTCTTGTAAAAAGTAGTGTATACGAAGAACGTTGGTACTGGTCATGCGGAATTATCGGTGTTTGTACAATTCTAGATGGAATTATACGCTGCATCATGATTAGTGCCAGTGGCGGTGATATCCAATTCATTTCTTACATGGGGCATATGGTGATGCCAACTGTATTTTGGAATGCCATATTAGGTGGTATAGGCCATAAGCTAATGGACCTTATGGAAGAAAAAGAGGATTATATTTGGTAGGATTGCTGATTTAGTAAAGCATATAAGGGGAATCATAGGTGCTTGAAAGTTTATATAAAAGAAAAAAAACGAGCCGTTTTGATGTGCTTTTCTATATTGTAATGGGTATCTTCGTTATCCTAGGGCTTCGTCTATTTGCTATGCAAATATTAGAGGGTGGTTATTACCAAGCTAAAGCAGAGGGTAACCGCTTGCGCATTGTACCTATGACGGCTGCTCGTGGTGTTATGTATGATAGAAATGGGCAGATTTTAGTTGGTTCTAGACCGGCATATACCATTTCTATTATGCCTAATGGCAAACCTTTAGATGATGATGAATTAGCTAAGTTAGCTACATTGTTACATGAAAAGCCAGAAGATATTCAAAAAAAGGTAAATGACCACAAACATGGGTATGAACCGATACGTATAGCTAACGATATCTCCATGGATGTAGTCACAAGTATCGAGGAACATCGTCATGAGTTGCCTGGTGTGTCAATTGATGTAGAGCCCTTAAGATATTATCCATATGAAACTATGGCATCTCAATTGTTTGGATATGTTGGTGAAGTAAGTGAAGACGAGCTAGCAGAAATTAAAGAACAAGACCCTAATACAACAGTTGGCGCCGGTTCTATTCTAGGCCGTGCAGGATTAGAAAAATTATATGATTCTGTACTTCGTGGTGTTGATGGAGGTAAGCAATTAGAGGTTGATGCATCTGGCCGACCTGTAGCAGAGGTTGATCGCAAGCATACAGTACCGGGTTCAAATATTCATCTTACTATTGATGTAAATATTCAAAAAGCGGCAGAAGAGGCTGTTAAAAAAGAATTGGATCAATTGCGCAGCTCAGGTGCAACGGGTGCAGCCGTAGTCGCATTAGATCCTAATACTGGTGCGGTTCTTGCCATGGTAAGTGCGCCAGAATTTAATCCTAACTGGTTTGCTAAGGGCATTACATCGGCTCAATGGAATCAATTGAATAATGACAAGAGTCATCCTTTCGAAAATAAGGTTATTGCTGGTGAATATCCTCCAGGATCACCTTTCAAAATTGTAACTGGTACAGCTGCATTAGATTTGAAAAAGGTAACTCCTGATGAAATGATTTTCGATAGTGGGAAACACTGGCTCATTGACAAGAGAAATGCAGAAGGTGAAGCATTAGGTTGGTTGAACTTTAATCGTGCTTTGGCTAAATCTGATAATGTGTACTTTTATGAAATGGGGAATCGCTTAGGCATTGAAAACATCGATACTTATGCTCGTTATTTTGGATTAGGTGAAAAAACAGGTATTAATCTTGTTGGTGAAGCGGCCGGTAATGTGGCAAGTCCAGAGTATAAACGTAAAGTATTTGATCAAGATTGGTATTTAGGCGAAACCTTTGATGCGGCTATCGGACAATCATTCCACTTGGTTACACCATTACAGATGGCTGTACTTCTCAGTCAAGTGGCGAATGGAGGCACTCGTTACCAACCATATGTGGTGAGCCGTGTTGATAATCCCGATGGGACACCAGCTGAAATTTTTGGACCTAAGGCACTAGGCGTACTTCCAGTACCTAAAAATATTATGGACCTCATTCGAGAAGGTCTCCGCGATGTAACTAGCGAAGGTGGTACGGCTGGTGAGTTGTTTAAAGGGTTCCCTGTAGCCGTAGCAGGTAAAACAGGGACTGCGGAAAACGCACATGGACGAGATCATGGCTGGTTTGTTGCGTATGCACCATATGATAAACCTCAAATTGTCGTCGTTGCTCTTGTTGAACAAGGTGGTTTTGGTGCAGGCTCTGCAGGACCGATTGTACGGGATATTTTGAGTGCTTATTTTAAGGTGCCTACTAGTAGTTCAAAAACGACTGACACAAAAACAACTGATACAAAAACAACAACCAATAAAAAAGAAACACAGGAAATTAAGCCAAGTGTAAAGGAATAGGAAGGATATACAATGGGGGATATAATCGGTCTTATCTCAGGTAAAGGTGGCGTAGGTAAAACGACGATTACAGCCTGCTTAGGGGCTGCGCTTAGCGAACAAGGATATCGAGTTCTTCTTTGTGATGGCGATTTTGGTTTACGCGACTTGGATATTATCTTGGGAAAAGAAGATGAAGTATGTTTTGATGCATATAATGCATTAGAAGATAAATCTATGGCTGATGATGTAGTCATGAAAGTTCAGAACAATCTATATTTTTTGCCAGCTAGTCAAAGTGTGCGTTGGGAAGATATGGGACGCAAAAAATATCGAAAACTTGTGAGCCACTTAGCCAAGTCTTATGATTATGTACTGGTAGACTGCCCTGCAGGTATCGGTCGTGGGTTGGAATCTATTGTAGAGCTTGCACAGCGGTTTCTAATTATTACTCAACCTTTGTGGGTTTCCATACGAAATGCGGCACGCACAATTCAATTCTGTCGTGAATATGGCCATCGTGATTATGCCGTTATATTTAATGCAGTTCGTACTGATCGAGATATGCCGAATATGTATGATATGCTTGATGCACTCGGTGCTGAATATGTGGGTTCTATATTACCTTATGACACACAAATATTAGATAATACACAGGATGGTGTACTCATTCAAGATATGCCAAAAGCATATCGCCATATGCTAGCTCCTATAGTAGAGTACATAACCTCTGGAGATGCTTGGGATGAACAAGAACTTATGGAGCGATTCAACGAAGTGACATCTATAAAGGTTACTGAACCTTCTGTGACGGCCACATTAGCTCAGCCTATAGAGTCCGATGATGATAATTCTACTAATCCTGTAATATATACAAATTCTTGGTCTACGCGAAATCGACTTCTTTCTGGTAAAGAAAGTATGTGGCGTCGGGTTCGTATAAAGTAGGTGCCATATGTTACAAAGAATTTGGCGTGATTGTGATTGGACAATCATCATATGTACACTATTACTTGTTGCCATGGGGGTAGTTGCCATTGGTAGTGCCACCCATATTAATCAAACAGGACTTCATTTTTCCACATTAGTAGCGAAGCAACTGATCTTCTTTCTTATTAATGTGGCCCTTGTGATTGGTATTCAATTTATAGATTATCATAAGTTAAAAGATTGGGCTAACGGCATATATATAGTAACGATTATGTTGTTGTTAGCCGTAATCTTTGTAGGTACATCTGCCTTAGGTGCACAGCGTTGGATTCAGTTAGGGCCTATTACGCTGCAACCATCAGAGTTTTCTAAATTACTGATGATTATCTGTATGGCAAAGATGCTAGAGTCTCGTTACAATAAATTAGATACCTTTAAATCTCTTGTTGTGCCTATCTTATATGTAGGCGTACCTATTTTGCTAGTATTCATGCAACCAGACTTGGGAACGTCCCTCGTTTATATAGCGATTTTTGTGGGCATGCTCTTTGTTTCTGGCATACGATTGCGCTTAGTTCGTATTATCGCTACGGTAGGCGTTTTACTAATGCCGTTGGCTTGGTTTGTTTTGAAAGACTATCAAAAGCAGCGGATTCTCGTATTTATGAATCCTGATATCGACCCATTTGGTTCTGGATATCATATCATTCAGTCTAAGATTGCTATTGGTTCAGGCACTATATTTGGTAAAGGATTATTTAATGGTACACAAAGTCAGCTAAACTTTTTACCTGAAAATCACACAGATTTTATCTTTTCTGTTATAGGTGAAGAGCTTGGTTTTATAGGCTGTATCTTTGTATTAATTCTTTTATTTATGCTTATTTATCGAAGTATAAAGGTGGCATATACATGTAATGATCGATTCGGTATGTTATTGGCTACGGGAATCGGATCTATGTTTTGCTTCGAGGTATTGGTCAATGCGGGAATGACCATGGGGATTATGCCGGTTACAGGCATACCATTGCCATTTATCAGTTATGGTGTTAGTGCGTTGACCACAAATATGATTAGTGTTGGTATTTTATTAAATATATCAATGCAGCGTAAAAAATATATTTTTTAGTTATGATTCTAATTTAGGAATGAGTTTGAAAGAAGTCTTTCACAAAAGACGGAGGATGTATGATTCAATTAGATACGTCATGGTTACAACATGTCCAAAAACCAGCTCGTTATACGGGCGGTGAATATAACAGTATAGTGAAAGATCACCGTACTGTTGATATAACTATGGCGCTAGGATTTCCCGATGTGTATGAAGTGGCTATGAGTCATTTGGGCATCAAGATTCTATATGGCTTAGTCAATCGCCGTGAAGATGCAGTAGCAGAGCGTGTATTTGCACCCTGGCACGATATGGAAGAGGAAATGCGAAAACGCAATATTCCTTTATTCTCTTTAGAAACTCGTACGCCTATAAAGGACTTTGATGTACTTGCGTTCACACTACAATATGAGATGAGTTTTACCAATATTCTAAATATGCTAGATTTAGCAGGTATACCGATGTATGCAAAGGATCGGGATATGGAGTTCCCATTGCTCGTATGTGGTGGACCTTGTGCGTATAATGTGGAACCAATTGCTGATTTCTTTGACATTGTGTCCCTCGGTGAATCTGAAGAATGGGGCGATGAGTTTATCGACCTATTGAAAGCAGAAAAAGCGAAGGGATTCCCTGGTGGTAAAGAAGCTTTCTTGCGAAAAGCAGCACAAATTCCCGGTACCTATTGCCCAGCATTATATGATGTAGAGTATACGGAACAAGGCGATTTTAAATCGATTACACCACGCTTTGGAGACGTACCTGCTACGATTCAAAAACGCATCATAGAAGATGTAGAGCATGTATTTTTCCCTACAAAACCGGTGGTACCGTTTTTGGATATCGTTCATGATCGGGCTGTTCTTGAATTATTCCGTGGCTGTACGCGAGGTTGTCGATTCTGTCAGGCAGGTATGCTCTATCGTCCTGTTCGTGAACGAACTCCTGAACGGTTGTTAGAAATTGCTAAAGAAACGATTGCTAATACGGGTTACAATGAAATCTCTTTGATGAGTTTAAGCTCTGCTGATTACTCCAAGTTACCAGAATTGGTAGATATGCTCATGGAAGAGTTTAAAGATAAACAGGTTAGCGTCAGCTTACCATCATTGCGTATTGATAGTTTCTCTATCGATATTGCTAAGAAGGTACAACAAGTGCGTAAAAGTGGACTTACCTTTGCCCCAGAAGCAGGTTCTCAGCGCATGCGCGATGTTATCAATAAAGGGGTTAGTGAAGAAGATTTGCTAGCGGCTTGTACCAATGCTTTTAAGTCTGGATGGAACACAGTAAAGCTATACTTCATGATGGGGTTACCTACAGAGACTGATGAAGATTTGGCGGGTATTGCTGATTTAGCGTACAAGGTACTCGATTTGCATCGCCATATTACAGGTAAACGCAATGGTTCTGTAACAGTTAGCGTGTCCTTTTTCGTGCCAAAAACACATTCTCCATATCAATGGTATGGTCAACAAGATGTAGAAGAAATTCATCGTAAGCAAAAATATCTAAAGTCGCTTATTAATAATCGCAATATTTCCTATCATTATCACGATGGCTATACCGGTTATATGGAGGCTGTATTCGCTCGTGGGGATCGTAGATTATCTAAGGTATTGGTAGAGGCATGGAAATTAGGATGCAAATTTGATGGTTGGACTGAGTTCTTTAGCTATGAAACATGGTTAGAGGCTTTTGAAAACTGTGGCGTTGATCCTGCGTATTATGCGCGTCGCACCCGTGCTTTTGATGAGTCATTACCATGGGATCATTTGGATTGTACTGTGAGCAAGGCTTTCTTAAAACGCGAATGGGAACAGGCCGTTGCTGAAAAATTAACACCAGACTGCCGTCGTGGACCATGTAAGGGTTGTAATGTATGCCCTGAATTAGATACGGCTATTGTAGATTATAAGGAGGGTGGCAGAGTTGAAAAAATTACGTTTGGCCTTACATAAAGGCGAAGAATTACGATTCTTGTCGCATCTCGATTTTGCACAAGCTGTAGAGCGCATGATCCGTCGTGCTGAGATTAAGATGGCCTATTCAGAAGGTTTTAATCCGCACATGAAAATTAGTTTTTCTTCTGCATTGGCATTAGGTGTAACGGCAGAAGCAGAATATATTGATATGGATGTGTTGGAAGATGATAGCTTAGAGTCTATTATAGCGCGATTAAATGCAGTGGCTCCTCGTGGACTGGAGGTTCTCGGTGGTAAGGTCATGCCTGATAAGGTTAAGAAGATGATGGCCATCTGCAATTACGCAATCTACGAAGTAACAGGTCCTGTAACGCAACAGAATGTGGACTGGGACACCTTACTTAAGCCTTTTAATGAGGCTACTGAAATTTCCTATGAAAAGGTTACCCCTAAAAAGACGCGTATTATCGATGTAAAGGAATTCGTAAAAGAACCAATTGTTGCATCTGTAAAAGATGGTATGGTTACTCTTACAATGGGGATTGGTATTTATACACAAGGTACCATAAAACCGAGTGAAGTATGGAATCTTGGTAAAGATCAATATAATTGGCCCATTACTTCTGATTACGAAATTCACCGTAAAGCGATTATGGTAGAAAATGAAGACGGTTGTTTTACACCATTAGAAATTAATTATTAAGGCTATATTATTGATTTTGAATATACTATAGTTGATTAAACAGAAGGGAGGGATAGGATGCATAAAATTTTGGTTAATGTTATGCGCGAGGAAATTCGCATGGCCGTCATCGATGAAAAGGAACAGCTTATAGATTTTGTTTTGGAGCGCACTGATGAGTTTCACATGGCGAATCATATGTACAAGGGGACTGTTAAAAATGTTTTGAATGGAATGCAGGCTGCTTTCGTTGATATTGGAGGCTCTCAAAATGCCTATCTGAACCTTCAACAAGGTAAGGAACAAAAAATCTTACCACGCCTATCTGTAGGGCAACAAATTCTCGTTCAAGTGGTGAAAGAAGAAATGCTTGGTAAGGGAGCGCGCGTTACAGCAGATGTAAGCTTAGCGGGACGATTTATGGTGCTATTGCCATATTCTGAAGGCATGCATATTTCAAAAAAGATTACCGATGAATCTATCCGTGCTCAATTACAAGAATTAGCGGCCCCTTATGTGAAAGAAGGTTGCGGATTTATTATTCGCACGGCCGCAGCTAAGGCTAGTGCCGATGAAATCGGTCGCGATATGGATTACTTATGGCGCACATGGCAACATGTATTAAAGAGATTTAAGGTTGCTAAAAGTGGTACAGATCTGTACAGTGATGCGGATTTTTGGTTCCGCCTTGTGCGTGATTACGCGCATCGCAATGTAGGGGAAATCATCGTTGATTCTGATATGGGAGAATCTCGACTGTTGGATCTTTTAGGACACGGACCTACCTCTCAACAAATCAAAGTAACACGCCACCGAGATAATACTCCTATCTTTAAAGCGAACCACATTGAACCTCAATTAGAAGATCTTATCGCTCGTGATATCAATCTTCCTTCTGGCGGTTCTATCCGCATTGACCATACAGAGGCGCTTACCGTATTTGATGTGAACTCTGCTCATTATACAGGTAAATCCAATAAGCTAGAAGATTTAGCTTTCACCGTTAATAAAGAGGCGGCTAAAGAAATTTGTCGACAATTGCGATTGCGCGATATTGGTGGTATTATCGTCGTCGATTTTATTGATATGAAGGATAAGTCGCATCAACAAGAGTTGCTACAACTATTGAGTGCACAGGCTAAACTAGATAAGATGAAAACTGTGGTATGTGGTATTAGTTCACTTGGCCTAGTAGAAATGACGCGTAAGCGTGCACGCCAAGGCTTACAAACGTTGATGTTTGATACATGTTCACAATGTGGCGGTACCGGATATATGTTGTCTGGTAGAACGGTGTATATGCAGATTGTACGTCGAATCCGGGAACTATTTAAATCGGGGCGTATTAAATCTAATCTAGAAATTGAAGTCCATCCAGAGGTAGCTCAATATCTAACAAAATCTGTGCTCGACGATTTAGGTGCTTCTATTGGTCGAAGTGTTTCAATCGTTGTGAACCCACAAATTAGCCGGGAAGGGTATTCCTTGATGGCTGTAGCAGAATAAGTAAGTAGTTTGTTTATAGGTGAGTATCGTGTCTGTTTTTGAAATTATTTTAATTAGTATTGGTCTGGCGATGGATGCCTTTGGCGTTTCTATTGGCAAGGGGTTGACTATGCCAGTAGGCGAAAATGGTCGAAAAGTGACCTTAGCCTTTTTATTTGGACTATTTCAGTTCCTTATGCCAGTTATAGGATGGCTTATTGGTCGTCAATTTATCGATGTTATCTCTGAATGGGATCATTGGATTATCTTTGGTCTTTTAGGATATCTTGGGGTTGCTATGATTCGCGAAGGTCTTAGTGATGACGATGATGAAGATGATGATAAGCAATTCTTAGGCGCTTGGGAAATGATTATGCTCTCTGTGGCAACGAGCCTTGATGCAATGGCTGTAGGTTTAACCTTTGCCTTTTTACCAATCAATGTATGGGAGGCATCGACCATGATTGGTGTCATTACCTTTGGTATATCCTTAATTGGTGTATATTTAGGTAAATTCATGGGCCAATTCGTAGGAAAATATGCAGATATACTCGGAGGGGGAGTCCTAATTCTCATCGGTACTAAGATACTCTTACAACACCTTGGGATTATCGGAGAATTTTAAATGTTGTATATATATGAAAGTGTCAGAAACTGAGCGTATTTTAAGGGATTTGTATTTGACATGGATGTGTAAATACGATATACTATATCAGTATTAGTTCGGTTTACTGAACTTTGCAATCCGCGTGAAGC
>ENA-OWLZ01000153-OWLZ01000153.1-metagenome-genome-assembly--contig:-NODE-153-length-19358-cov-6.333005_pt1 | contig 19358 bp, 17 predicted proteins | sample MGYA00245341_ERZ651117 | MGnify/ENA primary metagenome ERZ651117 (study PRJEB26857, sample SAMEA4031763) | metagenome | biome: human; feature: oral; material: saliva | place: Philippines | collected 2014... | reverse complement strand
CCTTAAAGACCATAGATAAGATGCTATACATATATGATAGCACAGAATTGATTGCACAGCACCTATTAAGTGGTAATTGACATTTACACACTGGTGTAATAATTTGCCACGAAAACTATTACATTACAAAACACCACAAGAGGTCTTTTTAGAAGAAGTTAATAAAATAGTGGATTTGAGTACTGTTCAATTTCATATTGCAATTTAAGTTTAATAATTAACATAATATTTTCACCTTTTTATATACGGAGATTACTGAGATAAAGATAAAGAGTTCTGTAGTAACTAGTGCTATTGCAGCTCCTAATCCATCAAAATAATGAATTAAAGGATATACTATAATAAGATTAAATATAGCAGCCATACATAGTATATAAGTAAATAGTTTTTGATAGCCAAACGTTATTAGTCCTAAAAAACCTAATACTGTACTTGCAATACTAGCGGTTGGAACAAATGAAAGAACTCTAAATATTGGAACTGCGCCTTCATAATTTGATCCCATTACTAAGTCGACGATACATCCAGCAGTAAAAAATAACCCTATAGAAACAACAAATGTTCCAAACGATAACATACAAAATGATTTACGTAAAATAACAAGGGCCTGATTTTTAGAATCTTTAGCAGTTCGAACAATATATGGATACAAACTATCTACTATCGGGTTTAATGCACCACGAATGGCATCAATGATTCGTATAGATGCACTATACAACCCTACAGCATATTCAGAGCTGATAATACCTAATAATACAATAGTAGTACTAGTATACATATTGATAGCTATCATAGATGTAAAATATGGAAAACTATTATGGATAACTCTTTTAATCTGTTTCCATTTAACCCTACATAATAAGTTTGGAAACATTTTCCAAAGAATACCCCATGAAAATATGGTCGCTACAATATTACTACAAGATAAAAATCCTGCAGCCCATACTATATCACTAGACGAAGATACACAAAGAAATACACCTACAACAGAAACAAGCTTACCAATAGTGCTAACTATCGTAATATATCTCATCTGTTGAATTCCTTGGAAAAACCAAATTGGAAACAGAGCCGTTCCTACTACATTAAGATATACAGCACAGTATAATAGCCATGACACATGATAATATTGGTTAAATATATATAAAAATATTCCAAATATTAATGTAAGTACTACTAATATAAGAATTTTCGCAAGATAAATAGAACTAAACCAGTAGCTACGCTGTATACCTTTATCGTGACGAGCAATTGCTTTTGGAGCACTTAAATCAAAACCAAAATTAGAAAATAATAGAAAATATTGAACTACACTAATAACAAACGAAAGCTGTCCAAAACCATCTACACCTAAAACTCGTACAAGAAAAGGGAATGTAATAAAATTAAGAATATATTGAAGCCCTTTAATGGTAAACAAAGAAGCCATATTTTCAATTAATTTCCAATTTAAATTTCGTATCTGTAAGCTCATATTATACTCCACGTATTATACGACGTATCCCTAATTTTACTCTTTCTAAAACCTTCGCTATAGGTTGAGGAATAAAACTCATATATTGCAATAGTTGAGCTGATTTTGGCTCTTCATCAATATATGTACGATATTTACATATCATATCCCTGTTGATGATCCCTATAGATCGTAAAAATAATACATAGGATAAACTTACAAGAGCATCACATCGAAAATAGCGTATGATATCTATTCGGCTAGCATGAAATTTAGAAGGTATTAAATCCATAGCAATACTCATTTTTTCAAAACAAAATGTATAATAACGTTCATCATGCGTCCATTCATGATCTGATTTTAATGGATTATAACTGACAAAATGAGTAAATACAGTACCATATAACCCAGATTTACTATATTCAGTAGCCTCACACAACAGGCATGGATACCACCAAGGAATAACATGCCTCTTTCTATATTTCTCTATATACTCACATTTAAAAACAGGTTTTAAAAATTTAGTAGATACTATGGATGAGCCCCAATAACTAAGATGGGAAAAATATTTTTTCATAAACAATACAGAATCATCATATAAATAAAAGATAGAATTTTTCTTGTTTTTATCTTGTCCCCTATGTCCGATTCGCTCCTGTGGTTCCACATTAATAATGTTATAATGAGTATAATCATTTTTTAATAGTAATGTTTCTAAACCTTGAAAATTGGCCATATGTCCATCACCACATAACCAGACATATTCTGTATTTATCGCCATAATCGCCTGAAGTGCTTTATCATCTCCAATTATTGACGACTTCCATCGATTATATATTAAGTGAACGTGAGAATAAGATTTCTTAAAGTCTTCTACAATTTGCTTAGTTTCATCTAGCTCACTACTATCGTGAATTTGAAAGTAAAATAATTGCCCCTCATAAGGGGCAACACACTTTTCCAAAAATAGCTTTATACAATTAGGTCTATTATAAGTAGGAATAACTACGGTTATCATTAATCTAACTCGCTTTTATATATTCAATATCAGGATTAAATGTAATTCCATCCCGATACCCCCGCCACAATGATCTTAAACGTTTTACTCGATTATCTTCTGATTTTACTAATATTTTTAAAACATTATAAATAACCTTCAAATGGTAATAAAAGAAACCATAAATCCCTTCTTTAGAATAGAGATAAAACTCATTACGAAATGCCAACTCATAGCGAGGTAAGCGCTCTATAACATCTATAGCAATGTTACTTCCTTTATTAATTGCCATTTCATGAGTTACCACACTATCTTGAATCCAATAGGCTTTCATACCATATCGTTTTGTAATACGTCGCGTATATTCAACATCATCTCCCCATATAAAGAAGTCTGATATAGGTAGCCCCACCTGTTTGACAACATCACTCTTAAATAAGATAGAAACAAAAGAGGCTTGATCTAAACCTTCAATTGGTTGAGGATGCCTATGCATAGGCTTAGGAAGATTCATTACACACAATGATCCATCAATCCATTCAACACGACTTGCTAGCCAGCCATACTCCTCTTTTAAAACATTATCAGCATTCATTAAAGCAGACAGTGTATCAACATTACATATACAATCATCATCCATAAGCCAAATATATTCATATCCTCTTAGTACCGCTTGACGTATGCCATAATTAAAACCACCTGCTCCACCTAAATTAGTGGGTAAATTATAAATAGTGATTTTCGCTTGATCAACATATGTATTTAATAAATTTATAGTTCCATCTGTAGATGCATTATTAATAACAATAATATCACACGGATATGACTGTACTAATAATGCATCTAAACATTTTCGTAATAATTTTTCTCGATTATATGTAACAACAACAGCAACAATATGTTTCATATAGTACATTCTACCTTATTAGTAATATAATTTAAAAACATTCATCTATCTCAACTTATTAATAGATGCAATAAGAATATAGAAGAAAAGACATATAGCAGTTAAACTCTCTACAATAGTAGATATAGTTAATGGATGAACATCATTAGCAAACATATTTAATATATCTAGAGGTGGATTAAAAATTGGCATTAATAAAATACCAAATAAGGTAAATAGTAATGGATAATTAATATATTTATCCTTACCAGAGTCATATTCATTAAGCAAAAGAATAAGTGGAATAAATAAATAAATCAAATTATAGATAGCAGAAATTCCAGCAAATAATACTAAAATCAAAGAGAGTAATGTCACCTTATAAAACTCAGAAATTTTATTACTAAAACAGCATATTGCTAATGTAATTACTAATAAAACTTTATTAATCACCGCACCTATACTATTAATCTGTATATCAAAAACTCTATCTATAAATTGATAAATATTAGATATATTAACAAATGCACCATATCCTATATAAGTAAATATACCATCTCTCATAAAACCACTTTGAAACAAATTAGTAGTAAACATGATATTATTTAACATTTGAATTGGTCCACCATGAGTAAATATAAATGGAACCATAAAAATAGACAAAGAAATTAACCCAGCATGAATAATCTCTTTTTTGCTAATAGTACGAAGCAAAAGAGCACCAAAAATAAAAGGCATAATCTTAATTGACCCAGCAATACCTAATGCTATATATGATTTATACCGTTTTGACTTATCATGTGATTTATAATATTGAACAAAATACATAAGACTCAACAAACATAAAAATACCGAGTTTCCTCGCTCAATAGTAAATAGCATTGGCAATGAAAATAAAATAATTATATAGAGAGCTTTATTCTCTTTAATATTATTACATAAATTTTCACGCATCGATACTAAACGACTATACAGGGCAACAAACAGAATGCCATGATATAACATTTGCATCATAATGCCGAGCCTAGAATCTCTTATCTCAAAAGCAGAAAATGCTTTAAAATCAAAAAATCGACCGACAATCATATAAAATACATTAATTAATGGTGGATATATTACTTTCCGATCATAAGGGTGGTTAGAATCTCGAATGCTATTAAAAAAATCCATATAAATATCATTCTTATCTGCTATGAAAATCGATGTAAAAGAATGTCCTCTAGATAAAAAGGCAAGAATAAAAAAGAAAATAATATTTACTATACTAAAAATATAAAATAACTGTTTTGCACCAATATTCATATCATTTGTAGATGCTATATATTTTGTAACTTCATATATAGTTCCTAACAAAACTGCCAATACTACTCCAATAATTAAAATCGGATTAATTGGCGTCCTACCAGATAATACAGGAAAAACTACTGTTGAGTGATATAAAAATATCGATGAGTACAATAAAAATATTACGGATAATCCATAAAAGTATTTCTTATTATGAATATTAATTTTATTTTTCATAATTCCTCATCATACATCAAAATTAATTCGTTTTTCCTCTACCACTAAAGGTCTATTCATTACCCGAGCATTAATATTTAAAATGTACTCTCCAAGTAAACCTATAAATATCATTTGAATAGCCCCAAGGAAAAACATACCTATCATTATTGGTGCTGTCCCCATAGGAAATGCACTCCACCAAATTAATTTAGCAATAAATGCTCCCAAAGCTGCTATTAAGCTAATTATAGCTAAAAGAAAACCTAAAAATGTTGCAATTCTAAGTCCAGACTTAGTATAAGAAGTAAAACTAAGCATAGCCGCATCATATAATGTATACCAATTATTACTCGATAATCCCGATCGACGCTCTGCTTGTCTATATTCAATATCCTTACGATTAGGTCCTAATTCAGCCACTATACCTCGTAAAAATGGTAATGGATCATCTAATTTTCTAAGAATATCTATAAAGGATTTATCATAAAGCCCTGTACCTGTAAAATGCTCAATCATTTCTATATCAGACATTTTTTTAATTAATTTGTAGTAGCATGATCTAAGATAATACATAATAGAACTTTCATCACTACTTATTTTTATAGCTGATACAATCTTATAGCCATTCTCCCATTCATGAAGAAATCGCGGGATTAAACTTACAGGATCTTGAAAATCTGCACACATTACAATTGTACAATCCCCTGTTGTTTGGCAAAGGCCATAAAAAGGCGAATTAAATTGTCCAAAGTTTTTAGCATTAAAGATAGCTCTAATTTTAGGATTATTCTTGCATAATGTTTCAATAACTTGACGTGTACCATCAGTAGAAAAATTATCTATAAAAATAATCTCATACTCATATTCTGTCAAAGACTTTTCAAATTGATCAATAATCGCTTCACTTATAGGTCCTACATTATCTACCTCATTATAACAAGGTAATAGAACACTAACCGTTTTCATTTCTTTTCTCCCTATATTTCTTTATCGTTCGAAATGTCCAAAATTTATTTAGCAAAAAGTTAATAGGTATTGTAAAAAATAATGTATAAATTGGTGCTATTAATTTAGATATCAACAATATATCAACCAATACATATAGTACAATTAACCCTAAAATAAGTGATACAAAGTATGCAATATATGTTTTAACTAAAGACTTAAACCAATGTACTTCTGTCTTAAATACATATCGATTATTCCAAAAAAAAGCATTAAAAACACTAATAATCCAAGATAATGTATTAGCTAAAAGATAATTTATATCTAGCCATAATAATAAATAATATACACCAAATGCTATAATCGTGTTAGAAACACCTACAACTGAAAATTTAATAAATTGAACAAGACTATTCATGACTCGTCATTTCCATTAAAATCTCTCGAATACCTTCAGCAAAAGAAATCTCTGGTTTCCAACCTATATCATTAGTTAATGCAGTTATATCTGCTTCTAAATGCATAGCTTGATCTTTATAATAAGCTCTTTCACCAAATCCTAATGGTAAACTTGGATTAATTTCATCTCGGATAATTTCAGCAAACTCTTTTAGTGTTTTGGTTTGACCACTACCAATTACATAGATACTTCCATCATGACCATCTTCAGCTAAGCGGTAAAAAGCCCGTGCTGCATCACCTGCATAAAGGTAATCCCAAATTTGTTCACCCTTTGTCAATGATGGTTTTTCTCCATTCAGTAATGTATTTATAACAACACTAATTAATGTATTAGCATTATCATTAATTCCAAAGGTACTAACGATACGAGTCCAAATATGAACCATTCCTAATTGCTGACACATTACACGTGTCATCTGACCGGTACATAATTTTGCGAAACCATATCCACTATTAGGATTAGTAAGAGTAGAAGGTGATATAACACCTTCCACTCTTCCATATTCAGCTTGACTCCCCGCCCCAATAAACACCTGACAAGATAATGTATGAGCAGTTTTAACAGCTAATAAAGAATTTTTAATATTATCTGTTTGTAACTCCATATTAAAACGATTTTCTGCAGATTCTGTACCCGCCCAAGAAAAATGGAAAAATGCATCACAGGGTACACTTATAATTTTTTCTAATTCCATTATATCTTTCATATCACATTCAATGATATGTACAAGAGGTGACTTAGGAATATTACATATACGTTTGGAATTAGGTCTACAAATAGCATACACCTCTACCCCAATTTGTATCATATATCTAATAATAGCTAATCCTAACACTCCTGTTGGACCAGTTAATACTATACGTTTAATTGTACGACTCATAGTAATTATCTCGTTTCTAACAAATGTTGTATTGCTGCTTTTACTTCTTGCTCTTGAATATCATGAAACACACCTAATGTATAGTCTGTTTGAATAAGAACGGCAGTAATACTTTCACCGATTTGTTTCTTATCTTTTCGAATAGCAGTTAGGATCATATCATAATCAAACCATTTTTCATCTATATCAATAAATTGCAAAATTTTATTACATACGACCTCAATACGTTTTGCATACTCTGATGATAAATATCCTCTCAAAACAGAAATGTAATTAGCCGTAATCATCCCCATTGCAACAGCTAAACCATGTGGAATTTTATATTGACTAGACACTTCATAGGCATGACCAAATGTATGAGCAAAATTCAATAAAACACGAACGCCTTGATCAAATTCATCTTCTTCAATAAATTTCTTTTTGAAAGCTAATGATGTTTCTATATATTGATATAATAAAGAATAATCATGCTCTAAAATACCATCAATATCATTTTCAAAGGCATCAAAACGGTCATGACCTGCTATAACATTAAATTTAACAACTTCACCAAGACCACTTGCATAGTCTTTATTGGTCAATGTCTTAAAAATAGGTTGATAAATATTAATTGTATCCGGCGGATAAAAGGTGCCAAGAAGGTTTTTAAACTTTTTATAATTTAAAGAAGATTTTCCGCCAATGCAACTATCACAAGCGGATAATAATGTAGTAGGATAAAATGTCCATGGAATACCTCTATAGATACTTGTAGCAACAAAACCTGTAATATCTTGTACAATTCCTCCGCCAATTGAAACTAAATGAGTATTACGTTTGCTAGGCATTGTTGTAAGTAATTCACAGATTTCTAATGCAGTATCAATTGTCTTATTTTCTTCGATTGCATTCAATAAATATAATCGATGCTCTGGAAACTCTGGAAATTCATCTTTATAAAGATTATATACATTTTGATCAATAACAAAAAATGTTACTTCTTCTTGTGCCAGTAAATGTAGTTCTTTAAAGGACTCTACAAAATTAACAGAATACGTTTTAAACCGTGATTGGATATCCATTTAGTACTACCTCTAATTCTCTTTTATAACTGGAATATACATATTTTCCTGCAGCTCTTCTCGGGATAAAAATGGTGCCATATCTTCTAAGGGTGGACTAAACAATGAACCATCTGGTAATCGTTTTGTAGAAGACTTTGGTTCAAAAAATTGATTTTTAGAAACAAAAACTTCACAAAGTATATAACCATCATGATTTAATACTTTATTGATACCATCTTGTAAATCATCAGTAGATGTAATGGATACATATGGAATTCCAAAAGCCTCTGCAATTTTTTCAAATTTTGGGAATCCCAAATCTTCACTATCAGGACCAATTCCAACGAAATTAGAATCAAAAATATTTGTTTGAGTAATTCTAATTTGTTGATAACCGTCATTATTTATAAGAAATAACTTTATTGGAAGCTGATTAGTAACAATAGTTTGTAACTCTTGTAAGTTCATCATAATACTACCATCACCTTCAAGGCATACTACTGATTTATTTTTGCCAACACTGGCTCCTATAGCTGCTGGAAGAGCATATCCCATTGAAGATAGAGAGCAATTCATAATAAACCGATCATTTTCTTTAATATAATATGTTTGACTTCCTACTACACTAGCAGAACCATTAGCTACAACACTAATAGCTAATTGAGGTAAAGAACGACTCAATACATCAATAAAATTATATACATTAACTGGTTTCACCTGTTTCTTTTTTATATCAGTCACAACAGGATACTTTATTTTCCACTTATTGCACTGTGCAACCCATTCTTCCTTCTCGGAAATTGGATTACTTTCAGCATAAGTCAATAACTTAGTCATAAAATCTCTCGAGTCACCATGAACAGGTAAATCCACACGCAAAATTGGTTTCTTTAATTCATTTATATCTATATCATTAATTATTGTAAAAGCTTCACGTGCCCAAGTATCAAGGTTCCATCCGACTTGATATACACTTAATCTAGCACCAATAGAAATTAAAAGGTCACTATTTTGAACAGCAAAATTACCAGCTCTATCGCCCATGTTGCCACCACGACCACAATAATATCGATCATCTGTACCAATCAAATCAATACTATCCCAACATGTTACAACTGGAATATGTAATGCTTTTACCAACTGCTTAAATTCATCCATACCATGTGATAAACGAATACCATTACCAGCGTATAATATAGGTCTTTTAGCATTACGAATTTTATCCATTACTAATTCAATAATATTTTGTTTGATAACAGGTATTTGATCTTCTGGTGGTATAAAACCATGTAATTCATCAGTTTCAACAAAAGCACCCTGAATATCTAGTGGAATATCTAACCATGATGGTCCAGGTCGACCATGAGTTGCCATATACACAGCTTTTTCCAAGCAATAACGTATATCATTTGGATTAGTCACCATTTCTGCATAATTTACTAAATTTTGTTGAACTACAGGTACAATATCTACTTCCTGCCCACCAATAGATCTCAAATTAAGGCCTGTAGAGCGAATGGTAAGAGTAGATTTTACTTGACCCGAAATAACAAGCATTGGAGTTGAATCTTGATAAGCACCTATTACACCAGTAAGTGCATTTGTCGCACCTGGTCCACTCGTTACACAAACCACAGCCATCTTCCCAAATCTTTTAGCATATCCTTCAGCAGCAATTGCTGATGCTTGTTCATGATGATTATATATACAAGAAATATTCTTATGATGTCCAAAAGAATCATTCAAGAACATTGCTCCACCACCAGTAACTGTAAACACTTGGGTGATATCATTTTCAACCAGAAAATTTGCTATATAATCACTTACTCTAATTCTCATAAAGTTATAAGTCCTTTCAATCTACTTAATAGATTCTCCACCATCAACTACTATTATGGAACCAGTCATAAAAGATGAATCATCTGATACAAGAAATAGAACAGTATTAGCTATTTCAGCTGAATCTGCAACACGACCTAATAGATTAACATCTTTGAATCTAGAAAAATCACGATTAGTAAAAATATTTGTAGATGTTACCCCCGGGCAAATTGTATTAACTCTAACATGAGGTGCATAATTTTTAGCTAAATGCTGAGAGAATTGAATCATAGAAGCTTTTGTTGAAGCATACATATAACTACGTTTTCCTTTAATATGATATTGAAGACCTATATTTGAAGCATTATTCAATACTACACCTTCAGCAGCTTCTACTAAGGGCATAAATTTTTGACACATATGCATAAGAGCCTTTACATTAACATTAAAAGATGTATCCCAATCTTCATCAGTGATCTCTTCCAAAGCCCCCGTCAATAAAATCCCTGCATTATTAAATAGAATATGTAGTTGTCCATATGTATTTACAACATATTCATATAAAGATTCTATTTGCTTTTTATCAGCTATATCAAAATACTGAATATCAATATTTAATCCCAACAAACTAGATTTGCTATTTAACTCATCTCCGTGTGCTTTATTCCGACCAACAGCGATAACCTTTGCGCCTTCCTTAGCCATTATAATAGCTGATGCCGCACCTATACCAGAGGTTCCACCCGTAATAAGTGCTATCTTTCCTTCTAATTTTCCCATATTAAACCGCCTAATTTTTATATTTAGAGGATGTTATAAAGTGTACTCTAAGCGATGATTGTATATTCACCAAAAACTCTTTGACATAGCTATTTAAATAATCCGCTTTATCACGTACATAACTATATTCTTTACGAATATCAAAATAATTATCATCAATTTTAGAATAACCATCAAATCCTGCTAAATATACATCGTGAACATGACATAAAGCTAGCACTTTTAATATCATAACTAATGAATTATCAATTATTTCTGTATTAGGATCTATTAAATCCCTATAATTTAAAACAAAATCAAATGTACCCTCTGTTTTCATTACATTAGATGTGGCGATAATTTTGGGTTGATTATTAGTGTATCGAACCTCAAGCTCATTCAATACTTGAGTATATCTTTTTGATTTAGTTAAAAAAATATAATCAACAGCAATATCACGAGGTACATAGTTTACCGATATCGTAATTACATCATGATTATCAAAAAATTCATCTACTAACTGACGCTCTTTCTCTATATTTTTACCAGGTCCTATTAACAAAATATTTTTATGACTAAATAGCTCTCGTAATTTATTGCTATCAACAACATCGTTACATATAATATTTTGATACTCTATATATTTCTGTTCTGCATATTTAGCATCATACATCAATTTTTTTGAAAACTCTAAATCATTTAGAATATCAATTATTTGTTTCACTGACAATGTTCTTTTGTCCATGAAGAAAGATATATAGTTAGGATGACATTTTGTATATGAAGAAATATAAAATTGTAAATTATATCCCCAACTTTGTTTTTCATTAATACCTAAAATAACATTATCTATACCCTCCAATATTTGATTAATATCATATTGATGGTTATATTTTTCATTCATATACATCATCAATAACTCTATTGGTGCGTTACCCGCACTTTTCCCCATACCAAACATTGATCCATCTACTAATAAATCTCGTTGAGTAGATGATGATAAAAAACGTACAGCATTAGAAAAGCCTAACTGAAAATTATTATGTGCATGATAACCAATTTTTATAGATGAATCCAAATTACTATCTAGGATGTTTAGAATATGCATTACCTTATCGCCATCCATCAATCCATAAGTGTCTACAATACTATTCGCATAAGGCATTAGTTTATTGACCATATGTGAATATTCAACTAAATCATCATCACTATACGTCGTAGCAGAAACCATTTGGCAAAAAACTAAATAACCTAATCTTTTTAATTCTCTACAATATGATAATGCTTCTTTAGCTACATGTTGTTTAAAAATAACTCGAATACCATCAATAAATGACTCTTCGCAAGGTTTTATATTTTTAATATCACATGTACCATAGTCAATCATGCCTACAATTTTAGCATTACCTTTATTTAAACCAGAAAAAATTTTATCTATAGCTTCTGTATCAGGCATAATCGTACGATTCAAGTCTAATATACGACGATCATCAATAAAACCAATCTCTATAAAGTCTACATTGGAACTAACTAATCTCTTAAATATTTCTAGTATTTTATCATGACCAAATTCCCAATCATTAATATATCCACCATCTCGTAATGTGCAATCTAAAAGGAATCTATCCCCTCTCATGAAATATCTCCGCTCCTTTACATTTGAAATGCTTCGCCAATAGTATTAGCCATATAGTCTAATTTCTCATCAGTCATTCCTGGATAAACCCCAATCCAAAATGTATTATCCATAATTCTATCTGTATTAATTAATTCACCAACCACACGATAACCTTCACCAAATCTGCGCATTTCATCAAAGCAAGGATGTTTTATAAGATTACCTGCAAATAACATGCGCGTTTGTATACCATGAGACTCTAAATAAGAAACAACTTTATCTCTCATACCCGCTTCTTTACAAGTAATTAAGAATCCAAACCAACTTGGATTTGAATTTTTACATGGTTCTGGCAAAATTACTTTATCACTTACTTTTTGTAACTTTTTAAGTAAATATGCAAAATTATGGCGGCGACGTTCTACAAATGAAGGAAATTTCTTTAGCTGAGCTACACCTATAGCAGCCTGCATATCTGTTGCTTTTAAATTATAGCCAAAATGAGAATATACATATTTATGATCATATCCTAATGGCAAATCACCATATTGTTTATCAAATCGATGACCACAAAAATTATCTTGACCAGAATCACATACGCAATCACGTCCCCAGTCACGAATAGAGCGCATTATTTTATTCAGCATTGGATTATTTGTATAAACAGCTCCACCTTCTCCCATTGTCATATGATGAGGTGGATAAAAACTAGATGTTCCTAAGTCACCAATTGTACCTGTAAATTTTTCTTTTCCATTAATAATGTATTTACTCCCCAATGCATCACAATTATCTTCTACAAGCCATAGATTATATTTATCACAGAATGCTTTTACTGCTTGTAAATCAAAAGGATTCCCCAATGTATGTGCAATCATAACAGCCTTTGTCTTATTAGAATAAGCCTCTTCCAATTTAGATATATCAATATTATATTGTGGGATTGTCACATCAACAAATACAGGTACCGCACCAAATTGAATAATTGGTGTTACCGTTGTAGGAAATCCTGCAGCAACAGTAATAACTTCATCACCCCGACGAATAGCTCGTTCTTTAAGCAATGGAGATGTTAAAGTTGAAAAAGCTAATAAATTAGCTGAGGAACCTGAATTTACCAATGCACAATATTTAACACCTAGATATGATGATAAACTATGTTCAAACTGATTTGTATAACGACCAGAAGTCAACCAAAACTCCAACGCACTATCTACTAGATTAACCATCTCCTCTTCATCAAATACACGAGATGCATAAGGAATTCTATCTCCTTCTTTATATACATTTTTAGGCTTATGTACTTCTTTATAATACTCACGTACTAAATCGAGAATTTGATTATGTAAATTAATATTTTTCATTATATATTTCTCACTTCCAAAAATTCATTAATTTGTTTTTCCATCAATATAGAAATAGATTTATTATCACTATAAGCTTTAGCCCATTCAACAGTTTTCTCAACAGCATCTCGCACATGCCATCGAGGTTTCCATTTAAATATAGACTTCATTCGACTACAATCTAATTTCAATAGATTAGCTTCATGTGGTTGATTTTCAAGAGCTTTATTATCCCAGGATAAATCATTTCCCCAATATTTACAGAATAAGTCAACTAATTCACCTGTTGTTATACAGTCCGCTTCATCAGGTCCTACATTATAATAATTGGCATAACTTTGATTATCATATTGTACTGCGGCAATCAAAAGATATGCATACAATGGCTCTAAAACATGTTGATATGGACGTGTAGAATAAGGATTACGAACTACAATTGTTTCTTTTGCTAAGGCAGCACGAATACAATCTGGTACAATACGATTTTCTGCAAAATCCCCACCACCAATTACATTGCCTGCACGAGCAGTTGAAACAGATATCCCCATTCCATCAAGGAAGGATTTCTTATAACTATGAGTTACAAGTTCTGAACAACTTTTACTATTAGAGTATGGGTCAAAACCATCTAACGGTTCATTCTCACGATAACCCCATTCCCATTCTTTGTTTTCATATACTTTATCTGTAGTAACATTCACAACAGATAAAGGCTTATTAAGTGCATTTCGTCTAATGCACTCAAGGATATTTACAGTCCCCATTACATTTGTTTCATATGTATAAACTGGGTTATTATAACTGTCTAATACCAATGGTTGTGCTGCTAAATGCAATACAATATCTGGATTCGCTTTTTTATAAAAGTCTTGTAATGTATCAAGAGATCTTATATCGCCCCACTCTGAATTAATTTCAGAGTCAACCTCAGATAAATTATAAAACTCTTTCATACCTAAATCTGTCATCGGTAAAGAGTAACCATATACCTTAGCACCCCAGTAGGATAAAATTTTAGTTAACCAAGTCCCTTTAAATCCACAATGACCTGTAACTAAAATACTTTTATCCTTGTAAAAATCTTTTAAATTTACCATAGTTTCCACGGAGCATCTCCTGTATTCCACATTTTTTCTAATTCATCTTTTTCGCGTTTTGTATCCATACATTGCCAGAAACCGTTATGAATGTAACTTACAAGTTGACCTTCTTTTGCCAGACTTTCTAAAGGCTTCTTTTCAAATACAGTAGCATCATTTTCTAAATAATCAAAAATTTTAGGTTCTAACACCATAAATCCAGCATTAATAGGCGCACTATCCATAGAAGATTTTTCACGGAAAGAACGAACCGTATTATCTTCTGCAATATTTAAAATTCCTTTAGATTGTTGCAATTGTACAGCTGTAAGCGTAGCAATTTTACCATTATTTTTATGAAATTCTACTAATTTACTAATATCTACATCACAAACTCCATCACCATATGTCATCATAAAAGTTTCATTACCAATATATGGTTGAATACGCTTAATACGTCCTCCCGTCATAGTATTAAGCCCAGTATCAACAATTGTAACCTTCCACGGTTCAGCATGTTGATTATGAACAATCATTTCATTTCCCTTTGTAAAGTCAAATGTAATATCAGAAGTATATAAAAAATAATCTGCAAACCATTCTTTAATCATATGCTGCTTATATCCAGCACAAATCACAAACTCATTAAAACCAAAATAAGCATAGTTCTTCATAATATGCCACAAAATCGGCATACCTCCAATTTCTAACATAGGTTTAGGTTTATACTGACTTTCTTCACTAATACGAGTTCCAAATCCACCAGCTAAAATTACAACTTTCATAATACTTACTCCTTTTTATATAATAATATAAATAAAATATCGTTATCTTATAAATTTTCTCTTTAAGAATAATCCACCTTTTTTAATCCAATTTTGAGGCTCCATAAAGGACACATTTTGCTCCTTATAGTTAATATGATTTGTTTCGAGCCATACATCAAGCAAGATTTCGCTTACAAAGCCATAGATGCGCGATTCGTATGCATCATAATCGGAAATATCTACCCGTTGTTCGATTTCTTCTAAAATGGAGAACATCCACTCACAATATTGATCGAATAGGTCGCGGCGCATAACGAACATATTGAACATATGTGCCCAGGTGCGATTACAAACCTTTGTAAAAGCAGCGCTATATTCTGGATATTTTTCAGCGATGATTTGCTCTGCCGCATCAAGGCCGTCGCTATGATGCGCATTATTATAATGAGAACGGTTAGATTCAATATAATATTTACGCTTATCAGCTACCACAACAGGATATTGTGAAAGTAGTATTTCCCATTCTTGACCTGTAAGAATTTGATTCTTTTTGTCCTCTATGGAACGCACCTCTTTGCGCGTAAAGTAGCGTCTGTAATGAACGAGACCAATATAATCTGCATCAAGATTTTTCCAAGCCCAATATAAACCTGTTAATTCACAGTAATTTGCATTTTTTGAAGAGATATTATCTCCCGTATGATCACCAATATATCCAATATCAGATTTATCTTTACGACCCACATGAATTGGCAAATATACAGAGTCCTCTGGCATCCAATATTGTTTATGTGTAGCGACTAAAATCTTAATATTCACGAACTTCCTCCACCTTATTATTACATGCATTTTTGACGTATACTAAAGCATAACCAAATCCTAATAATATCCAAAAATAATACAGCTCATTTAAGGTTGTTCCTATCCCTGTTAATAAACACTCTATGTAAGCTATTGTAAAAAATATAACAAATGTATCTTTTGAATTTTGAATTATATATTTTAATAATCTAAATAATAACAATAATATAGGAGCCATAAATAATACAAAGCTTATAATACCTGTTTCAGATAAACGAGAAGTATATTCTCCTAACATAGGAATAGAGATATTAATAAGACCTTTATTTTTAATATTATTAATCCACATTTTAACTTCTGTATTATTCAATGTATCTTCATCTAAGTGATTTAGGACATAAGGGGTTCGTAAACCTTGTCCAATACCTAATAATGGATTTTCTATGAATATATTCAAATCGGCTTTCATTACACCATATCTTTGGTTATTACTACGACTACTCTTTTTAGATAAAGATGTAATATTATTCTCTCCATAAGAAGAAATTTGGTTTACTACTTGTTGTGTAGAGATATTCTTTGTATCTTTAGTTAACACATTTTGAGTATAAAGAACATTAGATGTATATACGATATTACCAAGGAAAGCAAATAAGCCTATCAAAGTTACAAGAACTGCATGTATTATAAATCTTTTATCTCTAAATTTAATACAAAGCACTAATATAAGTAATATATGATCTATCAATAAAAAGACAGTTGCAGTTCTGCTATTTGCCAATAAAGTAATCATCTCAAGCAGCATAACAATAATAGAGGAATAAACTACTAACTTCTTATTTTTTGATGTAAAAATAATATTCCATAAAAAGGGGATTGTAATAACTGTATAAATACCTAAAAAAGATGGCTCTGGGAAAAGAGAGCGAAGTTGTAATTCAGGCCAAAACAATGGTGGCCACCAAGTATTATTAATCTCAATAGCGTGAACAATAGGTCTTATGTACGTTAATACAGAAAGTGCCCATTGTTGTCCACCAAAATAAAATAGTTCAATAACACCAAAAACAACAACTAGACTAGCAGAAATTAATGAACCCTTACTTACTATTTTCAAAATTGTTTCAGAGCGATTTTTATACCAATAGAAAATCAAATAAGAAAATCCAAATGTAAAAATAAGTTGAGTCAAAGAGTTCTTTAAAACCCTAAAGCAAAAATGAATAACCGATAATGTATATTCACTCACAGATTCATTAAATATGAATTGAATTATGGCTTCCAATTTATGATTCATATAATTAGTGCCAGGAACTAAATCATAGTAAGGGAAATTAATCAAACCATGAACTAAAGATACAGCAATACTGAAACCTAAAAAAGTTATATATAATAATTCTTTCCAATATAAATGATATTGAAGTAGACTATGTCTTTTTAGCCATACACTATATACTAAACAAATAAATAGTGTATAAAATGATGCTTTTGCTGAAAACTCACCACCTAAAAAACCTATTCGTAAAGACATGGGGATTACAGGAAATATTACAAATATAAAACTTAATCCTATTAAACTATCAATATATTTATTACTAGACATATACTCTCATCCTACTACTCTCATCTTATGATTTTAATTTTATTAACTTGGAATTACCAAAAATCCAAGAGGTTATTTTATATCTATCAAAAAACTTAACAATAAAAATAGGCACTATTGTACTAATCATACTAGATAAAATTAAACACACCATGATATTGTCAATAGACAAGTGCTTAAATATAGTTCTTAATGGTCCAGAAAAATATAAATGTAAAATATAGATTCCTAAAGAGTAACGACCACAAATATTCCAAATAGTAACCCATTTTATATTCTTAAACTTAAAAAATAGAATAGATAAAAAAACAGAACCTGATATAGCACATATAAACTTTAAAATATTATGCACTTCTATATAAGGGAATGTAATCACTGCCAGGACAATACTAATCAAACCAATACCATTCAACTTATTACAAATAATGGTCCTGAGTTGATCCTGATACAAACATAGTGTAGATCCTAATGTAAAATACACACCTCCATAAATAATCAAATTAATAATTTTCAATAATCCATGAACGGGTGGCATAAAAAAATACAAACATAGAAATATAATAAAGACTATTGTAGGCTTTATTATAGATTCAAATATAGGAATAGCTACAAAAAGCCAAATCAGTACATATAAAAACCATAAATAGGAAAGAGGAGCTATATAAATATGCATCAAATCAACTAGATTAAAATGATCACTCATCTGGATATTCCCATACAATGTTGCATAATATTTAGATAACCAAAATACAACCGAGAATAATAAATACATAGGGACCATGTTTAAAAACTTATTAGAAATTTTTTTTAGCAGACCTGAATTTTTTCGAGACCATGTAAACTTATATAAAAAACCACTAATCAAAAAAAATAACGGCATATGAAAACTATAAATTACATCATATACAAACTGTAAACTCCATTGATATTCTGTAAAAGTTTCTGCTCGAATATAACCAAGAATAACATGACCAACAACAACTAAAAATATAGCAAAACCCTTTAGCGAATCTAGCCACTCAATTCTCATTCTTAAAACTCCTTATTACATAGTGTTAAAGCACTAGCAATGACCTTATCCATATCGTAATATTTATATTCCCCTAAACGACCACCAAAAATAACATGGGAAATCGTTTCAGCTTTTTTAACATATTTTGCGTAAAGATCTAAATTCTTTACGTCATTCACTGGATAATAGGCTTCTTCGCCAATTTTCCAGTCTTTTGGATATTCTTTTGTTACATATGTAACAGGTTGTGTACCAAATTCAAAGTGTTTATGCTCGATGATGCGTGTATACGGAATATCACCTTCTGTATAGTTCACAACGGCAACACCTTGATGATTTTCCTCTTCAAGACGTTCTGTTTCAAAGTGAAGCCCCCGATATT
>ENA-OWLZ01000151-OWLZ01000151.1-metagenome-genome-assembly--contig:-NODE-151-length-19464-cov-7.521614_pt1 | contig 19464 bp, 14 predicted proteins | sample MGYA00245341_ERZ651117 | MGnify/ENA primary metagenome ERZ651117 (study PRJEB26857, sample SAMEA4031763) | metagenome | biome: human; feature: oral; material: saliva | place: Philippines | collected 2014... | reverse complement strand
CCCTCCTTGGTATCATCTTCATAACCACTCATCGTCGTTGGATTAGTAGTATCAGTCGAAAGATGAAAGACAACCAATACGAACAACTTGAAGGGTTTCAGAGGAGTAGATAAAGAAAATATCACTCAATCAAGCATAAACCAGAAATATCTATTCGCTTGATTTGTTTGATTAAACTATATCACTACATTTGAGAATTTTTATAGACCTTCCGTTGAACACATAGATTATAAATAGAATAAAGACTTATACACTTGATTAGTATGATTATATCAAATTAGATGATCTTATCAAGGGGTTAGCTTGCCAGATAAGATGCAAATAGATACAATGTCTATCCATATTCTACAAATAGCTTATCCCCCATATCATTGGCTCCTGTAAACTATTTTCATTTGATTCAGAACCAATCTATGCTCATTGAGGTTCTAAAAAAGGCCTCATTGACTTGCAAAAGATGCCCTTTTGGCGTGTTATTAACGCCCTTTAGAAGTCAAATTAGGCACCTTTTACTTTACCACAGTATAACTAACTGATTTCCTTTTAGTTGCAAACCTACTTTTTATATATATTTTTATCCTTTATTACAGAGTTTTTATCTGAAATTATGTAATTCTTTTTCAGAGTCATATCGGTCTTTTTGAAGTAATAAAATGAAAAGGCTTTCTGTATAGAAAGGCGATAATAGAATAGACCGTTAAGGTCCTTAGCTGTGTTTTTATATAATGTCTAACTTCTGTTACTCCGTTAAAAAATATACGAAAAGCATCCACACGTTTAAAGTAAGAACCACAAATGGTTTCACTCCACAATTCATGGTATTATTAGTCAAAATAGGTTTTAACAACCTACATGAAGTAAAATTTATAAAAAACAATCATCTATTAAAAGATTTTTCGAAATTACCAAATAAATTAAATATATTTCATTATCTTTGCATTTATAGTCCTAAACATGATACACCGATATTATAAGGAGTGTATATTCCTTAATGAACGATGTCTGATTGAGTGACAAGCTACCCATAACCTAAAATATAAAGCCAAAACAATGACCAAAATAAAGACACTGACCATACAGTTTGATACCCCCTTACGGCGATCAGAAATCCCACTATTTCGCGGAGCCATTATTGCAGCAATTCCATCAAGCAATATCCTATTCCATAATCACAATGGTACATCCCTACGGTACTCTTACCCTCTGATACAATATAAACGTATTGGTGGGAAAGCTGCTATCACCTGCATTGGCAAAGGGGTAGACGCAATGGAAGAGCTGTTTGTTAATGCTGACCTGAACCTTAACATCGGCAGACGAAAAGTAAAACTAAAGATTGAAAGTATCAAGGCTGAAGAAGTTGATGTAAGCAGGGCATCTTCTCCCATCTCTTACCACATCCACAGTTGGCTGCCATTAAATGGAGAAAATCACACACAATTTCACTCAACTGAGAGTATGGTGGAAAGAATAAAGATGCTTGAGCAAATCCTGACTGGTAACATCCTCTCGCTACTCAAAGGATTAGACACCTTTATTGACTTCCAGCTACAGACGGTCATAACAGACTACTGTATTGGAAGACCCGTCACTTACAAGCATTTAAAATTAACAAATATAGACCTTACTTTTACAGCAAACATACAGCTGCCACAGCATATCGGAATAGGAAAGCACAGCAGTATGGGAGCTGGATTACTATCAAAAAAAGCAAAAACCAATCTATAACGTATGACTAAATATTTATACGGAGCATCCGTACAAGGAATCCAACAGTTTATTTTCCAGACAAATGAGCTGAAAGACATTGTTGGAGCAAGTGAATTAGTTGAGTCCATCTGTACAGAACTTTTCAAGAAAGTTGTTGGGCAAAAATGGAAAGAAACGAACCAGGTAATCTCGGCAGCTGGAAATGTGAAGTACATATTCGAAGACAGGGCTGAATGTGAAGAAGTTGTACGCAACTTTCCACGTGAGGTGATGACCAATGCTCCTGGGGTGACAATCAGTCAGGCCGTGGTAGAACTCGGAAATGACTTTGTCAAGTCTGTAAATGAATTAGAAAGAAAACTACGAAGCCAACGAAACAAGCCTTGTAAAAGTATCATTGTCGGCAGACTCGGATTCAGCCGATCACCACAAACAGGTCTTCCCATAACAGAACTGGACGAAAAGAAAGAGAAAGAATATGACGCATCCACGTATGCAAAAATAAAACATAACAAGGTTGTAAAGTTATGTCAAAAAAGCTTCGGTGAAAAGGTAGATTTAAAGCCATCTTCTATTCCTTTTGATGTGGAAAAAATGACTGGCAAAAATGACTGGATTGCCATCATCCACGCTGACGGAAATGGATTAGGCCAAGTAGTACAGAAGATTGGACACAATATAGAAGACTTCAAACAGTTCTCTAAGGAGTTGAACAATGCTACTATAGATGCCGCCAACGATGCTTTCAGGAAAGTCAGCCCCGAACACGGATGGGAACAGACCATCCCCATTCGCCCAATTGTGTTAGGAGGTGATGATATGACCGTTATCATCCGTGGAGAACTCGCCATCGAATATGTGACAGAGTTTATGAAAAAGTTTGAACAACACAGCAGCGAAGGGAACTTGAGACCTATCCTGGAAAAAGCTGGTATGAAACGACTCACATGTAGCCTTTATAAAATCGTCCTATCCATTTTATTACGGTTATGCATTGGCAGAGCAGCTCTGTAAATATGCAAAGAAAACTGAACCTCATACCTCAACCTCAAGCCTGATGTTCCATAAAGTTCAAGATTCATTCATAAACAACTATGAAGACATCGTACAACGTGAACTGAAGACATCTGAAGGTAGTTCCTTCTGCTTTGGCCCTTATTATCTCAATGAAGGGGAGCAACCAAACGGCTACTATACGATAGAGAAACTCTATTCTTTATGCCAAAAAATTGGTGAAGACAAAAACGAGGGAATAAAGACGGGTATAAGACAGTGGCTGACACTTATGCACGAAGACGAAGCGAAAGCTGTACAAAGACTGAAACGTCTCAAAACACTGAATGAGGACAAAGACTCCATTTCTATAATTGAAGCACTGACAAATGGCAGAAAAGGAAATGAGAAAGTACAGGCTTTCCCTGCCTATGACGTGCTGACATACCACACTATTTTAAACCAACAGACCAAGGAGAAATAATGATGACCGAAATCAAATACAAAATAACATTCTTTTCAAACTGGCATTGCGGTTCAGGACTCGCAGCTGGAGCTGACACCGACGAGCTGGTCATTAAAGACCGTAATGGACTTCCTTATGTCCCAGGCCGTACGATAAAAGGATTACTGCGTGAGGCAGCAATGATGCTCAAGCAGTTCACAGTCATACCGGGGGAAAGTATCAACAGACTTTTCGGTAAAGGTGGAGACGCTGTGGACTTTGGGTGTAGAAGTGAAGTTTCATTTACCAATGCAACACTTAGTGAGGAAGAACAGAACAGTATAATCAGCAACGAACTGACCAAGCATCTTTATATGTCTGTAGCCTCAACAGCTATCGGTACGGATGGGATTGCTGTTGACCATTCACTCAGAAAGATCGAGACAACCATTCCTTGCTGCGTATATGGCAGAGTGATGAATGTCGACGAGCAAGACATTGATATCTTGCTTCAGACCTTCAAATGGATTAAACGATTAGGATTAGGACGCAACCGTGGATATGGTCGCTGTGAGATAACAAAAGAAGGTTAAGCTATGGAAAAAATACAATTTAAATGCGAATTGCTTTCAGACATCGTTCTGAATGACTCATCTGCAACAGAAGGGAAAAGAAGAAGTTTAGACTTTATCCCTGGAAACAATTTCCTGGGAATAGTTGCAGCACAACTATACAAGAAAACAGACGATGCTGCGTGGGATATTTTCCATAGCGGTCACGTCCGCTTTGGTGATGCTCATCCATCAGCTGACGGCAAAAGAGGGTTACGTATCGCAGCTTCTATTTTCTACCCCAAGTTAGAAGGTATGGAAACAGGTTGTTATATTCATCATCTGACAATGCAAAATGACAAAATCCGTGCAATGCAACTGAAGCAATGCCGAGAAGGATTTTACATATACGACCAGAACAAACTCGCCACTCAGGTTGTTGTAAACAAAGACTTTGCCATCAAGTCTGCCTACGATAGTGATATGAGAAGAGCTAAAGATAGTCAGATGTTCGGCTATGAAGCTTTATGCAAAGGGCTCATTATGTATTTCACAGTAGAGTTTGAGAATGAGGCTAAACAATATAAAGAAGCTATCATCAAGGCACTATGTGGTCATCACCATATTGGACGTTCACGTTCTGCACAGTACGGTTGGGTTGAGATAACAGAATCTCCATTTGAGGAAATTGCCACAACACAACAGTCCATTCAAATTAAAGGCAAACAATATCTGACTGTATATGCAGACAGTCGTCTTATCTTTCTTGACGAGAATGGCAACAATACTTTCCAGCCTTCTACACATGATCTCGGTATAGAAGATGAAGAAGCTGAAATTGATTGGGCACTGTCACAGATACGTACATTCCAATATGCACCTTGGAACTATAAACGCCAAGCCTTTGATACCGACCGCTGTGGCATAGAAAAGGGAAGTGTTTTCCTTGTCAGGACAAGTGCTGGCATTCCTCCTGAGAAGACTGTAGGTTATTACAAGAATGAAGGGTTTGGACACATCATTTACAACCCTGTTTTCCTGCAAGGAGATGAGGATGGTCTTTCGCTTTTCAAATTCTGCAGACAAAAGGGTGCTGTTTCTAACAGCCAACCAACAGAGGCGAACAGTAGTCTAATCCAATTCCTGAAAAAGAAGAAGAAAGAATCTGAAGCTGATAATAATATAATCAAAGAGGTCAATAAATTTGTAGAAAAGAACAAGGAACTTTTTTCTCAGGACTTATTTGCTTCACAATGGGGCAGTATCCGCGCTCTTGCGATGACATATAATGATGAAAAGAAACTAAAAAAGGTTATTGGATGCGACGAACAGGAGAATCCAGACAAGAAACAAGGCTATATCAATCACGGCGTTGCTGCTGAAAGGTGGAACGAACGTGGACGCCAGAAAGTACTTAAAGATTTCCTGAAAAATCCACAGTTCAAAGGACACCTACAAGAAGCCGTCATCAACCTGGCTTCAGAAATGGCTAAGATATGCAAATCATAAACAGGAACAGAAATGAAGAATACATATAAATACAGACTGCTGTCAAGAATAACCTTAGAAGCACTCTCACCACTTGTCATTGGCAGTGGAAACAAGAATATAAAGACCGACTCTGTTGTTGCAAAGGATGTAAATGAACTCCCATATATTCCAGCAACGACCTTAGCTGGACTCATTCGTCATTCACTTCCAGAAGAAGAACAAAGAAAATGGATGGGATACCAGACAAAAGAAAAAAGCTATGGCTCTCAGCTCATCCTATCAGAAGCAAAAATTCTCTCAGAGGATGGGAAGCCTATTGATGGTCTGAGTAATAAAGAAGATGCTGTCAAACAGTTATGCCATCGACTACCCATCCGCCAACACGTACGCATCAATCATCAAGGAGTAGCTGAAAAGAACGGAAAATTTGATGAGGAGATTGTCCCTAAAGGTATGCGTTTCTGCTTTGAAATGGAACTGATGTCTGAGAAAGATGATAATGAGATAATGGATAAAATTCTCTCAACAATCCTGTCAAACGGCTTCCGTATTGGCAGTGGAAGTAGGAGCGGATTCGGACAGATATCCATAGTCAGCATCTTACACAAAAAACTGGACCTCAGCACTCCAGAGGATTTAAAGCTATATCTCAGCAAGTCTTCTTCATTAGAAAATATATGGGAGGGATTTGAACCCTATACCCCTGCTGAAAATACAAATACTGACTACATCAGCTATGAGCTGACCCTACAACCAACTGACTTTATGTTCTTTGGAGCAGGCTTCGGTGACGAGCATTCAGATATGACCTTTGTCAGAGAACCTGTTATTCAATGGGACAATGATGACAGGGCCAATATTATCGAAAAGGAAAAGGTAATCCTTATACCTGGTTCATCTGTAAAAGGAGCATTGGCGCATAGGACTGCCTATCATTACAACAAACTTAAACGTTGTTTTGCTGACGACAAATCAGCAGAGGAACTACAAGAATACGTTGGAAAAAAGAACAAAGCAGTAAGGCTACTGTTTGGTTCAGAAGGTGACAACAAAGGCAAAGACAAGAAACGGGGCAACATCCTCATTTCTGATGTTACCCGAATACAGACTGAAGAACTTGAAAAGAAAGTTCTCAATCACGTCAAGATTGACCGTTTTACAGGTGGAGCTGTAACAGGAGCACTTTTTTCAGAGGAAATACTATACGCTCCCGAAGTTTCCTTCACTCTTGAAATTCTGCTTGATAAAGCTGCTATCAAAGAAGTTAAGGAGAATAAGGAAGATAATGTAGATAAGAATAAAGCCCTCGAGGCTTTTGAAACTGCCCTAACCGACCTGTGCAAAGGCTATCTCCCATTAGGCGGAAGTGTGAACAGAGGTAATGGAACTTTCAAAGGAAGTTTAAAGAAAAATGGAGAAACTATCTATGAATAATATAAATGACATTGACTTCGCCCTTACTTATGAAGGGTATCTATGGATGAGTGACGAGCAACATCCAAAAGTATTTCACCCCGAGTCACAAGTTGACTCTACTCTGTTTACAAAAAAAAATCCATTCGTAGTAGAAGGATATCTTTTTAACAAACAGACAGGTCTTTCTCTCAATATTAAATATATTGATGGACAATACCATATATTCCGTAACATAGTAGAAAAAACCGACTTAGATAGCCAGAACAAAAGTAAGAACATCGATACAGTTTATTATCTTACGCAGCGCATAAATATCCCAGGAAAAAGATGGGCTGCATTCCTACGTTACTGGAATGAGAAGGCAGATTCTTCCTGTCTCGGTATGAATGTGCTGGAAGTAGAAAAAGAAGTTTTTATTGGATTTAAATAAAAGGAGGAGTAGACTATGCCTAATATGAAATCACCATTTAACTTTGTTCCTGTTTCAGATAAAGTTTACTTTCCTGACTGGAGCGAACAGATATCCCATGATGTACCCTTTTCAGACGGAGTCAATGGTACCATTCATCTACATATAACAACGCATACACCAACGTTTGTACGCAACGGACACACCAAAGAGGATGCAGAAAAGAAATATCCAACCTACAATAGTTTTTCAAAAATAGCAAATCGATATTTCATCCCTGCGACATCTATCAAAGGTGAAGTACGCAATATCTTAGAGATATTAAGTTTCTCTAAGATGAATATAGATCGTAGCAGCTTATTTGCACAACGAGAATGGGACAATCCCGATCTTTACACACTTAAATCCAACCCATCAGAAGTTCGCTGTGGTTGGTTAAGGAGAAAGGGAAATGACTACGAAATTATTAATTGTGGAAAGCCATATCGTATCAGTCATAAACGTATTGATGAATTTATCGGAGAGAATGTTATGGAAAATATTTTCTCCGAAAGAAATGGCATAAATCTAAATGAGAAAAAAGAAGAGAAAGACCCCAAAACAGCCATTTTCAAATACGAACTTATGAAAAAGAAAGGGATAGATTTAACGAATCTATCCTTCGAAATAGATGAAGAAGCATGTAACAGCTATAATACCCGCAGAGTACTTGTATCTGACAACGGAACTATTGAAGGTACTATAGTACTGACAGGACAGCCTGACCGATGGGCAGAAAGAAACAATCCATCTATAACACGCTCAAAAGGCAAATATTATGAATTTGTATTTGCAAATAACGAAGAAGTTATCAATGGTAAAAAGGCTTATGATGTTTCAAAAGAGACTTTTGAACATTATAAATTTATCTATCAAGACTCTGCCGAATGGCAACGTATCAAAGATGATATTGAAACCCAGCAAGGTGTACCTATATTTTTCAGGGTTAATGAGAACAAAATAAAAGATTTTGGCATGGCTTTTTTATATAAACTCCCATACGAAAAATCCTCATTTGAAGTATTGCCGAAAGCACATAAAATCGAAACTCCAGACCTCGCACAATGTATCTTTGGCTATACATCTAAAAATAAGAGCTTGAAGGGAAGAGTACAATTTGGTCATGCTTTCTCCAATGATGCACAACCTGATAAAGACTTCACTTTAACTCTGAACTCTCCTAAGGCCTCTTATTATCCCATTTACATCCGACAAGATGGAAGGAATGGTATCGTAACACGGTACGAAACTTATAATGATGGAAAACTTTCTGGTTGGAAACGCTATCATATCCGTAAGAAAACATGGGAAAAATCGATGAATAGTGAGAAGTTAGATACCATCATTCATCCTGTCAAGAAAGGCTCAACCTTCCACGGGAGCATATCTTTCCATAATCTCCGGCCCGTTGAACTCGGAGCATTACTCTCTGCTCTCACCTTTCACGGAACAAGCGGATGTTACCATAGCTTAGGACAGGGAAAACCATACGGATTCGGCAAGGTAACCTATAATATAGAACTCGATTGTGACAATAATAATAATGAACTGGAATATTATATGAGTTCCTTTGAATATACTATGGCCCAACACACAAGTTGGATAGGGTCTGAGCAGGTAACAACACTTTTAACGATGGCTGCAAATGAAGTTGAAGGAACACCATTTGAGTATATGACAATGGAAATGGGAGGAACAAACGAGTTTATTCTTGCAAAGAGTAATAACGAATACCTTGCTCCTGCAAAACAAATACTTGAGAAAAGAGTCCAACCACAGTCTTTATATGAACGTGGAAAAAAAATAAAAGAAGAAGAAAAGAAAAAGGTCGAAGATTACTATATCAAGCTGTTTGTAGAAATACAAGGAATGCCTCAACAAGAAGAAGCTTCTCAAAGATTTAATGAGATAACAGCAGAGCTTACTAAAAAGTTTGAAGATGAACAGAATGAAGAATGGAGTGAACTCTATAAAACTCTGAAGATTAACTGGATAAGCAAGCGAAAAGATTTAGAAGCAAAGTTTACAAAGGATGAAAACAAACAGAATTTTGCAAATGGTTTGACCATGCATCTTACACATCTCACTTCTTACGGAGTCTGGGAAACTCGTATGAAAAAGTGGGAAAAATGGTGTGAAGAATATGATGGGGGTAGAAGCTCTCTGACCGATGAAGAGAAACAGGCTGCTAAAACACGTCTTGCCGAACTTTATAAAGACTCCAAGAAAGCTGACCAGAAGAAATTCAAGTGGGGAATTGCATCCAAAATTCTTGGAGAAGAAGTAAACCCCGAAATATTAATAACATTTCTAAAAAAATAACAACTATGGCAAAGGTGCTTATTTCATTTTTAGGAACAGGCTCACTTAATAGGACCCCAAACAATCAGTTCGCCAATAGTAGTGACCGACTATATCGTACTGCCAAATACCATTTCAGCAACAACGAAGAGAGTGAACACACCTTCGTTGCTGCTGCACTTGCTGAACACAATAATATTGACAAAATCATATTAATTGGAACCGTACATTCAATGTGGGAGGAAGTCTATCGGTACTTTGCAGAGAAGAACGGCAAAACTTTCGATGAGGATGTTTATTTCCAGATATTAGAACATTGTGAGAATGCTACTCATAGGACTGAACTTACTATTCCCCATATAGAACTCATAGAACAGTCTATAGGCAGCAAAGCAAAGATTATTCTGATTAAATATGGTATCAATGATGAGGAAACGCAAGAGAACATCAACACAGTATTAGGGATAGAACAAGAACTTAACGAGAAAGACGAGGTTATTGTTGATATCACCCACTCCTTCCGCTCACTCCCTATCCTAATAATGAACCTCCTGATATATCTTCAGACTGTGAGCAAGAAAAAGATAAATATCTCGCACGTCTATTACGGGATGTTAGAGGTAAACAAAGAGCTGGGACACACTCCTGTTACCGAACTCAGCAGTATGCTTGATATTAGCAAATGGATTACTGGAGCCTATGCTTTTGAAAACTTTGGTAATGCTTACCAAATCGCTGATTTAATCGAAAGTGAGAATAAAGATGTTAGCGAGCGTCTGCGTCGCTTCTCAAACCTTATGAACCTGAATCATTTAGGTCTTCTAAAGAGTGAGATTAACGGCCTGAAGGCCATTAAGAATACAACATATCGAACGCTGATACCGAGTCTTATCATAACACCTATTGTAAATAGATTCATCGCACAATTTGATAATATCAGAACGTTATCTCTCTTCCAGCTTAGATTAGCCAAATGGCAGTTTGAGCACCATAACTATACAGCCGCCTATATATCTGTCATAGAAAGTATCATCACTTACACATGCGAAATCAACAACAAAGACTGGCAGAAGCGTGAAATAAGAGAAGAAGCCAAAGATGCTCTTCGAAAACAAAATAACACGTGGAGAGTGCAGGGAGAATTAACGAATATATTCCGTGAAACTAATCATATCAGAAATAGCTTGGCACACTCTATTGAGACTGATACAAGACTTAATGATATGATTAAAATACTTAAAGAGAATCTCAGCGCATTATCAAATATCATTAAGCAGTAGACTTTATATGGCACGAAAACTATTCATATCCGTTCTCGGAACAGGTCTATACGAAAAAGGTGTATATACACAGGGAGACTTCAGGTCCAGTGAAACAAGATTCATCCAACAGGCAACACTTGAGTTGATTGGATGTAAGGAAACTTGGACGGAAGAAGACAGGGTTTGCATCCTGCTCACAGACAAAGCGAAAGAATTAAACTGGGAGGTATCATCACGCGAACATCCACATACGAAGGAGAAAATAGCCTACGAGGGACTGAACACCTTGCTCCAAAGCATGGATTTGTGCCCTCAGATTACCCCGGTATCAATCTGCGATGGGAAGAATGAGAACGAAATGTGGAAGATATTCCAAACTACATTTGAGCTAATACAGGATGGGGATGAACTTTACTTTGACCTCACCCACAGTTTCCGCTATTTACCAATGCTCATTCTTGTTCTTAGCAATTATGCAAAGTTCTTAAAGTACATCCGCATAGCACATATTTCATACGGCAACTATGAAGCACGTAACGAAGAGGGTTCCCCTATCGTAGATTTGCTACCGCTGACAGTTCTTCAAGACTGGACCTTTGCTGCTGCCGATTTCCTACACAATGGACGTAGCGAACAGCTGACACAACTAACCCAACAGGTATTTAAACCAATCCTCCGAGACACAAGGGGAGAAGACCAACAGGCGCAGGCACTCAGAAAATTCTCAGAAGCTCTGAATAATATAACAAACAATCTTCAAATGTGTCGTGGACTAAATATTACCAAGGATAAGGACATCTGCCGTCTGAAAAAATCTATCGACCAGTTATCTGAAGACATCATTGCACCTTTAGTTCCTGTGGTGAAAAGGATAGAGCGATCATTTACGAACTTTATCCCAGACTCTAATATCCTTAATGGCTTGCATGCGGCACAATGGTGCTGCGACAACCACATGTATCAACAGTCAATAACAATTCTGCAAGAAACAATTGTAACCTATATCTGCAATAATAACGAGCTCTCTGTAACTGACAAAAATGCACGAGCTCTGGTCAATACGGCTTTCTTCATTGTAGATGAAAAACTACAGCAGAATGAAAAGAAATGGACTCTCCCGAACTATGGTAAAGGTAACGAGGCTATTGACAAGGTGAGAGAACTTATTAAATATCCTGACATAGAAAAACTATCCAATAGCTTTAAAATAGCTTCAGATGTACGTAACGATTTCAACCATGCTGGATTCCGACCTAACCCGATGACTGCAGACAAACTCGAACATAAAATAAAAGAAAGCATTAATAAAGTTCATAATATAATATTTGGTGATTATGTTCATCAACCTCTCTAACCACCCTTTCGCCACATGGTCATCCTCGCAACTATCAGCTGCGAGGGAATATGGCGAACTGCAGGAAATAGCCTTTCCGAATATTGCCCCAGAACTTAGCAAGGCTTCCGTACAGAAGGAGGCTGCTGCCTGTGTAACGATGATACTGGAGACCTACCCTACAGAAAACCTAACGGTACACATCATGGGTGAACTTACTTTCTGCTACTATGTCGTCAGACTACTGAAGAAAGCGGGAATACGTTGTGTTGCATCTACTACTGAACGTATTGTAGAGGAAACCGAAAACCATCGAAAACTTGTAGAGTTCTCCTTTGTCCAGTTCAGAGAGTATTAACCATAGCCATCAAAAAAATGACAGAAAAGAAAGACAAGCAGATAGTTCTGACACCTTCCCAACAGCAGGCTTTCAATAAGTTGAAAGACTTTGTCAACGGTAGTAGTGCCAACACATTCATCCTTACCGGATATGCTGGAACCGGAAAGACTACACTGATGAAGACACTCATTGAGTGGATAAACGAGCAGAACAAAGAATTCCAACTCCTTGCCTCGACGGGCAGAGCAGCAAAGATTCTCAGCAACAAGACAGAATGTGAGGCTATGACAGTTCATAGTTGCATCTATACCTTTGCAGATTTCAATCAGGATATCGAAAAGGTCGTCAACCAGATTGACAACTCAAAAGGTATTGACGATACAGGACAGTTACTATTGCAATTTACATCAGCCCCTGCAAAGAATGCTGATTATGACCGCAAAATCTATATCATAGACGAAGCGTCTATGATTTCTGACTTTCCCGATAAAAACCCTACGCAGGCTATATTTGGAACAGGAAGATTACTACACGATCTCGTCAACTACGATTGCAAAGGCTGTTTTATCTTTGTAGGTGATGCATGTCAGCTACCACCTATTGCACAAGAATTCTCTCCTGCACTGGACAAAGAATATCTTAAAGATATTCACAATATGACTGTTGAACGTGCTACGCTCAATGAGATTGTACGTCAGCAGGATGGCAACGACATTGTCATCGCTGCCACACGTATGCGCACACTCTATCAGAATCCGCCTCAAGTAAAATGGGGAAAGTTTCCTTTCCGTGGTTACAAAGACATCAAGATACATCCTAATCAGTTATCAATAGTCAATGCCTATATCAACAACGTAAAACAGAACGGTTTTGAAGAAGCCACCCTTCTCTGTGGAAGCAATGCCGCCTGCAACATACTGACGAATATCGTACGTCCTGCACTCGGTTTCAATAAATCTTTACTTGAAGTGGGCGAACTACTACTTATCACACAGAACAACAATACGACAAGACTCATGAATGGTGACCTCGTAAAGGTTATCTCCACAGAACGCCGCATAAGACGTGCAGGACTCACCTTCCTGCAAGTTGAAGTGGAAGAAATGGTTAGCAAGCAAACTTTCTCTCTCCTTCTCATAGAAGACATTCTATATGGTAATATGACTAATCTTACACAAGAATCTCAAAAAGCACTCTTCATCGACTTCTATCGACGAATGAAGGAACAGCATATCAAACCCAAGACTGATGCCTTCAAGACTGCTATGTTTAACGACCCTTACCTCAATGCCCTCCGAGCTGTCTATGGCTATGCCCTTACTTGTCACAAGGCACAAGGAGGAGAGTGGAAGGACGTGTATCTCGACATTCCCCGACGCCTCAGCCACTCTCCGAAGCGTTCAGTCTATCAGTGGCTCTACACTGCTATGACACGCGCCAGTGATTGTCTACACGTAGCAGATGATTTCTTTATTGGTTGAGGACTTTTAATAAAGACCATCAAATAAGAGCTATTGCTCTCTGATAAAACGAGGATGTACAGGGCCTCCGCACCATTAGTGCGAACGCTCCGCACACAACGTGTTAAGCATTAGCACCACGGGAAAAGGAGGCGAAAAAAATGAGAATCATCTCCATTGTAACAAGATAAAGCATTCCTTCTGACGTCTTACCTAAAATAGGCAAGTTCTATCAGACATCAATAATAAAGAATAAAAATAAGATTTAAACACAGTTCTAACTTTATGGAATTAATACTCAACACATTTGGCGTTTCACTTAATCGTGACAATGAAGGTTTCGTTATCAATACATCTGAGGGTAAACAACGCATACCTGCTGTAGGCATAGATAGCATACAAATCAGCCGTGGTGCACAGATAACAAGTGATGCCGTAATGCTCGCGATAGAACACGAGATAGAAGTAATGTTCATGGACAAGGCTGGAAAGCCTATCGGACGTATATGGAGTCCTAAATATGGTAGTATTTCTACTATTCGAAAAGGGCAGTTGAACTTTATCTACTCTCACAACGCAGTAGACTGGATAAAGGAAGTCCTACTCAAGAAGATAGAAAATCAACAGGCTCTGATGTTACTTTTCAACAATGATGACCATCCTAAAACGGATACAGAAAAAAACATAGCAAGATTAGAAGACTACCGCAACAAAATCCGCACACTTGATGGCGACATTGTTAATGACATTGCTCCTATGTTACGTGGATGGGAGGGACAAGCCTCACGCATATATTTCAGCACTATAAATGCATTCCTTCCAGAGCAGTTTCGCTTCAATATCCGTTCACAACATCCTGCACTCGACATCACAAATGCATTCCTTAATTATGGTTATGGTATCCTCTACGGCCGCATTGAGGGAGCGCTTATTAAAGCTGGAGTTGACCCATACATTGGTGTTCTACACCGTGACGACTACAATCGTCCCGTTCTTGTCTATGATATCATTGAGATGTACCGTATCTGGGTAGATTATGTTGTCTATACACTTCTTGCACAAAATGTTATTACAGAGGAGTTTTATTCTGTTCGTGAAGATGGCTCTTACTGGCTTGAAGCCCTTGGACGTCGTGTACTCATACAGTCACTCAACGACTACATGGACGAGGTGATAACCGTAAAAGGAGTAACAAGGTCTCGTTTGACTATACTCTCACTCTATGCACAATCCCTTGCCCAAAAATTTAAAGAGGAAATGTAAAGAATTAACGAGGAGAAAACTAAAAACAGTTTAGTCTCCTAACTCTAATACATTAATACTTTCACCCGAGAACACTATGCTACTATTCGGAACAAACATACAGTCTGCAGCTGACGAATTAAAGAAGGTACAAGAAGAGTATCTTTATAATAGCCTCCGTAACCCTAAGCCTACTATTGCTGCAACAATTCAGCAACTACGTATAGTTTACAGCATGGATGCTAAAGCCTATGCGCAGCTAAAAAGAAGACTGCCATATTTTGTTTGTGGACAATTTAACCCACCTTTCCGCAGAAAGGAGAACTTCGCTTACACAGAAAGCTTTATTCTGGACTTTGACCATCTATCATCTAAACAACTTTCAATGAAAACTATACGTGATAATATAGTGAAAGATGAACAAGTCATGATGTGTTTTACGTCACCAAGTGAGGATGGCCTGAAAGTTATGTTTCGGCTTAAAGAACGATGCTATGATGCAGGATTATATTCTATTTTTTACAAAGCCTTTGCTGCTACTTTTGCTATGCGGCATAATTTGACCCAAGTAACTGATAGTAAGACCTCAGATGTTGCACGTGCATGTTTTATCAGCATAGACCCAAATGCCTATTTCAATCCAAATTCAATACCTGTTGATATTAAATCTTATCTTGACGAATCAAATCCAGACTTGCTCTTCAAAATAAAACACGAACAAGACGAACATGACAAAGTTATCAAGAAGAGTGACGACAAACAGGCTCCTTCACCAAAAGATCCTGACAAAGATATATTAACACGTATTCGACAGCAACTTAATCCAAAGGCACAACTGCCTGTAGAACAACATCCAGCCTATGTACCAGAACGGCTCAACGAAATAATTGCTGAACTAAAACTCTATATAGAAGAAACAGGACTACAAGTAACAGAGATTATTAATATACAATATGCTAAGAAAATACGAGCACGATTAGGACAAAAGGAATCCGAGGTAAACCTCTTTTATGGTAAACGTGGATTCAGCGTCGTCATATCTCCCAGACTTGGAACAAATGAAGAACTGAACGAACTACTTGCAGGTTTAATTAAAGCTTTTCTACAAAAGTAAAAAAGACAAATCAAGTCTAAATTCTTGATAGCTTTACACAAATATAAAAACCAAAAATGAGAAAACCTATTCCATACATAGAAATCCTACGAAAACTTTCGAGAGCTGGTGTACAGAACTCACCTCCCATCAATCGACGGACAGGTGATTTTAGTAACATGCAGACACTACAAGAACGTGTGGACTTTCTTATGGGAGTAGTAAACAAGCCCAAACGGCCAGCTACCAATATGCTATTCTTCGTTATGTATGATATAGAAAGCGACAAGGTGCGCTATCATATTGCAAAATATCTGGAACGCAAAGGATGTACCCGCATACAGCGTTCTATCTTCCTTGCCGACCTCGATAAAAAAGTCTATGACTTAATCAAAAGCGACCTTGAAGAAGTACAGTCACTCTATGACAATCATGACAGCATCATCGTTTGCCCCGTCTCCACTGATCAAATACAAGCAATGAAAATTATCGGTGAAGATATAAGTATAGACATCATAACTCGTTCGCGTAACACATTATTCTTCTAAGAGATAAAACTAACAAAACTCTTGTAGCAAAAGAGAATGCATTATTTCTTAAAGAATATTTAACGCATCGATCTTTGACATCTTGAAAATTATTTGTAAATTTGCACCCGCAAATAAGCGGGTTAATTTATGTTAACAAAAGCGTTTCTAAAAGCTTGAACATATCTCAAATACTCGTATACAAAGGAACATAAGTCTTTGCTCAGAGAGTATCTTCCATTAAAACAAGGATTAAGACGTGATACTCTTGTCCACTAACAACATCTTCTTGACTCAGAGAGTATCTTCCATTAAAACAAGGATTAAGACATTACTTCTTGTACTTTTGATTTAGAACATACTACTCTCAGAGAGTATCTTCCATTAAAACAAGGATTAAGACCTATCTATGCTCAGCTAACCACTCCTTACATGCAGCTCAGAGAGTATCTTCCATTAAAACAAGGATTAAGACTCTTAGTACTATTTGTCCTACTTTTCCTTCTACACTCAGAGAGTATCTTCCATTAAAACAAGGATTAAGACTGTGCATTTTAGTTTGAACGCAGGTCCAAACTTGCTCAGAGAGTATCTTCCATTAAAACAAGGATTAAGACAGACAAATTGAAATACTTTGCGGTCTTTTTTGTACTCAGAGAGTATCTTCCATTAAAACAAGGATTAAGACCTTCACCGTTCAACACACGGTCGTTTTTAGCCTCTCAGAGAGTATCTTCCATTAAAACAAGGATTAAGACATGATTACAATTCGTTTATCCATAATTGTTTAAGGGCTCAGAGAGTATCTTCCATTAAAACAAGGATTAAGACGAGTGATAGTTTCTCTGTCTATGAGTGCAATACTCTCAGAGAGTATCTTCCATTAAAACAAGGATTAAGACAAAGCAATAGCTTTATCTTTGTTTGGGTCAGATGCACTCAGAGAGTATCTTCCATTAAAACAAGGATTAAGACCTCTTTAGGACGTCTTGTTTTTTATCCCTGACACACTCAGAGAGTATCTTCCATTAAAACAAGGATTAAGACCCCTTCGAGATCAATGATCGTAAGCCTGGCTTGCTCAGAGAGTATCTTCCATTAAAACAAGGATTAAGACTCATAGGAATTGTATATTCCAAGAAGTTCTCTTGCTCAGAGAGTATCTTCCATTAAAACAAGGATTAAGACTGACATAGCGATTGTTTTGTAGGCTCCGAGTTCTCAGAGAGTATCTTCCATTAAAACAAGGATTAAGACTAAGAATGCCTCGTATGCTAAATCTTTCATTGCGTACTCAGAGAGTATCTTCCATTAAAACAAGGATTAAGACTCGCAAACAGTCTTATTAGTAGCTGCAGGATTACTCAGAGAGTATCTTCCATTAAAACAAGGATTAAGACTAGTCATCCTACCACCTCGGAATGAGACAGCTTCTCAGAGAGTATCTTCCATTAAAACAAGGATTAAGACCCTACTAGAATTTAGTTAGCTACTTGTTGTGGTCTCAGAGAGTATCTTCCATTAAAACAAGGATTAAGACAACTAAAACACTAATTGTAAGTTGCAATCTTGTTGTTTCTCAGAGAGTATCTTCCATTAAAACAAGGATTAAGACCATTAGGGGCTGAGTTCTCATACCTACGCTACTAGCCTCAGAGAGTATCTTCCATTAAAACAAGGATTAAGACTAAGGTTTAGACACAGAAAAGTCTTTAGTTTTCTCTCAGAGAGTATCTTCCATTAAAACAAGGATTAAGACATGCCTCCGGTATCTCTACCAGCGTTACCATTGCTTCTCAGAGAGTATCTTCCATTAAAACAAGGATTAAGACTATAAGTCGTACAACTTAAGAGCTGCTGTAGATACTCAGAGAGTATCTTCCATTAAAACAAGGATTAAGACACAGTCTGCTCTTCCTTTCTGAACATGCCCTTAACACTCAGAGAGTATCTTCCATTAAAACAAGGATTAAGACAGCTTTCCTTTAACCTTAACAACCCAACCACTACTCAGAGAGTATCTTCCATTAAAACAAGGATTAAGACTAATCATACTGCGATGTTGAATTTGTAATCTACATTCTCAGAGAGTATCTTCCATTAAAACAAGGATTAAGACATAACTTTAAGTTCACCATGTATGACTTCTCTGGCTCAGAGAGTATCTTCCATTAAAACAAGGATTAAGACGTTGTTGAAGTAGTTGTAGTACGCATTTACTCAGAGAGTATCTTCCATTAAAACAAGGATTAAGACCCATAAATGAAAATTTTTAATTGTTAAAGACTCAGAGAGTATCTTCCATTAAAACAAGGATTAAGACGACTTAAAGCTTACGTTATACGTAAGTGTCTTATCTCAGAGAGTATCTTCCATTAAAACAAGGATTAAGTGCAATTTAATAGTACTATAACAAAGAATCCTCTGAAATTAAGAAATAACAAAGTTCACCTATATCATGGGCTCTCCTGACTTAATAAGATTTATACAAACTATTTATTAAACTGAATTTCCTTTCACTCCTTTCAGCACACACAGGCATACAAACACTTGATTAATAGGAGGTTTGTGAGATATGTTAAAAGTGACAGCAAATTAAAAACAACATTACTATCATAAAAATCACCATAAATCTTCTTCTAACTCAGTAGACTTTATCACTCCATATTTGGGAAATAGCAAAATTATAAACACGCAAAGCATTTATAATGGCATTATTTTTCGTAAATACTTGTTTCATAAACAGAACCAACTACCCCCTCCATTCCTACAAGTAAATAACAAAATAAGTAATATACCTCAATTCCGCAGCATTATTCCTTGTGAGGTATTTTTATATATTGAAGTGACAT
>ENA-OWLZ01000150-OWLZ01000150.1-metagenome-genome-assembly--contig:-NODE-150-length-19502-cov-6.701548_pt1 | contig 19502 bp, 18 predicted proteins | sample MGYA00245341_ERZ651117 | MGnify/ENA primary metagenome ERZ651117 (study PRJEB26857, sample SAMEA4031763) | metagenome | biome: human; feature: oral; material: saliva | place: Philippines | collected 2014... | reverse complement strand
TAGTAACACGGTGACGACCATCGTTACCCATACCAGCCATAGAAGTTGTGATGAATGTTGGGTCACCTGAGTACAATTGGTCGTAAGCTTTTGTACGAGCAAACTTAACTGTACGCAATTTCATAACGAAATCGTCAACGAATTCTTGGATTTCTGATTCAGTGTAAGTACCACGAGCAAGGTCACGTTCTGCATAGATATCCAATACGATTGGCACACGACCAAGTGAAGTAGCCGCACCATTGATAACACGACATACAGCCATGAAAGCAATGTTTGTCCATTGGATAGCTTCTTTAGTATCGAAGGCTGGACGACGAACATCTACACCGTAAAGGTCACCAAGGCGAACAACATCTTGAAGTGCTTGGTATTGAAGGTTAACTTCTTCACGAAGACGAATAGTTTCTTCGTTGATTTCTTCGATAGAGTTCCAGTCGTTTACTTTTTCTTGCATCAAGTAGTCAGCACCGTAAAGAGCAAGACGAGCGTAAACACCGATGATACGTCCACGTGAGTAAGCATCTGGAAGACCAGTAACTGTGTGAGCGTGACGTGCACGACGGATGTTTGAAGTGTAAGCACGGAAGATACCGTCATTAACTGTAGTTACGTATTTAGTAAAAATTTCGTGTACAGCTGGATCTGGTTCGTATCCATTTTCTTTCAAAGTAGTTTCCGCCATACGGATACCACCTTTAGGCATGAAGTTCAATTTGAAGAGCTCATCATTTTGGATACCATAGATAAGTTCATCTTCTTTTGAAATGTAACCTGCAGGGATATCAGCGATAGACGTTGGACGTGTGTCCATAGGGAAGCGGCCAGCAGCTTCGTAGCCAGCTTTAGTTTCGTCTACAATTTTTTTGATTTTAAGTGAGCGTTCAGTTGGTCCTGCAAGGAAGCTTTCATCACCATCATATGGTGTGTAGTTTGCTTGCACGAAGCGAGACACACTTGCTTTTTCTTTCCAATCAGTTCCCTTAAAGCCTTCCCACGCTTTTTCGAAAACATCAGTGTTAGTTTTTACGGTTGCCATAGTTTGTACTCCTATAATTCTAGTAACAAATAATCTGTTACATTCTCTAAGAGTATTCTATCACACAGTAACCGCTTACACAACTTTAAAACTGCGTTTTTAGTGACATTCTTTTATAATACAGTTTTTAAAAGTAGAAATCTGTATTATAAATTTCTGTTTTTTGATAGATTTTGGTATCATAGGGGGAGAATGCTTTGTAGGCCCAAAGTTTTATGTGAAAAGCTTTACAATGAGACGAATCTGAGAAAGGAGGCAAGAAGCCATGCTAGAGTTCCCTCTAATTAATGATACCAGTCGGAAGATTATTCATATTGACATGGATGCCTTTTTTGCTCAGGTCGAGATGAGAGATGATCCTAGTCTTAAAGACAAACCTGTTATTATCGGTCATGATCCCAGAAAAACTGGAGGTCGTGGTGTGGTGTCTACTTGTAATTACGAGGCTAGAAAATACGGTGTCCACTCAGCCATGTCTTCTAAGGAAGCTTACGAACGTTGTCCTAATGCTGTCTTCATTTCAGGAAATTATAGCCATTACCGTGAGGTAGGGATGCAGATTCGTGAGATTTTTAAACGCTATACGGACTTGGTCGAGCCTATGTCTATTGATGAGGCCTATCTCGATGTGACAACCAATAAACTTGGGATCAAGTCGGCAGTTAAGATGGCTAAGCTCATCCAGTATGATATCTGGCAGGAACTTCATCTGACTTGTTCGGCAGGTGTTTCCTACAATAAATTCATTGCGAAACTGGCTTCTGATTTTCAAAAGCCTGCTGGTTTGACGGTAGTCCTTCCCGAAGAGGCCCAGGAATTTTTGGAAAAGCTACCTATTGAAAAGTTTCATGGTGTTGGTAAAAAGTCAGTTGAGCGTCTTCATAATATGGACATTTACACTGGTGCCGATCTTTTAAAGATTTCCGAAATGGACTTGATTGACCGCTTTGGACGTTTTGGATTTGACCTCTTTCGCAAGGCTAGAGGCATTTCCAATAGCTCAGTAAAGCCTAATCGTGTCCGTAAATCTATCGGAAGTGAGCGAACCTATGGTAAGCTCCTGTATAATGAAGATGACATCAAGGCTGAGTTGACTAAGAATGCTAGACGGGTCGCGGAAAGCGCCCAGAAAAATAAAAAAGTAGGACGTATCATTGTTATCAAGGTTCGTTATTCGGATTTCTCAACCCTAACCAAGCGTATGACCTTGGACAAATCGACCCAGGATTTTGACACCATTGAAAGGATTGCTCACACCATTTTCGACCAGCTGGAGGAAAATAGCAGTGGTGTTCGCCTCTTAGGTGTTACGCTGACAGGTTTGGAAGATCAAGAAGGTAGACAGTTAGATTTAGACGATTTGGCGTGATTATGCATAGTAGAATTTTGACTTTTCAGTTGCCAGTTGACCTTGATGAATCATCAGACCTGTGCTATCTTTAATAGTAAGCAATAGAAATGAGGGAATAAAAGTAATGAAAAAAGTTTTTACTTATCTGGGCTTGATTTTAGCAACCTGCATGGTTCTTGTAGCCTGTACTTCAAATAAGTCAGCGGAAAAGAAAAAGACCGAGCCAACTTCGACAGAACGTGCCAAGGCTGATGCGACGATTTTGATTGACACCATGCTTGGAAAATCAAGTAACGGTTTTTCAAAACTCTACGGAGAAAATTACGAAACATGGACCGAAACGAATGTCTTTGAAAAACAGGTTGCAGATACTATTGAGAAGGAAGGCTACACTCCTGAAGAAAATTACACCTATAAGTACATCGAAGGCTATGATGCTAAGACACCAACTCAAGTGCTTTCAAAGTTTCTCAAGGTACGCCGTAATATGATTGGCAAGATTCAGGACTATAAACTGAAGGATGTTAAAGTTAGTGGCAATGATGCGACGGTTACTTTTACATCACGATCTGTCAGTGCTTATGGAGCTGCAGCTGCCGTTCGTACTCTCCTTATGAGCCTCTATGATAACGACATTGATAAGTTGCAACAGTGGAATCAAGCTGATAAGAACGATGAGGAAAAAGGAAAAGCCAAAGATCTTACAAGTAAGTTTCTTTATGGTGAAAACTTTAACGGAGATTTGACACAATTTAAGGATATTGATAAAGAAATGTCCTATACACCTTTGACAGGTGCAGATAATTTGGAAAAGACCTTCAAACTTACTAAAGATGATGGTGGTAACTGGACTATTTCTGTAACCGATTATAAAGAACTTGCCGAAGCCTTGGTCGATCATGACGAGTCAGGAAGCAGAGCCGTTTACGCCGAACGTATCCATAAGAATTTGTCAGACTATCAACCTGAAGACAGTAGCGACTCAAGCAGTAAGTCATCAGATAAGGATAAGTAGTGTGGATGATAGATTATTTTTATTTATTCTCCCTCTTAGGATTATATAGGGATGATAGGTTGATAGTATTTCACATGAATGCTAGACAATCAATATTTAATCTAATAAGTTAAAGGTGAAAAGAGTTGTCACATCAGTGGCAACTCTTTTCTATCCTGTTATTTCTAGCCTCACCCCCTATAACCATTTTCTATCGCCTTTTAGGTTTTTATTATTAGACGAGTTTGGATGAAGATGGTAAACTGTTATCACTAATTATTAATGAAAGTATCGAGGATTATAGATATGAAAAAATGGCTTGCAGGTTTAGGGATTCTTGGCTTGTCAGTTTTGACTTTGGCAGCTTGTGGAAACAAGAGTGGTAGTAAGGCTTCTGGTGAAAAGCAGACGATTACTGTTGCGACGGACTCTGATACAGCGCCTTTCACTTTCAAAAAAGGTGACGACTTCAAGGGTTATGATATTGATTTGGTTAAGGCCATTTTCAAGGATTCAGACAAGTATGAGGTCAAGTTTGTGACGACGCCTTTTGATTCCATCTTAACAGGGGTGGATTCTGGACGTTATCAGATTGCGGCTAATGATTTCAACTACAATGAAGAGCGTGCGCAGAAATATGCTTTCTCAGATCCGATTTCACGTTCTAATTATGCCATCACCAGTGCTGAGGGGACTAAGTATACCAGCCTAGACGATTTGTCTGGTAAGACGACAGAGGTGCTTCCTGGCTCTAACTATGCTCAGTTGCTTGAAAATTGGAACCATGCCAATGCGGACAAGACACCAATTACAATCAACTATGCTTCTAGCTCAACTGGTCTTTCAACACGTATCCAACACATTCAAGAAGGAAAAATTGATTTTATCCTTTATGATGCCATTTCGTCTGAGTACATTGTTAAAGATCAAGGCTATAAGTTGGCTGTAAACAAGATTAAAGACGATATCGGTATGAAGACTGATGGTCTTGAATACCTTCTATTCTCAAATGATAAGCAAGGTAAGGAACTCAAGTCTTTTGTCAATAAGCGTATCAAAGAGCTCAAGAAGGATGGAACCCTTGCTAAACTCAGTCAGGAATACTTCGGTGGCGATTATGTCAGTGATTTGAAATAAGACGGTTAAAAGGTGAGGTCGCTGTCTCAGCTTTAGATCGAAAAAAGTTTTCTTTTGAGGCTTTCCTTAGGTGATGACGGATGTCAGCGACCTTCTTCAAAGTTCCATGACTAAGTTTTTAGCCTAAGAACTTAAAACTTTTCGAACACCTGAAATGTTAATGTTTCAGGTGTTTTTCTCACGACAGAAAGCCTCGGTTGATGTTCGCTTGATTCGTAATATAAGAAATTAGTTCAAATCTTTTTTGGTCCTGATAAGGCAGAATTATCAGTGATATGATTTCCTTATCACTATGATAAGAAAAGACTATTTCACAGACTTTCCGAGTCGTGCTAAAATGAATACTATAGAATTTATATAAGAAATAAAGATGGTTAGCGCTTGGCTAACCTACTTTTTTAGAAAGAAAGGGCGACATTGTGAAAAAGAGTATAGAAGCATTTAATCGGTTACCTTGGTACCTCCAAGTTGTCGTTGGCTTAATTGGTTTGAGAGTAGTTGTTGCTCTGGCTAATCTCTTATCATGGTTAGTGGAGATTCTCTGGGGCTATGTTTTGCAATTGGTTACAATTGTCTTCAAAGCAATCTCATCTTGGATGCCAGCTGGTAAGTTATTCTCATGGAAGGCTGTCTTCGACGCAGTTCCTCAGATTGTGGAACGCTTGCCTGTAACCTTGGGCTTGACCATTGCAGGTGCCTTCTTCGGTTTGATTTTGGCCCTTGTTTTTGCGGTTGTTAAGATCAATCGAGTACGTATCCTTTATCCGATTCAAGCTATTTTTGTGAGTTTCTTGCGTGGGACACCAATTCTTGTACAACTCATGTTGACCTACTATGGTATTCCACTCTTTCTTCGTTACTTGAATGGTGAGTTCGGCTTAGATTGGAATATTAATGATGTTCCACCAGCTATCTTCGCTATTACAGCCTTTGCCTTTAACGAAGCGGCTTACATGAGTGAAACTATTCGTGCGGCAATTCAGGCTGTTGATGCTGGGGAAATTGAAGCTGCCCGGTCACTTGGGATGACATCAGCACAGGTTTACCGTCGTGTCATTATTCCAAATGCGGCTGTTATTGCGACACCAAGTTTGATTAACAGTTTAATTGGTTTGACTAAGGGAACATCACTTGCCTTCAGTGCTGGTATCGTCGAAATGTATGCACAGGCTCAAATCCTAGGTGGTGCCGACTATCGTTACTTTGAACGTTTTATCTCAGTAGCTCTTGTATACTGGCTAATTTCAATCTTGATTGAGAACATTGGTCGTTCAGTTGAAAATCATATGGCCATTAAGGCTCCTGAAGCGACTGACATTTCTGGCATTGGAGGTGACCGCTAATGATTAGTATCAAAAATTTGACCAAGGAATTTTCAGGACAAAAGGTCCTCGATGGCATCGATATTGACATTGAAAAAGGTGAAGTTGTGGCTCTTGTTGGTGCCTCTGGTGCAGGGAAGTCGACTATCCTTCGTAGCTTGAACTATTTGGAACAGCCTGATTCTGGTACCATTACTATTGACGATTTCAAGGTGGATTTCGAAACAATTACCAAAGAGCAAATCCTTACCCTTCGTCGTAAGTTGGCCATGGTATTCCAACAGTTTAACCTTTTTGAGCGTCGTACAGCCTTGGATAATGTTAAGGAAGGTCTTAAGATTGTTAAGAAACTTTCTGACGAAGAAGCTACCAAGATTGCGAAAGAAGAGCTCGCTAAGGTTGGGCTTTCTAATCGTGAAAATCACTACCCACGCCATTTGTCAGGTGGTCAAAAGCAACGTGTGGCCTTGGCTCGTGCTCTTGCTATGAAGCCTGATGTGCTCTTGCTCGATGAACCAACATCTGCTCTTGACCCTGAGTTGGTTGGTGAGGTTGAAAAATCAATCGCAGACGCGGCTAAGTCAGGTCAAACCATGATTTTGGTTAGTCACGACATGAACTTTGTTTATCAAGTGGCTGACAAGGTACTTTTCCTTGAAAAAGGTCATATCCTTGAACAAGGAACACCTGATGAAATCTTTAACCATCCAAAAGAAGAGCGAACAAAAGAATTTTTCGCTTCTTATTCAAAACAATATCTTTAAGATGGGATTTTTGTTACAATAGAAAAGGTGATGGGATAGGACTACATTTCTAGTTCATAGTCAAAGTCCCATGAGGATGATTAGGAACTTTTGAATACTTCAAAGGCGACTAAGGAGTCCAATCAGATACTACACCGCGCAGTTATTACTATTCGGATTCAGAGGTTGGAGAATGTTGTCTCAGCCTTTTCTATTTTTCACTTTAGGATGATTTATGTTATTAAATATTTTTAAATTTTACCTCTTAGGCCTTGTGATTGCTTTCTTTGTTTGCTTGGTGATTGGTGCCATTTGGCTTGGGTGGCGTGCCCTACGTCGTTTAGACAAAACCGTTAAGGAGCGTCAAGGTGCTCTCTATGATGCTATTATGATGTCGATGGTATCGATTCCAGTTTTGGCATTTGCTTTTATGGCGATTCTTATCGTACTGAATGCATAATGCTAGCTTTGTTGGCACATTAGGTGTAAGATATCTCTACAAGAAAATCATGTAAGGAGTTACTTATGTACGATACAATTGTTATTGGAGCTGGTCCTGCGGGGATGACTGCAGCACTTTATGCAGCTCGTGCCAACCTTAAAGTGGCAACTTTGGAGCAAGGTGCTCCTGGTGGACAGATGAATAACACATCTGATATTGAAAATTACCCTGGTTTTGAAAGTATTTCTGGTCCAGAATTGTCAATGAAGATGTTTGAGCCCTTGGAAAAATTAGGTGTTGAAAATCTTTATGGTATCGTGTCTGGTATCGAAGACAAGGGCGATTATAAAGTTGTCAAAACTGGTGACGAGGAGTACCAAACCAAGACAGTTATCATTGCGACTGGTGCCAAACATCGTCACATTGGTGTTGCTGGTGAAGAAGAGTACAATAGCCGTGGTGTTTCTTATTGTGCGGTGTGTGATGGTGCCTTCTTCCGCAATCAAGACCTCTTGGTTGTTGGCGGTGGAGACTCTGCTGTTGAAGAGGGAATTTATTTGACACGCTTTGCCAATAGCGTGACCATTGTTCACCGTCGTGACGAATTGCGTGCCCAAAAGGTCCTTCAAGACCGTGCCTTCGCCAATGAAAAGGTCAAGTTTATCTGGGATTCAGTCGTTGAAGAAATCAAGGGTGATGACATCAAGGTTCGCAGTGTTGATATCAAGAATGTCAAAACTGGTGAGGTGACTAACCACGAATTTGGCGGTGTCTTTGTTTATGTTGGACTTGATCCTGTTTCAGATTACTTGACAGGCCTCGATATTACTGACCAAGACGGTTGGGTAATTACAAATGATAAGATGGCGACAAGTGTTCCAGGTATCTTTGCCATTGGTGATGTGCGCCAGAAAGACCTTCGCCAAATTACAACAGCCGTAGGGGATGGTGCTACAGCCGGTATCGAAGCCTACAACTACGTGACTGCACTTGGTGATAAATAATATGCATGGAAACTCGGGAAAATCTCGAGTTTTTTGTGTTTGTGTGATGGTCTTTAGTTTGTCTAGATTCCTTTGGGTCAACATCTATGTGTGATTTTTTGGTATAATAGAAAAGTCTTACTAAAAATCAGTAAAAACGAGGTGATCGACTTGCGTGTTGTAGCAGGTGATTTTGGCGGGCGTCCGCTTAAAACGTTAGAAGGCAAAACGACTCGTCCAACAACGGACAAGGTCAAAGGTGCCATTTTCAATATGATTGGTCCTTTCTTTGATGGAGGACGTGTTTTGGATCTTTTTTCTGGGAGTGGTAGTTTGGCCATTGAGGCCATTAGTCGTGGCATGTCGTCTGCTGTCCTCGTGGAAAAGGATCGTCGAGCACAGGTTGTTATTCAAGAAAATATCAAGATGACTAAGAGTGAGAAGCAGTTCCAGCTTTTGAAGATGGATGCGGCGCGTGCATTGACACAATTGACAGGACAGTTTGATTTGGTGCTTTTAGATCCGCCTTATGCCAAAGAGCAGATTGTGGCCAATATTACTCAGTTAGAGGAGCAAGGGCTCTTGGCTGAAGAGGTGATGTTGGTTTGTGAGACAGATAAGGCTGTGGACTTGCCTGAAGAAATTTCAAACTTTGGGATTTGGAAGCAGAAAACCTATGGTATCAGTAAGGTGACGGTTTATGTGCGCTAGGTACCTGTAGAGGGTGTAGAAAGGAAATGCGATGACCACGATTGCTATGTTTACGGGGTCTTTTGATCCGATTACCAATGGGCATATGGATATTATTGCCAGAGCCAGCAAGCTCTTTGATGAGCTCTATATAGGCCTTTTTTATAATAAAAATAAGCAGGACTTCTGGGATGTTGCGACTCGCAAGCGTATTTTGGATGAGGTTGTGGCAGATTTTCCCAATGTCAAGGTCATAACGGCTCACGATAGTCTGGCTGTAGATGTCGCTAGAGATCTTGGTGTGACTTATCTGGTTCGAGGTCTTCGCAATGCGACAGATTTTGACTATGAGGCTAATATGGACTATTTCAATAAAGGTTTGGCGCCTGAATTAGAAACGGTTTATTTGATTGCTAGTCATGAAGTGACACCAGTCTCTTCGAGTCGTGTACGTGAGTTGATTTATTTTGAGGGGGACATTAGCTCTTATGTTCCGCAAGCAGTTGTTAAAGAAGTGGAGGCCAAGCGTGGCAAACAAGACAAAATCTAAATCGCTATTAGGAAAAATGTGGCGTATTAAGTGGTGGCTCTTAGGTATTTTTACGGTACTTTTCCTCCTCTTTGCCCTCTTTTTCCCGCTCAATAATTACTATGTGGAGCTTCCGGGTGGCGCTTTTGATACCAAGGAAGTCTTGACTGTAGATAAGAAAGTTGATGATTCTAAGGGATCCTATAATTTTGTGGCGGTGGCTCAAACCAAGGCGACTTTGGCCTTGATGCTCTATGCTCAGTTTAATGATTTTGCAAAGCTTCAAACGGCTGAAGAGGCAACCGGAAATTACTCTGATGAAGATTTCATGCGTATCAACCAATTTTACATGGAGACTTCTCAAAACCAAGCGATTTATCAGGGCTTGACCCTGGCTGGTAAGGAGGCTAGTTTGGAGTATATGGGTGTCTATGTGCTTCAGGTTGCTGATGATTCTAGCTTCAAGGGCGTCCTCAATATCGCTGATACGGTGACGGCTGTTAATGGCAAGACCTTTGATAACTCTACTGACTTGGTTAAATACGTTCAAGGTCTTGAGCTGGGTTCAAAGGTAAAGGTCACTTATACGACAGATGACAAGGAAAAGACAGCTACTGGTAAGATCATTAAGATTGCCAATGGCAAAAATGGTATTGGTATTGGCCTAACGGACCATACCGAGGTCAAGAGCCCTGAGAATGTTAAGTTTAAACTAGATGGTGTCGGTGGGCCAAGTGCTGGTCTTATGTTTACCTTGGCTATTTACGATCAGGTGTCTGATCAAGATCTCAAGGCTGGCCGCAAGATTGCTGGCACAGGAACTATTGAAAAAGATGGCTCTGTCGGTGATATCGGTGGTGCCTACCTTAAGGTGAAATCAGCGGCTGATAGTGGCGCAGACATTTTCTTCGTACCAAATAATCCAGTAACCAAGGAAATGAAAAAGGCTGATCCGGATGCCAAGACGAATTATCAAGAGGCCAAGGAAGCTGCCAAGAAACTGGGAACCAAGATGAAAATCGTTCCTGTTAAAACAGCTCAAGAAGCCATTGATTATTTGAAAAAGACTAAATAAGAAGAGGGAGTAGGACAGACAGAAATCCTTGATTTTTGTTTCTGTCTTACCCTCTTTTTTAGGTCAAAGTGTTATAATAGTCCTTATGAAAAAACGTTATAGAACAGTCAATGATTACTATCGTGAGATTTTTGGCGAAAAGATTTTCAAACTTCCTATAGATGCGGGCTTTGATTGTCCAAACCGTGATGGAACAGTGGCTCACGGTGGCTGTACCTTTTGTACGGTATCGGGGTCTGGGGATGCTATTGTAGCTCCTGAGGCACCGATTCGTGAGCAGTTTTACCATGAGATTGACTTTATGCACCGCAAGTGGCCAGAAGTTCAGAAATATCTGGTTTATTTTCAAAACTTTACGAATACCCACGCACCGCTTGAGGTTATCAAGGACCGCTACGAACAGGCTATCAATGAGCCTGGTGTTGTTGGGATCAATATCGGTACTCGACCAGACTGTTTGCCAGATGATGTGATTGATTATCTGGCAGAACTCACCGAACGAATGCATGTAACGGTTGAACTTGGCTTGCAGACGACTTATGAAGAAACGTCAGAGCTCATTAACCGGGCACACAGCTATGACCTCTATGTAGAGACAGTGAAGCGTGTGCGTGAGCGTGCGCCCAAGGCTGAAATTGTATCGCACTTAATTAATGGGTTGCCAGGGGAAACTCACGAGATGATGGTGGAGAATGTTCGCCGTTGTGTGACGGATAATGACATTCAGGGGATTAAACTCCATTTGCTCCACTTGATGACTAATACGCGTATGCAAAGAGACTACCACGAGGGGCGTCTTAAATTGCTGAGTCAGGAAGAGTATGTGTCAATCATCTGTGACCAGTTGGAAATCATCCCTAAGGATATCGTCATTCATCGGATTACTGGTGATGCACCGCGAGATATGCTGATTGGGCCTATGTGGAGTCTCAACAAGTGGGAAGTCCTTAATGCCATTGACAGAGAGATGGAACGTCGTGACTCATGGCAAGGGTGTAAAGTTGTTAGCAAGAAGGAGGAAAAAGCATGATTAAACGTCCCATTCATCTGTCTCATGACTTTCTAGCAGAAGTGATGGACGATGAGAGTATAGCTGTCGATGCTACCATGGGAAACGGTAATGACACCGCCTTTTTAGCTGGCCTTTCCAAGAAGGTCTATGCCTTTGACGTGCAAGAGCAGGCGCTTGAAAAGACCAGTCAACGCTTGTCAGACTTGGGAATTGACAATGCAGAACTCATTTTAGATGGTCATGAAAATCTGGACCGTTATGTTAGGGAGCCTATTCGAGCAGCTATTTTCAATCTAGGCTACCTACCATCTGCAGACAAGACTGTCATCACCAAACCTCACACGACTCTTGAAGCCATTGAGAAGATTCTTGACCGCTTAGAGGTAGGTGGTCGCCTAGCTATTATGATTTACTATGGTCATGATGGTGGTGATATGGAAAAAGATGCTGTTCTTGAGTATGTGATTGGTTTAGACCAGCGTGCTTTTACAGCCATGCTTTATCAACCTCTCAATCAAATTAATACCCCGCCATTTTTGGTGATGTTGGAGAAATTACAATGATTACAGATATTAAAGAAAAACTTGCAGATATGCAGGCCAAATATATAGACAAGCAGAGTGCTGAAGACACCTTGAAAAAGGTTGACAATCGTAAAACGGCGAAAATTAAGAAGAAACTAGCCAGTCTTGAGGTCGAACGTTGCCATAAACTTTTAGCAAAGGAAGACGTGACGGCCATTGATAAAAAAATTCGCAAGCAAAAAGAACTATTTTCTAACTGTTGTCATAAGGAAGGTTAGGAGGAGCTATGCATTTATCATTAGCTTTGCTGGTTCTTTTTTTTAGCTTAATATTATCGAACGTTATCAACCGTATCTTTCCACGTCTTCCCCTACCTTTGATTCAAATTATTTTTGGAGTGGGTATTGGTTTTCTTTTTAAGGGGGGAGTTTTTGAATTTGAAACGGAACTTTTTCTAGCCTTTATTATTGCTCCCTTGCTTTTTCGTGAGGGCGAAGAGAGTGACATTACTAGTATTCTACGTAACTGGAAACTCATTCTGTTTTTGATTTTTCCAGTCATCTTCGTGTCTACGCTGGGAATCGGCTATCTTGCTAAGGCTGTCTTGCCTGCTTCGGTGCCCTTGTCTGCTTGTCTAGCCATCGGTGCCGCTCTTGGTCCAACGGATTTGGTTGCCTATTCCGCTATTTCCAAACGCTTCAGTTTTCCCAAGTGGATTAGCTATATTCTGCAGGGAGAGGGGTTGCTAAATGATGCCTCTGGCTTGGTCGCCTTTCAGGTGGCAGTGACCGCTTTGACAACGGGAGCCTTCTCCCTCCTGGATGCGAGCTGGAATTTGGTTATCTCTGTTATTGGTGGTTTTTTGGTTGGCTTGATTACAGCCCTATTTAATCGTCTCTTTTTGACCATTTTAGATAATATGGATGCAGCAGATGTCACAGGTGCACTCTTACTAGAGTTAGTACTACCGATTTCCTCTTACTTTGTAGCTGAGGAAATTCATGCTTCTGGAATTATTGCTGTTGTTGTAGCAGGGATTTCGCTTGCTAGCCGTTTCAAAAAAATCACCGTATTTGATGCCAAACTGGATAGTGTTTCCCATACGATTTGGGGAACCATCACCTTTATGCTTAATGGTATGGTCTTTTTCCTTCTGGGGACAGAACTGCCTACTCTAGCAATTCCAGTACTGTCTAGCAGCAGTTACGATGAGTTCTGGATGCTTCTTGACATCGTCCTGTTAACAGCGACCATGTTTGGAATTCGTTTTGTCATGATTAGTGCAGTGTTTGCCCAAAGAGCTTGGCGGACCAAACGGTCACTGAAAAAAATCTGGAAGGGTGCTACTCTTTTGACTTTTTCTGGCGTAAAAGGAACGGTTTCGATTGCAACAATCCTTTTGCTTCCGATTGCCAATATTACTGCGCTAGAACACAGTCTCTTGCTCTTTACGGTAGCGGGTGTCACGCTATTGAGCTTCTTGACAGGTATTTTAGTCCTACCTAAGTTAGCCACTGGACCAGCGCATACGACCAACCATTATATGCAGATTGCTATTCTCAATGATGTGGTAAGAGAGCTAGACAATGACCTAAAGCAGTCTGCAAATCAAGGAGCTGTTTATGCTACTATTGACAACTATAACCAACGTTTGGAAGATTTAATCTTGGAGCAAGAATCAAATGATGTCAAGGAAGAGTTAGCCAATATCCGCGTCATGATTATGGAAATCGAGAGTGAGGGTTTGGAATATGCCTACAAGAAGGGGAAGATTTCAGAACTCGAATACAATCTCTACCAGCGTTATATCAAAGGCTTGGAGCGTCGTATCAACCGTGGTTTTGTTTCTAGTCTCACTTATGTCTTTGCTGTCTTTGTTCGTGGTCTTCGTAGAATTTTGCACCTAGCTCTTACCTTCAGGTTTCGAATTGAACAAGAGGAGAATAGGCGAGGTCCTCGATTGACGGAGGAAAATCGTGACCATATGGCTGAGCTTTATTTAACAAATACTGAGCAGATCTTGGAAGCCTTGAGTAATCTGGAAGGTGTTTATCATTCAGATCTTTTATCTTATTTGAAACGCAGTCGACTTCAAGAGGCTGAAATTATTCAATCAGGAGCCTTTGTTGAGCGGGTTATCACCCACTTAAATCCAGACAATGTTGACGAAATGTTGCGAGGTTATTATTTGGAACGTAAGGTTATCAACGAATATGAACAGGCTGAGCTTATTTCTAGTCGTTATGCCAAACAACTTCGTAAGGAGGTCAACACTTTGGAAGACTATTCTCTCAAAGAAACAAGCAATACTTTGACCTATGATATGATTAATCTGGCCCGAAGAGGAGCCTAAGAAAGCATTTAGAGTAGAAAAAGAAGCCAAGTTATCAATTTGGCTTCTTTTAATGTTTGTTTTTCTCATTATCGTGTTTTGGAAAGAGAAAGCCCAAACCTAGGCCCACTAGGATACCGACAACGATGAGAGTTTCTGTTGAAATTGGGAGTAGGTCATAGATTGCGTTAGCAATCATCAGTCCAATCAAGGCACTAATGAGGCTAGATTTATAATCTTTTTTCATTAGATTCTCTATTGTAAAGAAAGCAAATAAGGCAACTGGAAAGAGTGACCAAAGGGACACCTCGATTTTGGGAAAGTCGAGAATACTGTAAATGATAACTGTTACTGCTGTACCGATTACTCCAAAACCTATTACTTTAGTCATGTTTCTACCTCGTTTTCTATATCCGAAAGTTACTTTGCTTTAACACCTACTAATTTATCAAAAGGGGAGCCCTCGAACAATATCATATGTCTATGTGGTAAATTCTAGAATCTATTCGGTCAAAAAGGACTGTTTTGACTGAATCAGTAAAAGTCAAAAAATTTCACCACGCAGTGAAACCACTTACAAAAAAGAGTATAATAGTACTGAAGGAGGGTGATCTCTTTAATCTTGAATGAAAGTAGAGGATGGTCATATGTCTAGAAAAACTCGGTTTTATATACTTATCTTTTTTGAAGTATTGTTGACTCTGTCTATGCTTTGGTCTTATGGTTTGCATTTTGGATACGAAATACCCGATTCTGTATCCTTGCTAAGTTCTCAGCTTCCACAGCAAATCTTTTTAGTATGGTTTATTTTTAGGCTTCTGAAGGATAAGCGGAAAGCCGAGGGCATCTTGGCTGTGCTTGCCTTCCATATTTGTCAGCTAGTTACCTATTTCTTAATACCGGCTACTATTTTTAAGCCATGGTTGGTTTCACCAGTTTTAACTGTTATTTGTTTAGCTTGGCTTGTCATTATGATTAAGAAGGTAGAGCTTCCAACTCTCTTAGCCTCCCTTAAAAGCCAGTCAGCTTGGCAGTCCTCCCTTCCTCTCCTTGGCCTAGGAATGGCTGCTGTGGCCTGGAGCACACACTATATAGATATTGATTTAAAAGATTTAAGTAGTCTTATTTACATAATGTATCCAATACTAGAGTGTGCGAGTATCTTCCTACTGCTTATCTTGATGACTGAAAAAACTCAAAAGAAATTAAAAATCTCTTCAATACTTCTCATCGTCATTAGTTTACTTGAATTGGTTTATGGTTTCTTGGTTGACCATATCATTACTGATGTCTCTCTTTTTCTCCTTGTGGTGTCATTCTATCTTGTCTATCGTGTAAACGGTAAGACTTCAACACTGGTTGAAAAATGGCAGAAGAAGTATAGTCTTGAGGTGAGTGAGGATGACCTACTTGTGGAGAAAAGAACAAAATCAGTAATTGAAAAGCGTAAGATTTATGATTATTCGGAGAGCCAAAGACAAGTCAATCCTCACAGTCTTCATTCTCCTTGGCTTTGGACTGCTTTTATTTTATCGCTTAGGAATTTAATTGTTAATTTAACTTATGTCATTTACTATCCTATTGATGAATCTAATCCCTTAGCAGGTGTTGGTTGGTTTATGTACTTCATCATGATGACTCCTTTAATTATTATTCCTACTATAATGCTTCCAAATGCTATAAGAATCGCTTCCAAGACTCGTCTATATATAGTCGCTGCACTATTCATGTGTTCAGGAACGTCTATAGAACAGCTTATCGTTCCAGCTTTAATTTTGTATGGCGTATCTCAAATAAAAGAGGAGTAGTGATAAAACAACAAGTCCCCCAGCCTATGGTCTGAGGGACTTGTTTCTTAGATATTGTTTAAAAATTAGCCCTAAATCAAGCTACTTTATGACTGGTCTCTATAAAAGAGGGTTAATGTAAAAACGATGGTCGTCAATTGGAATAATTTGAACAGGATTTTGGTAGAAGTCAGCTAAAACTTCTGGTGTGATGACATCATTTTTGGGTCCTTGTGCTACGATTTTTCCTTGACGGAGTAGGAGAATATGGTCCATGTTTTCAGTGATTTCCTCAGCGTGGTGAGTGACGTAAAGAACCAGTGGAGCATGAGGAAGCGAGGTAATACGATCAATCTGACGCAAGAGTTTTTCACGAGCAAAGAGGTCCAAGCCAACAGTCGCTTCGTCCAGGATAATGATATCAGGATCTTCCATGAGACTGCGAGCAATCAAACAAATTTGTTTTTCTCCTTGAGAGAGACCATGGTATTTACGACCTATCAAATCCCCAGCACCAAGTGAGGCCAGTATGTCCTTGGCTTCTTGCAACTCCTTATCCCCATATGCCTTGTAGAGGATTGAGCTCTTGTATTTCCCAGTAAGGACGATTTTTTCAGCGGTCATATGCTTGGGCAGACGCTCAGTGATGAAGGAACTGACAATACCGATATGTTTGCGAAGACCTGTGATATCGCCATTACCAAAGCTATAACCAAGTATTTCGGCATGACCTTCAGAAGGAAAGAATTCAGCTGTCAATAAACGTAGAAGTGTTGATTTTCCTGCACCATTAAGTCCAAGGATAGCCCAGGTTTGTCCTTTTTCAACTGTCCAGTTAAGACCAGACAAGAGCGTTTTTCCTTGGCGAGTCAAGCTGACATTTTCTAAGCGTATAAGTGACATAAGTCTCTCCTTCGATGATAAATTACTCTAATTATAGCATAAAATAGGAACCTATATTGGAAAAATGTGATATAATGGAAGTCAGAATTTTTTTAGAGGAGAAGAAAAAAATGGAAGACTCCAGTGGTCAGTCCTTATTATTTCAATTTATTTTATTACTAATTTTAACCTTGCTTACGGCCTTTTTCTCAGCGTCTGAGATGGCCCTAGTGTCACTCAATCGCTCTCGGGTCGAGCAAAAAGCAGAAGAGGGAGATAAAAAATTTATTCGCCTACTCAAGGTTCTTGAAAACCCCAATAACTTCTTATCAACTATTCAGGTTGGTATTACTTTTATCAGTCTTTTGCAAGGGGCCAGTCTCTCCGCTTCACTAGGAGCAGTCATAGCGACCTGGTTTGGTCATGCAGCCTGGGCTAAGACAGCAGGTAGCATGATTTCTTTAGTTGTGTTGACCTATATCTCGATTGTTTTTGGGGAACTTTATCCTAAACGTATTGCTATGAACCTCAAGGAAAATCTAGCCATCTACTCAGCACCTGTTATTATTGTAACTGGTAAGATTGTCAGTCCCTTTGTATGGATTCTTTCGGCATCAACCAACCTTTTGTCTCGTTTGACACCTATGACTTTTGATGATGCAGATGAGCAGATGACACGTGATGAGATTGAGTACATGTTGACCAAGAGTGAGGATACACTTGAAGCTGAAGAAATCGAAATGCTTCAAGGTGTCTTTTCTCTTGATGAATTGATGGCGCGTGAGGTTATGGTCCCTCGTACCGATGCTTTTATGATTGATATTGAAGACAACACTCAGGAAAATATCCAAGCCATTCTAAAGCAAAGCTTCTCTCGTATCCCTGTCTACGAAGATGATAAGGATAAGATTATCGGGGTAATCCATACCAAAAAACTCCTTCAAGCAGGTTATGAGCTTGGTTTTGAGAATATTAAGCTTCGCCGCATCATGAATGAGCCCCTCTTTGTTCCAGAAACAATCTTCGTTGATGACCTCTTGGCAGCCTTTCGTAACACCAACAATCAAATGGCTATCTTGCTAGATGAATATGGTGGTGTGGCTGGTCTGGTGACCTTCGAGGATCTTTTGGAAGAAATCGTCGGTGAAATTGATGACGAAACAGATAAAGCCAGTGTGGAAGTTCGTGAAATAGGAGAGAATACCTATATTGTTGAGGGGGCTATGACTCTTAATGACTTCAATGAACACTTTGACACAGAGCTTGAAAGTGATGATGTTGATACTATCGCAGGCTATTATTTGACTGGTGTAGGAGCAATTCCCACTCAAGAAGTCAAGGAGCATTATGAAGTTATCAACAAGGACAAACATCTTGAATTTATTAATGATAAGGTTAAGGATGGTCGCGTAACCAAACTTAAGGTAATCATCACAGCCGCTCCAGAAGAAGCTGAAGAATAGAATCTACCAGTTTTAGAATAGAAAATACTAGAGCTAAAAAGTAAGATAATGATAATCGAGCGCCTTCTTTCATTTTGAGAGAAAGCGCTTTTTCTTATCTAATTGAGAAGTGTTTTTAATCGGCGTAATTAGATTAGAAAGCGGATGGAAATCGCTAAACTATGCTTTTTTATTCCAATAAAACATCTAGTTGTTATTGACTTACGGCCTTGCTTTTTGGTGTGATTTAAACACATTTTGACATTATGATAGACTCAGAATAAAAATAAATAAGATTTTGATTAGAATGCTTCTATATTACTTTTTTATGGTAGAATATAAATTAACTGATAAATGAAAAAAAGGAGAAACTTAATGGCTTCTAAAAAATCTATATATAGTAGCTTGCTTTTACTCACCCTTACCCTAGGAGCTTTTGTACCAGTAACTTCCTTTGCAGATGATGGCATTGCGACAAATGATTCTGTTCTTACGCAACCAACAACAGATCGTTCGGCAACAGGATCATCTACTGCACCAAGTGATGGTGACTTAGCCCGTAGCAATGATTCAAACACAGGTGCAACAACGCCAACAACTCCTACAGTTCCTGAGGTACCAGTTGAGCCAGCAACACCAGAAACACCTGAGGTCCCAACGCCAACAACTGATACATCAGCTAAGCCAGCTGAGCAGTCGGAGGATAAGCCAGAAGCATCAGCTCCGAAAACTGATACAGATACAAATACAAGTACAAGTGAGACACCTCAATCACCTGAAGTTCCTTCAGTCAATGTTAATGGTCAACCTGTTGTTACTGTAACACCTGCAGCGCCAGTTATCACAGCAGCTGGTCAAACAATCGTTTCTACACAAAATAGCCAACTTGTTGTTGCTAACACTGACGGCACAACAAGTCTTGTCGCTCCTGAAGTAGCAGGGTTCAAAGTGAACGCTGACGGTACATTGACTGGTAAAGATGCTAAAGGTACAGAAGTCACTCTTCCTAAGACTGGTGAAGCATCAACTGTAATCTTGACGCTTGCAGGAACATTCTTCCTTGCTCTTGCTGCCTTTTTGGGATTCAGGAAACGTGCCTAATTGTATAGATAATAAAAGACTGGATTCTTCCAGTTTTTTACTTTTTCTTCTGGTATAGTATAGTTATATTGTAATATCAGATGTATTATAGTATAACCTTTGCCTTAAATCAGGCAG
>ENA-OWLZ01000149-OWLZ01000149.1-metagenome-genome-assembly--contig:-NODE-149-length-19625-cov-8.452325_pt1 | contig 19625 bp, 14 predicted proteins | sample MGYA00245341_ERZ651117 | MGnify/ENA primary metagenome ERZ651117 (study PRJEB26857, sample SAMEA4031763) | metagenome | biome: human; feature: oral; material: saliva | place: Philippines | collected 2014... | reverse complement strand
TGGCCAAGTATGTCCTTTCGCGTGAAGAGGCTTCTGAGTATGTGGAACTCTACCACCCATATGATTGGGAAGACTTTACCAAGCTGGCGCCAGAACTCCCACTGGATGATATCTTCACAGAAATCTTGGGACAAGTTCCTGATAAAGTTATCGTTCCTGAAGAACGCTTCTGGACAGAATTTGCGGCGGAATATTACTCAGAAGATAATTGGGAGTTACTTAAGGCGGTCCTACTTGTTGATGTTACGACATCTTGGAATGCCTATTTGACAGATGAACTTCGTGTCTTGGCTGGAAAATATGGTCGTGCGCTTTCAGGAACACCACAAGCTATGGAAAAGAAAAAAGCGGCCTACTATTTGGCACAAGGACCTTACAATCAGGCTCTAGGACTTTGGTATGCAGGTGAAAATTTCTCACCAGAAGCTAAGGCAGATGTCGAAGCCAAAGTAGCAACTATGATTGACGTTTATAAATCACGCCTTCAAACAGCGGATTGGTTGGCTCCCGAGACACGCGAAAAGGCCATTACGAAACTGAATGTCATCACGCCTCACATTGGTTATCCAGAAAAATTGCCAGAGACCTACGACAAGAAGATTATTGATGAGAATTTATCATTTATTGAGAATGCACAGAAGTTAGTTGAAATTTCAGTTGCTCATAGCTGGAGCAAGTGGAATAAACCTGTTGATCGTAGTGAGTGGCACATGCCTGCCCACATGGTTAATGCTTACTATGATCCACAGCAGAACCAAATTGTTTTCCCAGCAGCTATCCTGCAAGCACCTTTCTATGATATTGCACAAAGCTCATCAGCCAACTATGGTGGTATTGGGGCTGTCATTGCTCACGAGATTTCCCATGCCTTTGATACTAATGGTGCTTCCTTCGATGAAAACGGTAGTCTTAAGAACTGGTGGACTGAAGAAGATTACGCAGCCTTTAAAGAACGTACTGATAAGATTGTGGACCAGTTTGAGGGCTTGGATTCTTATGGTGCCAAGGTCAACGGCAAACTGACTGTTTCTGAGAACGTGGCAGACCTTGGTGGTGTGGCCTGTGCTTTAGAAGCAGCTAAACGTGATGAAGATTTTTCAGTACGTGAATTCTTTGTTAACTTTGCGACGATTTGGCGTATGAAGGCGCGTGAAAAATACATGCAAATGTTGGCTAGCGTGGATGTTCATGCCCCAGCTAAATGGCGTACCAATGTTATCGTGACCAACTTCGACGAATTTCACAAAGAATTTGACGTCAAAGAGGGAGATGGCATGTGGCGTGCCCCAGAAGATCGTGTCATTATTTGGTAAAAAGTGATGAAATCTGTCCAAAATGGATGGATTTCTTTATTTTTACCCATGTAAGGGTTTACATAATGTGTAGAAAACGGTATAATAGATTTGTGTTAAAGCTTGTGAAGTTTTTAACAAGTATTCAAAGGAGTTTCATATGACTAAACAAACTAAAGATGTTCAAACAGTAATAGATGAATTGGCAACAAAAGGGGTTGAAGCCCTCGATGCCATGGCTAACTTTACGCAGGAGCAAGTGGACCACATTGTTCACCAAGCTGCGATTGCTGCCCTAGATAAACACATGTATTTGGCAAAATTGGCCGTTGATGAAACAGGCCGTGGTATTTATGAAGATAAAGCCATCAAAAACATGTATGCTTCTGAATACATTTGGAATAGTATTAAATATGACAAGACAGTAGGCGTTATCGCTGAAGATAAAGAACAAGGTTTGGTTTCTATCGCTGAGCCAGTCGGTGTTATCTGTGGGGTGACACCAACAACTAACCCAACTTCAACAACGATTTTCAAGGCCCTTATCGCTCTTAAGACACGTAACTCTATCGTCTTTGCCTTCCACCCATCAGCTCAAAAATCATCTGCAGAGGCAGCTCGTATAGTCCGTGATGCAGCTATTGAAGCGGGTGCCCCTAAGAACTGTATCCAGTGGATTGAAGAGCCATCTATCGAAGCAACTGGTCTTTTGATGAACCATCCTAAGATTGCCACAGTACTTGCGACTGGTGGACCTGGTATGGTTAAGGCCGCTTATTCAACTGGTAAACCAGCTCTTGGTGTAGGAGCCGGGAACGTACCATCTTATATTGCTGCTGATGCTAAAGTTAAACGTGCTGTCAACGATATCATCGTTTCAAAAACTTTTGACAATGGTATGATTTGTGCTTCTGAACAAGCAGCTATCGTTGATGCAGCTATTTATGATGAAGTTAAGGCTGAATTCGAAGCACATCAATGTGTCATCATTTCTAAAAAAGCTGATATTGCTAAATTGGAAAAAGTCGTTCTTAATGAAGCACGTACAGCTGTAAACGGCGCTATTGTAGGTCACTCAGCTATTGAAATTGCTGAAAAAGCTGGTCTTAAAGTACCTGCAGGTACAAAAATGCTTTTGGCAGAAATTCCAGATGCAACAATGGAACACCCACTTGCCTTGGAAAAATTGTCTCCAGTACTTGCCCTTATCAAATCTGATGGCGTTGAAGATGGATTCAAAAAAGCAGAAGGCATGCTCAATTTGGGAGGTCTTGGACATACAGCTGTTATCCACACTGAAAATGAAGAGCTCCAACTCCAATACGGTATCCGCATGAAAGCTTGCCGTGTCTTGGTGAATAGCCCATCGGCTGAAGGTGGTATTGGTAATATCTACAACAACATGATTCCATCATTGACTCTTGGTTGTGGTTCACACGGTCATAACTCAGTTTCACACAATGTTAGCTCATTTGATCTCTTGAATGTTAAGACATTGTCAAAGCGTCGCAATAACATGCAATGGTTTCGCGTCCCACCAAAAATCTTCTTCGAAAAAGATTCAATAACTTACTTGCGTCACATTGAAGCTGACCGCGTGATGTTAGTTTGTGACCCTGGTATGGTTCAGTTTGGTTACGCTGACTTGGTCAAACGCCAATTGGAACTTAACCGCCACAGACCAGCAGTAGATGTTTTCTCAGATGTTGAGCCAAACCCATCTACTAATACAGTTTATAAAGGATTGGAACGTTTTGTAGACTTCCAACCAGATGTGATTATCGCTCTTGGTGGTGGTTCTGCAATGGATGCTGCTAAGGCTATGTGGATGTTCTTTGAACACCCAGATGTAAGCTTCTTCGGCGCTAAACAAAAATTCTTGGATATCCGTAAACGTACCTACAAGATTCCTTACGCTCAGAAGACACAATTCATCTGTATCCCAACTACTTCAGGGACAGGTTCAGAAGTAACGTCATTTGCGGTTATCACTGATAGTGAAACTCATATCAAGTATCCATTGGCAGATTACGCTTTGACTCCAGATATTGCCATCGTTGACCCTGCTTTAGTTATGAGTGTGCCTGCTAGTGTTACAGCAGATACAGGTATGGACGTTTTGACTCACGCTATTGAGTCTTACGTATCAGTAATGGCTAGCGACTATACACGTGGACTTTCACTTCAAGCGATTAAACTTGTTTTTGAAAATCTTGAACATTCTTATCGCTTTGGTGATGAAGAATCACGTGAAAAGATGCATAATGCGTCTACAATGGCTGGTATGGCCTTTGCCAATGCCTTCCTTGGTATCAACCACTCACTAGCTCACAAGGTTGGTCCTATGTTTGACATTCCACATGGACGTACCAATGCGATTTTGATGCCTCACGTAATCCGTTACAATGGTCGTGATCCTCAAAAACACGCTATGTTCCCTAAATATGATTACTTCCGTGCAGACAAGGATTACGCAGACATCGCTCGTTTCATGGGATGGGGTACTGATAAACAATCAGACGCTGAATTGGTTGAAGTTTTGGCACAAAAAGTTTACGAATTGGGTGTTGCCGTTGGTATTGACATGAACTGGAAAGGACAAGGGGTTACGAAGAAACTTCTTCAAGACACTGTCTATACTTTGGCAGAACATGCATACGAAGACCAATGTACAACTGCCAATCCAAAAGAACCTCTTATTTCAGAATTGAAAGAAATTATCGAAATTGCCTTTGACTACAAAGGTTAAGTGATAGACTAAAGTAGCTCTGTGAGGGCTACTTTTTTTGCTAAAAACTACTATATTAGAGTGTTTATCCAAATTAAAAATAAAGGACTTTCCTGAATAAGATAGAAAAACGCTTTAAGAATTGTTATAATAACCTTACGGTAAAATAAGGAGAGTTCTATGACAAAAGAAGAAGGGCTTAGTTTGAATGCCACAGCGCATTCTCTCAGGCCTCATGAAATGAGGCCATCAAGGGCCTCCATAGAAGGGGATAGGGCGACTAATAAGTTTAAAGAGTTTAATGCTGATAGGATGGTGACTGTTCGCTTTGATCCTAGTCAAAAAGTAAAAGAATCAAAGGAGCCAGTAACCTCAAAGAATATTTTGGGGATGGTATCAGGTGTTATTGCAGCGATACTCACTATCCTTTTGATTGTTTGTATCGTAATGGGTTACCGTTATCGAGCTGCCAGCATTGAGGGCGAGTGGACAAGCCCGACCTTTAGCGAGAAAATGTTAACGACTTTAAAAGATACAGCTAGCACTAAAAATAAAGTCAGTAATGCACTACCACAAGGTCAAGATTTGATAACTGATATCAATACAACAATGAACATTACTGACAACAAGGCACACTTAAAAGTGAGCTTTGTATACAACCGTAAAGGTTTTTACCAGGCTTACCAGAGTAGGGTTAATGAACTGAAGGGGCAGTACGGTGAGGAATTCTTGGAGATTTTCGATAGTAATTCTTTATCAGAAGAAGACTACTATAAACAGTTTGATGAGACGGTGAAGAAAGAACTTCCAAAGAGTTATACTTATGATTCTAAAACAGGTCGCGTAACAACAACTGCGTTCACGGGTGAAATTAACCGTTGGGAGCAGACAATTACTGTCGATAAAGCTGGGGTTTCTGATGCCTTTAAAAAGGGTGATATATTAGATTACACGCCTAACAATGGCGGATTTACCATCAAGGGACACAGTGAATTCGGTGACATTAGCTTCACCAAAAACACATAAAAAATGAAATTAAAGGGGAATATAAATGACAAGAGCGGAATGGTTAGACTATTTTGAAACGGTGAATGGTCGTAAGCCCAGCGTCCAGGAGATGGCGGATGCTTTGAAAGCTGGAGAGTTTGTTAACGAAAAACCGGTTAAAACGCAAGAACCAGCGACGGCTAAACCAATTAAGGTTGCGGCAGAAATTGTCGAGACAAGTACCAATCCTGTACCAACTGAAGTAGTCCCAGTAGTACAAGCGTCTCCTACTGTAGCTTTTTCGGAAGGACAGGTGGCTATGGCAAATTTGGCTCCTAAAAAAGGCATGGATCCTAAAAAGAAAAAACGCATCCTAGTCTTAATTGTATCAGCAGTAGCCCTTGTCTTTTTATGTATCGGTGGCTTTGTGACTTACCGTTATGTGACAGGTAATATTGACGGCAAATGGTACAGTAGTTCTTTAGGTAGAGAATATAGCTCAAGTATGTCTGAAAGCTTGACAGATCTGGAAAGTCAAGAACTTGAAAAGTATATTACAGATACTGCTGTAACCATGAAGGTGAAAGGTAGCAATGCCAAGGTGACGGCTAGTTATACCTTTGACAAGAAAACTTACATCAAGGATTATCGTGATAGGCTTGAGAAGACATTTTCAACCTTTGGAGATTTATTTAAAGCCATCTATGGAGAGTCCTTTGAAAACTATTACAGTGAGGAAACTATAGAAAAAGAACTTGATGACGCTCTTGAAAAAGCTGCAAAAGACAGTGATCAAAAGTATGATTCGAAGACAGGAGAAACAACGACAACTCTTTTTAAAGGGAAGGTTAGCCGTTTGGGACATAAGATGACGGTTACTTCTGTCAACAAAGATGTTGATATCGATGGTCTCAATGTGAAAAAGGGCCAAGAACTAAAAGTTACTAAAAAAGATGACAAAGTAACTCTTAGTGGTGATGGTAAATCAAAAGATATCACTTTTTCAACTAAGAATGACACCAAAGATAAATTTTAAAAGAAAATCCGGGATAGAAATTCCGGATTTTTTCTGGTATTTAAATGAACTTAAAGAAGTGAAATCCGAATGATTTTCTCACAAGTCACAACACGTGTAGAAATATTCTGACAATTATGCTACAATAAAGCCACAGACTATCTAAAAAAGAGGATTTACCATGACACTTGTATACCAATCAACACGTGACGAAAATAATAAAGTAACAGCTAGTCAGGCTATTCTTCAAGGATTGGCAACAGATGGTGGCTTGTTCACCCCACTGACAACACCTGAAGTTGCTTTAGACTTTGATCAATTGAAAGATGCTTCTTACCAAGAAGTTGCTAAATTAGTCTTATCTGCTTTCTTGGATGATTTTACTGAAGAAGAATTGGATTACTGTATCACAAATGCTTATGATGATAAGTTTGATACAGCTGCCATTGCTCCAGTAGTCAAACTTAAAAACCATTACAACCTTGAGCTCTTTCATGGTTCTACCATCGCCTTCAAAGATATGGCGCTTTCAATCTTGCCTTATTTGCTAACAACATCAGCTAAGAAACAAGGTGTTGATAACAAGATTGTTATTTTGACAGCAACATCGGGTGATACTGGTAAAGCTGCCATGGCTGGTTTTGCAGATGTCCCTGGAACTGAAATTATTGTCTTTTATCCAAAAGATGGTGTTTCAAAAATCCAAGAGTTGCAAATGACAACTCAAACAGGTGCTAACACTCATGTTATTGCCATTGATGGTAACTTTGATGATGCCCAAACAGATGTGAAACGTATGTTTAACGACGCTGATTTGCGTGAGAAATTGTTGACCCATCATACGCAATTCTCATCAGCTAACTCAATGAACGTTGGTCGTTTGGTACCACAAGTGGTTTACTATGTGTATGCTTATGCGCAGTTAGTTAAGGCAGGTCATATCCAAAACGGAGATAAGGTTAACTTCACAGTACCAACAGGAAACTTTGGTAACATCTTGGCGGCTTACTATGCACGTCAAATTGGTGTCCCAGTTGGTAAATTAATCTGTGCTTCTAACGAAAATAATGTCCTTACAGACTTCTTTGCAACAGGTACTTATGACAAGAAACGCGACTTCAAGGTAACAACAAGTCCTTCTATGGACATCTTGGTATCTTCTAACTTAGAACGCTTGATTTTCCACCTTCTTGGTAATGATGCAGCTAAGACTAAAGAGCTTATGGATGCGCTTGTGACTAAGGGTGAGTACACTTTGGCTGATGCAGATAAAGATATTCTTGATTTGTTTGCAGCAGGATTTGCAACTGAGGACGAAACAGCTGCTGAAATCAAACGTGTTTATGAAGAAGACAAGTATATTGAGGATCCTCACACAGCGGTTGCCTCAGCTGTTTACGAAGCATACGTTCAAAAGACAGATGATCACACACCAACAGTTATCGCTTCAACAGCTAGTCCATACAAGTTCCCACGTGTGGCTGTTTCAGCTGTTACTGGTAAAGACAGTGGTGATGACTTCAAAGCGGTAGAAGATTTGCACCAACTTTCAGGTGTAGCTATCCCAGCTGCTGTAGATGGACTTGAACGCGCAGAAGTTCGCCATAAAACAGTTGTTGCTGCAGCTGATATGCAAAAAGCAGTTGAAAGCTATCTTGGTGTATAAGAATAAAAAAATAGGAGCTGAGAAATCAGCCCTATTTTTATCAATATAAAAGAAAATATTATGATAGAAACAAAGAAAATTTTAAACATAGCCTTACCAGCTATGGCTGAAAATCTCTTACAAATGTTGATGGGGGTTGTCGATTCTTACCTAGTAGCTCAGGTTGGTATTGTTGCTATATCAGGGGTTTCCGTGGCCAATAATATCATTACGATTTATCAGGCTATCTTCATTGCCCTGGGGGCTTCGAGTGCTAGTGTCATTGCTAGAAGCCTAGGAAAAGGAGACGTTAAAGCGACTAACAGAGACACCTGGGATGCTATTATTATTACCCTTGCTCTTAGTCTCGTCTTGGGTCTACTCTCCATTTTTGGTGGTGGAGCCATTCTTAATCTTCTGGGCACTGAGCAATCTGTGACTCAGGCTGGCAGTCTCTATTTGGGTCTAGTCGGTGGAGGTGTGGTCTTTCTGGCTCTGATGACTACCTTTGGTAATATACTACGAGCCAAGGGACGTCCTCGTATTTCCATGGTTGTCAGTCTTTTGACCAATCTTCTTAACGCTCTTCTATCTTCTTTGGCTATTTTTGTTGGACATTGGGGGATTGTGGGGGTAGCTACAGCTACAGTTTTTTCTCGCCTAGTTGGGACGGTCATACTATGGACTGCGATGAAATTGGATGTGAAACAGTTTGAAGTTACCAAACCTTTTAACAAGGAGTTGTTGGGAATTGCTCTACCAGCAGCAGGTGAGCGGTTGATGATGCGTGCTGGTGATGTTGTTATCGTGGCTATCATCGTTACCTTTGGTACAGCCGTAGTCGGTGGTAATGCCATTGGTGAAAATCTCACCCAGTTTAACTATATGCCAGGTATGGGGGTAGCTACAGCCACGGTTATCTTGGTTGCCAATAGTTTGGGGCGAGGGGATAAGGCGCAGATGAAGCGTATTATACGAGAGTCTTACTGGATTTCAACTTTCTTGATGGTTTTGGTTTCCGGAAGCATCTTACTTTTTGGCCAAGACTTGTCAAGCCTCTTTACAGATAATAAAGCAGCTATTGCCGCTAGTCAGGTCGTTATGCTTTATTCATTCCTAGGGAATCCCGTGACTTCGGCGACTTTAGTCTACACAGCAGCCTGGCAAGGTCTTGGGAAGGCTAAGATGCCTTTCTACGCAACGACTATTGGAATGTGGCTAATCCGAATTTTCTCAGGCTACTTCCTAGGAGTGAGTTTGGGAATGGGCCTTGCAGGTGTCTGGATTGCAACAGTTGTTGATAATATATGGCGTGCGGTCTTTCTCTACGTGATGTACCGTCGTTATCTCGCAAAGAGACAGTTTAGATAATCAAATGATGGGGAGATGCTCTTATTCAAAAGGCATCTTCCTCTTATTTTTTACAAGTAGGAGCGAATATGATAAAATAAACTGATAAAAACTTTTTGAGGTAGTAATTATGACTGTAAAAATCAATACAAAAGATGGTCAAATCGAATTGTCAGATGATGTCATCGCAACAGTAGTTGGTGGTTCAGCAACAGAAATTTTTGGCGTTGTCGGTATGGCAAGTAAGAGTGCTATCCGAGATAATTTTCAAGCACTTCTTGGAAAAGAAAACTACGCAAAAGGAGTTGTCGTGAAATCTACTGATGCAGGTATCACTGTGGATGTCTACACTGTTATGAGTTATGGTGTTAAGATTAGTGAGGTTTCAAAAAATATTCAAGAACGTGTGAAATTTAATCTTGAGAATCAACTCGGTATCAAGGCTGAAACAGTAAATGTTTACGTTCAAAATATCAAAGTCGTAGGAGAAAACTAGTGTCTAAAATTACAACAAGCTTGCTTCAGGAGATGGTCCAAGCGGCAGCAACGCGTCTAGGTAAGCAAGCAGAATATGTGAATTCACTCAATGTCTTCCCAGTACCAGATGGAGATACTGGAACAAACATGGGAATGACTATGGATAACGGAGCCAAAGCTGTCGCAGATCAAACAGCTTCAACAGTTGGTGAAGTTGGTCAGATTTTGTCTAAAGGTCTCTTGATGGGTGCCCGTGGTAACTCAGGTGTTATTACGTCACAATTGTTCCGTGGTTTTGGTCAAAGTATCAAGGATAAAACGGAACTTGATGGCCAAGATCTAGCTCACGCCTTCCAATCAGGTGTTGAAGTTGCTTATAAAGCTGTTATGAAACCTGTCGAAGGAACAATCCTTACAGTATCACGTGGTGCAGCTTCAGCAGCGATTAAGAAAGCTGAATCTACGAATGATGCTGTTGAGGTTATGCGTGCAGCTCTTGACGGAGCTAAGGCTGCCTTGGCTAAGACACCAGAGATGCTTCCAGTATTGAAAGAAGTTGGTGTAGTAGACTCAGGTGGTCAAGGTTTGGTCTTTATTTATGAAGGTTTCTTGTCAGCCCTCACAGGTGAGTATATCGCTTCAGAGGACTTCCAAGCGACACCTGCTACTATGACAGAGATGATCAATGCAGAACATCATAAGTCAGTTGCAGGTCATGTTGCAACAGAAGATATTACCTTCGGTTACTGTACGGAAATCATGATTGGCCTCAAACAAGGTCCAACTTATGTGAAAGACTTTGACTATGAAGAGTTCCAAAATTATTTGAGTAATCTTGGGGATTCTCTCCTTGTTGTTAACGACGATGAAATTGTAAAAGTTCACGTCCATACAGAGGACCCAGGTCTTGTCATGCAAGAAGGTCTTAAATATGGTGCTCTTGTCAAAGTTAAGGTTGACAACATGCGTAACCAACACGATGCACAAGTTCAAAAAGAAGAAGCTATTCAAGCTGCGCCTTCTGCTCCTAAAGACTTTGCCCTTATTGCAGTTGTTGCCGGAGATGGACTTGCAGATATCTTCAAATCACAAGGTGTTGACTATGTGATTTCAGGTGGTCAAACAATGAACCCCTCAACAGAAGATATTGTTAAGGCTATTGAGCAGGTTAATGCCAAGAATGTTATCATCTTGCCAAATAATAAAAACATCTTTATGGCAGCACAATCAGCCGCTGAAGTAGTAGATGTTAATGCGGCTGTTGTTGAAACACGCACTGTTCCACAAGGTTTTACAAGCTTGCTTGCTTTCGACCCTAGCCAAAGTATCGAAGCTAATGTTGAAGCGATGACAGCTAGTCTTTCAGATGTTACAAGTGGTAGCGTGACTTTGGCAGTACGTGACACAACTATTGACGGTCTTGAGATTCATGAAAATGATATTCTTGGTATGGTAGATGGTAAGATTCTTGTATCTACACCAGATATGGATCAAGCCCTTCTTGATACCTTTGACAAGATGATTGACGAAGACAGCGAAATTGTTATGATTTACGTTGGCGAAGAAGGCAATCAAGAACAAGCACAAGCGCTCGCTGAAAAATTGGAAGAGGCTCATGAAGATATCGAAGTTGAAATCTTCCAAGGGGACCAACCTGTTTATCCATACCTCTTTAGCGTTGAATAATTTAAAAATAATCATTTAGGAAGTCTTAGGGCTTCCTTTTTGTTTAAATAGTTTCGATACTATAAAATCATTTTTTCGAAATTACAGAAATATTCTGAAAATTTCTTGACATTACTTTCCAAAGTGGTAACATATGTTGTAAGAAATTTTATAGATTGAAGGTAAGATCATGAGAAGTGATATGATCAAAGTTGGTGTTGATAAAGCACCAGCACGTGGACTTTTGTACGCGACTGGACAGGTTAAATCTTCTAAGGATATGCAAAAGCCCTTTATTGCTATTTGTAATTCTTATATTGATATTGTTCCAGGACATGTCCACCTACGTGAATTAGCGGATATTGCCAAGGAGGCTATCCGTGAAGCTGGTGGTATTCCTTTTGAGTTTAATACCATTGGTGTGGATGACGGGATTGCCATGGGACATATTGGGATGCGTTACAGCCTTCCTTCACGAGAATTAATTGCTGATTCTGCAGAAACTGTTATTAATGCCCACTGGTTTGACGGTGTGTTCTACATCCCAAACTGTGATAAGATTACACCAGGGATGATTTTGGCAGCCATGCGTACTAATGTGCCAGCGGTATTCTGTTCAGGTGGACCTATGAAGGGTGGCGTTGATATGACTGGTCATCAGGCTACTCTATCAAGCTTGTTTGAAGCTGTAGGTACTTATCAGGCTGGAGATATGAGCAAGGAAGAGCTTGATTATTTAGAGAAAAATGCCTGTCCAACTTGTGGTTCATGTTCAGGAATGTTTACTGCCAACTCAATGAACTGTTTGATGGAAGTTTTGGGTCTTGCCCTTCCAGGTAACGGTACAATCCTAGCCGTTTCGGACGAACGTCGTGAATTGGTTCGTCAAGCAGCCACAAAATTAATGGATAACATCAAAAATAATGTTCGTCCACGTGATATTGTGACCAAAGAAGCCATCGATGATGCTTTTGCTCTAGATATGGCCATGGGTGGTTCAACCAATACTGTTCTTCATACCCTTGCTATTGCGCGTGAAGCTGGAATTGATTATAACCTCAAGGATATTAACGAGATTGCTAAGAAGACACCTTATCTTTCTAAAATTGCCCCTTCAAGTGTTTACACCATGCATGATGTGCACGAAGCTGGTGGTGTTCCAGCCATTATTAATCAGTTGATTAAGAAAGGTGCCATTAAGGGTGACCGCATCACAGTCACTGGTAAGACTTTGAAAGAAAATGTGGCTGGTGCTGAAATTAAAAACGAAGAAATCATTCATCCAATCGAACATCCGATTTCACCAGTTGGTGGCTTGTCTATCCTTTACGGAAATATTGCTCAGGATGGGGCTGTTATCAAGGTTGGTGGTGTAGACCCATCTGTTAAAACTTTCCGTGGTAAAGCCATTTGTTGCGATTCACAGGATCAAGCGCTTGAGTTGATTGACAATGGAACGGTCAAGAAGGGACATGTTGTCGTCATTCGTTACGAGGGTCCTCAAGGTGGTCCTGGTATGCCAGAGATGCTAGCGCCAACCTCTAAGATTGTCGGGCGTGGGCTTGGTAAAGATGTAGCTCTTATTACAGATGGTCGTTTCTCAGGAGCAACTCGAGGTATTGCTATTGGTCACGTATCTCCAGAAGCTGCGGAAGGTGGCAATATCGCTTTGATTGAAGATGGGGATGAAATTGTGATTGATCTTCCCAATCGTACCCTTGATTTGCTTGTAGATGATGCGACACTTGAAGCACGCCGTAAACACTTGAAACCTTTCAAGTCTAAGATTTCAAGTGGATGGTTGCGTCGTTACACTGCTTTTGCCAAATCAGCTAATGTCGGTGGGACTCTGATGAGTGATGAAGAATTCGAAGAACGTAAAGCAGAACGTCAAGCACAAGAAAAAAATTAAGAATATTCTTTCCAAAGAGTTTGCGATATTTTTCTCTGAAACCCTTGCAAATTTAGTTAAAAATGTTATTATAGTATACAAGGTTTTGAATTTTTAGACAATTCGAAAAAAACAACTGCTAAAGGAGGTCCATGTGAAGAAAATTGAACTTGAAGAAGCACGCTCGGGTGCTGATTTGATTCTTGATACACTTCTTGAACTTGGGATTTCAACTATTTTTGGGTATCCTGGCGGAGCGGTTCTTCCTTTGTATGATGCTATTTACAAAAATGAAGAGATTAATCATATCTTGTCTCGTCATGAGCAAGGAAGTCTGCACGAAGCTGAAGGTTATGCTAAATCAACTGGAAAACTAGGTGTTGCTCTTGTAACGAGTGGCCCAGGTGCAACGAATGCTATTACCGGGATTGCAGATGCTATGAGTGATAGTGTACCTCTCCTAGTCTTTACAGGTCAGGTCGCAACACCAGGTATTGGTAAGGATGCCTTCCAAGAAGCTGATATTGTCGGAATTACCATGCCAATTACCAAATACAACTATCAGATTCGCGATACGGCTGATATTCCTCGTACTATTCGAGAAGCGGTTCATATCGCAACGACAGGACGTCCTGGTCCGGTTGTTATCGACCTTCCAAAAGATGTTGTAGCTAAGGAAACTGCCTTCATCAACGATCCTGAAATTAATCTTCCAAGTTACCAACCGACGCTAAGACCAAACGAGATGCAAATTAAGAAAATCTTGAAACAGTTGGGCAAAGCTAAGAAGCCGGTTATTGTAGCTGGGGGTGGAGTGACTTATTCTGAATCTGCTAAGGAGCTAGTTGCTTTTGCAGAACGCTACCAAATTCCAGTTGTTACAAGTCTTCTAGGTCAGGGAACAATTGCTACTAGCCATCCCCTTTTCTTGGGCATGGGTGGTATGCATGGTTCATATGCAGCTAATATTGCTATGACTGACGCTGACTTTATGATTTCTATTGGTTGTCGTTTTGATGACCGTTTAACAGGAAATCCAAAAACATTTGCTAAAAATGCAAAGGTTGTTCATATTGATGTGGATCCGGCTGAGATTGGCAAGATTATTCCAGTAGATTTACCAGTTGTTGGTGATGCCAAACAAGCTCTTGAAATGCTCTTAGCAGAACCAGTGGTTAAGAATAACACTGAAAAATGGATTGAAAAAGTCACAAAAGATAAAGAGCGTGTACGTTCTTACGATAAGAAAGAACGTATGGTACAGCCTCAGGCAGTTATCGAACGTATCGGTGAATTGACTAAGGGTGATGCAGTTGTTGTCACTGACGTTGGGCAACATCAAATGTGGACAGCTCAGTATTATCCATACCAAAATGAGCGTCAACTGGTGACATCAGGTGGTCTTGGAACTATGGGATTTGGTGTCCCAGCAGCAATTGGTGCTAAAATTGCTAATCCTGATAAAGAAGTTATCCTCTTTGTTGGTGATGGTGGTTTCCAAATGACGAACCAAGAATTGGCTATCTTAAATATTTACAAGGTGCCAATTAAGGTTGTTATGTTGAATAACCACTCACTTGGTATGGTGCGCCAATGGCAAGAGTCCTTCTACGAAGGTCGCACGTCAGAGTCTGTCTTTGATACTCTTCCTGATTTTCAACTGATGGCTCAAGCTTATGGCATTAAGTCTTATAAGTTTGATAATCCAGAAACGATTGATCAGGATTTGGAAGTTATCAAAGAGGATGTGCCGATGTTCATCGAGGTTGATATCTCTCGTAAAGAGCATGTTTTGCCAATCGTTCCAGCTGGTAAGAGTAATCATGAAATGTTGGGGGTGAAGTTCAATGCGTAGAATGTTAACAGCTAAACTTCAGAACCGATCAGGTGTTCTTAATCGCTTTACCGGAGTACTTTCACGCCGTCAGGTCAATATTGAGAGTATTTCCGTTGGAGCAACGGAAAATCCTGATGTTTCACGTATTACAATTATCATTGATGTGAATTCTCATGATGAGGTTGAGCAGATTATTAAACAGCTTAATCGTCAGATTGATGTGATTCGCATTCGTGACATCACTGATCGTCCCCACTTGGAGCGAGAGGTTATCTTGGTCAAGGTGTCGGCACCAACTTCTAAACGTGCTGAAATCTTGGCAATCATTCAACCTTTCCGTGCTTCGGTGGTGGATGTTGCACCAAACTCTATCACTATCCAGATGACTGGTGATGCTGAAAAGAGTGAGGCGCTTCTACGGGTTATTCGTCCTTACGGTATTAAGAATATTGCTCGTACGGGTGCTACTGGATTTACCCGTGATTAAAAATCCAATTTAAATTTGTTAACCCAGCCTTAAAAAGGCAATAAAATATTTTTTTAGAAAAGAGACATATTACTATGGCAGTTCAAATGGAATATGAAAAAGACGTAAAAGTACCAGCACTTGATGGTAAAAAAATCGCCGTTATCGGTTACGGTTCACAAGGTCACGCTCACTCACAAAACTTGCGTGATACAGGTCACGATGTTATCATCGGTGTTCGTCCAGGTAAATCATTTGATAAAGCTAAAGAAGATGGTTTTGATACTTACACAGTAGCAGAAGCAACTAAATTGGCTGATGTTATCATGATCTTGGCTCCAGACGAAATTCAACAAGAATTGTACGAAGCAGAAATTGCTCCAAACCTTGAAGCTGGTAATGCTGTCGGATTTGCACATGGTTTCAACATTCACTTTGAATTCATCAAAGTTCCTGCAGATGTAGATGTCTTCATGTGTGCTCCTAAAGGACCAGGGCACTTGGTACGTCGTACTTTCGAAGAAGGATTTGGTGTTCCAGCGCTTTACGCTGTTTACCAAGATGCTACAGGAAATGCTAAAGACATCGCTATGGACTGGTGTAAAGGTGTTGGAGCAGCTCGTGTAGGTCTTCTTGAAACAACATATAAAGAAGAAACAGAAGAAGATTTGTTTGGGGAACAAGCCGTTCTTTGTGGTGGTTTGACTGCCCTTATCGAAGCTGGATTTGAAGTCTTGACTGAAGCTGGATATGCTCCAGAATTGGCTTACTTTGAAGTTCTTCATGAAATGAAATTGATCGTTGACTTGATCTACGAGGGTGGATTCAAGAAAATGCGTCAATCAATTTCAAACACTGCTGAATACGGTGACTATGTGTCAGGTCCACGTGTCATTACTGAACAAGTGAAAGAAAATATGAAAGCAGTTCTTGCAGATATCCAAAATGGTAAATTCGCTAACGACTTTGTGAATGACTACAAAGCTGGACGTCCAAAATTGACTGCCTACCGTGAACAAGCAGCTAACCTTGAAATTGAAAAAGTTGGTGCAGAATTGCGTAAAGCAATGCCATTTGTCGGTAAAAACGATGATGATGCATTCAAAATCTACAACTAATTTTTAAGAATACAAACAGAAGGCGAGTTGGGGGGAACCTAACTCGCTTTTTATCTTGAAAACTCATCTAGGAGGAGATTATGCTAAGTGCAAAAGATGTAGTGAAAGCCCACAAGGTTTTGAGTGGTGTCGTAGTCAATACGCCACTTGATTACGATCATTATTTATCCGAAAAATATGGAGCAAAAATTTATCTTAAGAAGGAAAATGCCCAACGAGTCCGCTCTTTTAAAATTCGTGGAGCTTATTACGCTATCTCACAATTGACAAAAGAGGAACGTGAACGTGGAGTGGTCTGTGCTTCAGCGGGAAACCACGCTCAAGGTGTTGCTTATACATGTAATGAGATGAAGATCCCTGCAACAATTTTTATGCCCATCACAACACCTCAACAGAAGATTGGGCAAGTTCGTTTCTTTGGTGGAAATTTTGTAACCATCAAATTGGTTGGTGATACCTTTGATGCGTCGGCCAAGGCAGCTCAAGACTATACAGTTGCTGAAAATCGTACTTTTATTGATCCCTTTGATGACCCCTATGTTCAAGCAGGTCAAGGAACTGTAGCTTACGAGATTTTAGAAGAAGCACGAAAAGAATCTATTGATTTTGATACGATCTTAGTGCCTGTAGGAGGCGGAGGACTCATTGCAGGAGTTTCTACTTATATAAAAGAAATAAATCCATCTATTGAAGTTCTTGGTGTAGAAGCTAACGGAGCTCGTTCCATGAAGGCAGCATTCGAGGCTGGTGGTCCAGTCAAACTCAAAGAAATTGATAAGTTTGCGGATGGGATTGCTGTGCAGAAGGTTGGACAGTTGACCTATGAAGCGACTCGTAAAAACGTTGAAACGCTTATAGGAGTGGATGAAGGTTTGATTTCTGAAACCTTGATTGATCTTTACTCTAAACAAGGGATTGTTGCTGAGCCTGCAGGAGCTGCTAGTGTGGCGGCCTTGGAAATGCTGTCAGATTATATAAAAGGTAAGACTATTTGTTGTATCATCTCTGGAGGAAATAACGATATCAACCGTATGCCAGAGATGGAAGAACGTGCCTTGATTTATGATGGCATCAAGCATTACTTTGTGGTCAACTTCCCACAACGTCCAGGGGCTCTTCGAGAATTTGTAAATGATATCTTGGGACCGAATGATGATATCACTCGTTTTGAGTACATTAAACGTGCTAGTAAGGGAACTGGTCCTGTCTTAATCGGAATCGCCCTTGCTAACAAGCATGATTATGCTGGGTTAATCCACCGTATGGAGAAGTTCGACCCGTCTTATATTAATTTGAATGGGAACGAGACCCTATATAATATGCTTGTTTAATATGCTATAAAATTTTTATCATATTATTTGCCTAACCTATATACGAGTGCTATAATGTAAGTGAAGAAAGGGGGAGATTCCCATGGTTTTACAAGTTTTACTTGTTCTAGTTATTCTAATGCTTATTGTAGGAGCTGTGTTAGTGAGCTCTGTTTATGTCGTTCGTCAACAGTCTGTTGCAATTATCGAACGATTTGGTAAGTATCAAAAGTTAAGTAATAGTGGTATTCATCTACGGGCACCATTTGGCATTGACAAAATTGCAGCTCGTGTGCAGCTACGCCTTTTACAGAGTGAGATCGTGGTTGAAACCAAAACCCAAGATAACGTTTTTGTGACCATGAATGTCGCAACTCAGTACCGTGTAAATGAGTTAAACGTTACAGACGCTTACTATAAATTGATGAGACCTGAAGCTCAAATTAAATCTTATATTGAAGATGCATTGCGCTCATCTGTTCCTAAGTTAACTTTGGATGAATTGTTTGAGAAAAAAGATGAAATTGCATTAGAAGTTCAAAAGCAAGTAGCAGAAGAAATGTCGACGTATGGGTATATTATCGTTAAGACGCTCATTACCAAAGTTGAGCCGGATGCAGAAGTCAAACAATCCATGAACGAGATTAATGCTGCCCAACGTAAGAGAGTGGCAGCTCAAGAATTGGCTGAAGCAGATAAGATTAAAATCGTTACAGCGGCAGAAGCTGAGGCAGAAAAAGATCGCCTCCATGGTGTGGGGATCGCAGAGCAGCGAAAAGCAATTGTTGATGGACTTGCTGATTCTATTAAAGAGTTAAAAGGAGCCAATGTCGAATTAACTGAAGAACAAATTATGTCAATCCTATTAACCAATCAGTATTTGGATACATTGAATAATTTTGCAGATAAACAAGGAAATAATACAATATTCTTGCCAGCAAATCCTAATGGAGTTGAAGATATTCGAACCCATATATTATCAGCTTTGAAAGCTAAATAATTACAATCTTAACGCAATAACTTTATTAATATATGTGTTTCAATTGACAAACACTATAAAAACATATAGAATGAGATTGCGTAAAGAAAAAATATAGGAGAATAACATGGCTAAGTCTAACTTTGAAAAAGTAGAAGCAGTTGTTAGCTGGGTTCGTGATAAGAAAATCACAGGGTATCGTATTTCTAAGGAAACGAATGCGCGTGAGATGTCTATCATTGCTTTGGCTCAAGGACGTGCAAAAGTTAAAAACATTTCCTTTGAAACAGCCCTCGGCTTAATTGATTTCTACAATAAAAATCATGAAAAATTTGAAGATTAGTCTTTGGATATAGGCAGGTTCGAAAAGAATCTGCCTTTTCATTTGTAGGAATAGAAAAAAGACTGCAATTGCAGTCTTTTTTTATCGAAGATAACGTTGTAAAAATTCTTTTGTCCGTTCTTCTTTAGGATTTGTAAATAGTTCTTCTGGTTTGCCTTCTTCAGCAATGACACCCTTATCCATAAAGATGACACGGTGTGATACATCGCGAGCAAATTCCATCTCGTGGGTTACGACGATCATGGTCAAACCTTCTTGGGCTAAGTCTTGCATAATTTTAAGGACTTCACCGACCATTTCGGGGTCAAGAGCTGAAGTAGGTTCGTCAAAGAGAATGGCATCAGGATTCATAGAAAGTGCTCGAGCAATCGCAACACGTTGCTTTTGACCACCGGAAAGTTGTTTTGGTTTAGCTTGCCAGTAACGTTCTCCCATGCCAACTTTTTCAAGATTTTCTTTTGCAATTTTCTCTGCTTCTGAGCGATCACGTTTGAGTACAGTTGTTTGGGCAACGATTGTATT
>ENA-OWLZ01000147-OWLZ01000147.1-metagenome-genome-assembly--contig:-NODE-147-length-19691-cov-13.334946_pt1 | contig 19691 bp, 18 predicted proteins | sample MGYA00245341_ERZ651117 | MGnify/ENA primary metagenome ERZ651117 (study PRJEB26857, sample SAMEA4031763) | metagenome | biome: human; feature: oral; material: saliva | place: Philippines | collected 2014... | reverse complement strand
CTTTGTTTCTCAAACACTTGGAGTTCTCACAAGAATTTATGCTGCGGAATTAAGGGGTTATAAAAATATGTACACAATTAGAGGAATATATAATGGATAAAGTTTGGTCACAATCAAAAAGTATTAAATACTACGAAAGTCTGACTAAAAATGAAAACTATGTTTATTATGGATATGGATATGGTTACTTTGGTAAAATTTTAGATCATAAATCTTATTTTTGGGGAGAACAAGTTAAGGAATCTACTGGTGATAAATACTTCTATATTAAAAGTGAATACCAAAAAGAGATGTTTGTAGGACTAATGAATTCAAATTTATTTTATTGGTTTTATATCAACTATTCAGATGGACATAATTTCACTAAAACCGTTATTGGTTCAATGCCGTATGACTACTCTTATAATAAGGCTTTCGAAAAACGAGTTATACTTTTAATGAATGATTTGGAATTAAAGAAAGGTAGAAAATCATGTACATATAAAGCTACTGGGCGTGTAGAATACGATGAATACTATCCCAAGCTCTCTAAACCTATCATTAATGAAATAGATAAACTCCTTGCCTCTCATTATGGTTTTACAGAAGAAGAGTTAGATTTCATCATCAACTACGACATTAAATATCGTATGGGTGATGAATTAAATGAAGAATAATCAATAAAGTTAAGTTTTTATGTCACGTTTTATATTATACACTTTCCAATGTGCCCCTTTACAGAACAAAGATAATCATTTGTTTGGGGATTTACCTTCTATCCAAGAACGGATGGATAATAAATTAGTATATATTCATGATATCATTACAAGTCCTGGATTTAAATTTAAAAGTAAAAAAGATGGAGAGTTTAACTTCAAACTCTTCTATGACAAAGAAGGACTTGTGATTTTTAGAATTGCCAATAATAAAGAATTAAATCTTGAAGAAAACTTTAAAAGTACCCAACATCATTATTCTCCCAGTTGCTTTGTTATTTTAGACAATAGAGAAAATATACAGCAAGTTGCTATTGAGGAAGATATAAAGTCTTTTTCAAGTACAGATGTCGTTAGGAACATATTAGAATTTACTCTAAAAAAGAGTCTCCGTCATAATGGTCTTACCATTGAAATAAAAAAGGAATACGAACAAAAAGAGTTTTGGGAGCTTGTTGGCAAACAAACTAAAGGTGTGTCAATGGTACGATTCACATTATCTTATCCAAATCTTGGAAGAGTACATGATAGTATTGAAAAACTCCTCAATTCTGAAAGTAAAGCTGTAAATAGTAAACAGACAGAGCTGGAGTTTCATTCTGATAACTCTGAACAATTGGAATTACATGAAAGCAATACTCAATTGAAAGGATTGGTTGAAGCATCAGCAAAGAGTGGTAATAAAATAACTATAAAGGCTCGTGGAATCAGAAAATTTATTCGGATAGGAGAAACAACAAAAAGTTTTGAAATAGATGATTTAGAGACTAAGATACAAACACCTGATTTGTTTCAAAATCTATCAGGATGGTTAAAAAATCAGTATGATAATGAAAAAACTTAATGCGTTTTGTAGATATATTGGATATGCTACTATTTCCGTATTTATTGGATATGTTTCATATCTTGGTGGACAAAAGTATGATTATCTATTTAAAATAAGTGGAAATTTAGTACCTATATTGATATCGCTTCTCGTATTTTACGTGACAATATTTGGAAGTATTTTAAAGGAACTAATTTGCTATAAAAATAGAACGAACGTAGATACAAGTGATGTTTTGAAAAATATAAAATTAGAAATTATAATAGAGATGATACTGATTATATTTTCTCTACTCTGTTTTATTGTACGAGGAGCTTGTGAAACTTTAGCCCCTAATACTATAAAGCTGTTTATAGCTATAGTTTCTAATTCAATAACAGTTTTTTCAATCATCTATTTTTTATTAGCTATATATGATTCAATATTGGGTTTATGGGACTTAATAGAAGCAAATAATAAAAAATGAATGAAGCTTAATTATATCTTTTGTAAAACTAATGAAAATAAACAACAACGATAATATGCTCATCTATCAGTCAGAAGATGGGAATATAAAGATAGATGTTCGGTTTGAAAATGAGACGGTGTGGCTGTCACAGGCACAGATGTGCGTACTTTTTGGTCGTGAGCGTAGTGTTATCACCAAGCATATAAACAATATTTTTGAAGAAGGAGAGCTTGATGAGAATAGCAATGTGCAAAATTTGCACATTGCAAGTTCCGATAAACCTGTAAAATTCTATAACCTTGATGTAATCATCTCTGTAGGTTATCGGGTGAAGTCACAGCAAGGCACGCAGTTCCGCATTTGGGCTACTCAGCGACTAAAGGAATATATCATCAAAGGCTTTGCACTAAACGATGAGCGATTCAAAACCGGTTCATCTTACAATTATTTCAAAGAACTCTTAGACCGCATTCGTGACATACGCCTTTCTGAGAAGGTTTTTTATCAGCAGATAAAGGATATATACAAAACAAGTATCGACTATAACCCATCTGCTGAAATGACATTGGCTTTCTTCAAGGAAATACAGAACAAACTGCTTTGGGCTGTCAGCGGAAAGACTGCTGCTGAACTTATGTATTATCGTGCCAACGCTTCACAGCCTATGATGGGACTTACTTCTACGGAAAAAGAAGGGAAAGTTACCAAGAATGATGTCTTGATTGGTAAGAACTACCTGAATGAGAAAGAGATTAGCCAACTAAAACTTATCGTAGAACAGTTCCTTGCCTATGCTGAGGCACAGGCATTAGCGGAAAAACCAATGTTCATGCACGACTGGATACAGAAACTGCGACTTGTACTCACTATGAATGAGAAGAATATTCTTGAACACGCAGGCAAGATTTCACACAAGGTGGCTGTAGATAAAGCTACAAAGGAATATGTTGCTTACAAAGAACAACAACGGCAAATAGAACACTTTGATAGTATTAAACAACTCGATCAAGATCTAAAGCGTATTGCACCACGAAAGAGCAATAAAACAAAAAAAGACGACAGAGAGAATAATCGATGATAGTCACCACAGAATATATTGGCAATCAGGAACTGCTGAAACTACAAAAGACTGCTTTCCTCGCATCAAGCAATATCGCTACCGAAACGGTGTTGCAAGTATATGATTGGGCTACGGAAATGCGCAGTCGAGGAGACTGTATCATCAGTGGCTTTAATAGTAAATTAGAACAAGATGTTCTGCATTTCTTATTAAAAGGAAGTCAACCCATCATTCTCGTAATAGCGAGAAAGATGTATAAAACTATTCCTACACATCTACAAACAGCCATAAAGCAAAACCGTTTATTAATTATCTCTATCAGTAATTCTACTCGACAATCAAAAGCAACTGCATTGGAAAGGAATAAATATATTTGTCACCTTGCAGAAAAGATTTTATTTGCTGGCGTAACAGAGCAAAGCAGCCTTTACGCACTTCAAAATACAGAAAATAATAAAGCTAAACTCATTACGCTATAGATTCTGTCTGTTAAAGAGAAAATGTCTATCAGTAAACATTGATTACATAAAATAGAATTCTTCCGTTAAAAGCTTAGACTTTCGTCGTATAGATTTAACTCAATGAGAGTATAGACTTAATTTCCTGTCACTACTGTCACTACCTAAAGAGCCACAAGTAATTCATTATCAAAGCCTTTACAAACAATGTTAAAATGACAGGAAATAAATTTTAAACTTAATAGTATGATTAAAGATGAAAGTGAGTTCTGAATAAAGGTTTAAGTGAGTTCCGAAAAGTACACTTTAAGTACCCCTACAAAGAAAAATCCCTTGCAAATCATCGATTCACAAGGGATTTATTGTACCCAGACCCGGTACAATGTCGTGAAAACAAGAAAAACCAAAAGAATATATTATATTGATAATCAGCAATTTGCAGTTTTCTTATATTTAGTGATTTTGCCCTTTTTTGCCTATTTCTTGTTAGATAGTACACTTTTAGTACACTTTGATATTCGGAACTTTTTAGTATCTTTGCAAAATAAGAAAACATCTGAAAATAAACGAGTTAATGATTTTACTCGGTTTGATACACATTTAGGTACATAACTATCAACTATGGCAAAATTAGAAAATAAAGCAAAGGAAAACCCGAAATTGGAACAAAATACGCTTTCTGATGGTCGGATAAGTCTTTATCTTGAGTATTATCTTGGTAGAGAAGAAACGCCTGTTTTGGATGATAATGGTAATCCTGTTTTGTATGAAACAGGTAAGATGGTGGGTAAGCCCCAAAGTTCACATCAAACACAACAGGCGAAAAGAAAACTTGCAGTTGTACTTGATAACTAAGCCCCGTACTCCAGCGGAACGACAACAGAACAAGGAAACACTTGCACTGGCTGCCAAAATTCGAGCGGAGCGTGAACAACAGTTTAAGGAGAGTATGCTCGGCTATCGTTTGAAGAAGGATAGAAATATTAATTTCTTGGACTACTACCAAGCGTACATAGACAGTTATACCAAGAAAGACCTGCGAATGATAAAAATAGCCTTGAGTCGTTTTAAGGATTTTCTGAAAGAGCAATATCCCCTTTATGAGTTTAGTATTAAGCCCGACTTAATAACCAAAGAAATGATGGAACGATTTGTGGAGTATCTGCAATCACGAAGTGTAGGCGAAGGGGCAAAGAGTATCTATCAGCGTTTCAAGAAAGTTGTGCGTTATGCTATTGATCACGAAGTGATGTTGAAAGACCCTTGCAAGGATGTGGTGTGCAAGGTGGATGACCAAATTTTGCGTAAAGAAGTGTTGTCTATGGACGAAATCCAATCACTCATTCAATGCCATTACGATAATGAAAATCCAAATGTCAGGCGAGCCTTTATCCTCTGTCTGTATTGCGGTTTGCGCTTCTGCGATGTGAAAGACCTGACTTATAAGAACATTGATTACACCAATCACCTTTTGAAATTTGAGCAGAATAAGACCAAAGGTCATTCGGCACATAGTGGTGTTGTCATTCCTCTGAACGAAGGATTACTTTCATTGATAGGTGAAGCACCTAACGACTTGAGTCTCTCCATTTTCAATTTGCCAACATACGAGAGTTGCTGTAAATCGGTAAAACGGTGGGTAAAGCGTGCAGGAATCAATAAACACATCAGTTGGCATTGCGCCCGCCACAGCTTTGCTGTGAACATTCTGAATAACGGAGCCAATATCAAGACCGTTGCGAGTTTGTTGGGACATAGCGGATTGAAGCACACAGAGAAATATACTCGTGCCGTGGATAAATTGAAGTCTGAAGCTATCAATAGCTTGCCAGAATTGAAGCTGTAAGCATTTGGTTTAGATTGTCAATTCAATGTTTTAGTATTTCTGCTTACAATTAAGCAAGTGTGGTGAGAAAAAAGATGATTTAGTGATGTTATTGGCTAAACAAAGCTATTTTCTGCATTATATATCAATAATATTGTGTATATTTGTATCCTTATTATAAACTATCCATTATGGACAAGGATATCAATCGCATAAAAGTAGTACTTGCGGAGAAGAAAAGAACTAACAAATGGTTAGCAGAACAGTTGGGATGTGCACCAACCACAGTTTCTAAGTGGTGCACCAATGTTTGCCAACCGACTATGGGGACTTATCTCAAAATAGCAAAACTACTCAATGTTGAACTGACAGAATTAGTGAGAAAAGAAAACAATGTATAAAATAACTTGGGATAAAGAAACGGGTGGTGTATTGCTTCATTCACGCATTGTCGATGGAACAATTGGTACATCACCTCGTCCTGTATTCTGGGAAGAACTCGATTTGCTTAAACTTAATGAGTTAGGATGGAAATATCCTCACACGGAAGCCCCTTTATTGTGGGCAATTAATAAGCAATATTGGTATCAAGGGGAACTGATGTTTGAAGCTAAAGGTGCAAATATCTACGACGCTGCTACAATTATATTCCAACCGGGTAAGGAAAATATCGAGGTGAAGCCCGTTGATGTAAATGAAATGTTGAAGCGCAATGCTGAATTTATGTTCTTACTAGAGAGTGAGGCTATTGAATTCATTCGTGAAACTTTCAAACAATATGCTGGTGCAAGAAGAAGTCTTGCTCAAGTTAAGGCTAATCAACTTGACTATGAAGCCCTTGCGAAGCGCATGGAAGCCAAGGTTAAAAAGAAGATGGCGATAGTGCGTGAAGACTGCGATAGTTTCGATATTATGCCACTCGACACTGCTGAAGAGCAAGGTAAAAAAGTTTTTCACACCACAAAGATTGACAAGTTTATCGCCTCTTTCTCTGGTGGTAAAGACTCTCAGGTAGTGCTTGATCTTTGTACACGAGCCATACCAAGTACAGAATTTGAGGTTATTTATTCAGATACTGGGTATGAATTGCCAACATCGTTAGAACTTTATCAGCAGGTACAAGACCATTATCATAAGCTCTTCCCTGACCTAAAGTTCTCACTTACTCGTAACCATGAAAATGTGCTCAACTATTGGGATAAGATTGGGACACCAAGCGATAAACATCGCTGGTGTTGCTCTGTAATGAAGACAGCTCCTCTCTATCGTTCTCTAAAAATAGAAGGAACAAATAAACAAGCAAAATCGCTTGCATTTGAAGGAGTAAGAGCAGAGGAAAGCGCAATGAGAAATAATTATGAGCGAATAGGGAAAGGGGTTAAACATGACACTGTAATCAATGCTCGACCAATCTTAAATTGGAATACAACAGAGATATTTCTTTACCTTCTTGCTCACCATTTACCCATCAATGAAGCCTATCGCGTGGGAAAGCCAAGAGTGGGATGTTTAATCTGTCCATTCTCTTCTCCATGGGATGATATGATTGTGAATAAACGATATAAAAAAGATCTGGAACCTTTTTTATCACGTTTGGAAAACTTATCAAAACGACGTAATATTCCAAATTTAGAAGAATACATAAAAGAACGCAAATGGAAACTTCGGGCGAGTGGAAATAATGTTAATTCAAGAACAAAAGTTCTCTTTCCTAAACAATTTCCCACGTTCGTAGCAAATGTTTCCAACGCACAGAAACGTATAGAAGATTGGCTTCCTGTTTTGTGCGAATATAATATAATAGAGAAAGAGAATAAGAAGTTTGGAGAATTATGCTTTGATAAGGCTGTCTATCGTTTTGACATTATATATAAGTCTGAACACGACTATACTTTCACCTTATATGAAGTTAAAAATCCCCAGTTAGTACAGCTCCTTAAAAGAGTTATTTATAAAAGTGCTTTTTGCATTAACTGCGAAGGCTGTGAAGTGGAATGTCCAACAGGAGCACTATCTGTTTATCCTGAAGTTAAAATTGTAAAATCTAAATGCATTCATTGTCATAAATGTCTGTTATTTCACGACCAAGGATGCATTGTTGCTAATTCTTTAAGTATGACAATCTCAACAAATACAAAAAGTGGAGGTATCTCCAAAATTGGTACCTTTGGAATCCACAATGAGTGGCTGCAAGAGTTTCTTTCCGACCCTGATGGTTTTTGGGCAAGTAATTCCTTAGGAAATAAGCAGGAACAGAGTTTTAAGGCATGGTTGATAGATGCAGACATAATAGACTCAAAGAAAAATCTAACATCATTTGGTGATTTTTGCGCAAAGCATCGTGAAGACGAGCTTGATTTAATTTGGGAGCTCATTTGGTCGAATTTTGCATACGGTTCTGTTCTTACAAACTGGTTTATCAATTCAATAAATCCCGAGCAACATTTCACAAAAGCTCTACTTGATGAGTTGGCTTTAAATGTTTTTGATGGTACAAAAAATACCATAACTTATGCTATTGGAGGCTTCATGCAAATATTCAAATATTCTCCAATTGGTGATTTTCTTAACCAAGGGCAATCGAATGATAGCAAGAACTTTTTTCGCGGAAGACATGAAAAGTTGTCCGAGGTAGCACTTGCTTATTCTATATACAAATATGCAGAATTTAAAGGAATTCGTTCGCTTTCTATTTCTGACTTCTATGATAAAGGCTGTCAGACTGGTCCTGCTAAGGAATTTGCAATTTCTAAAGCTACTTTTGCAAAGTTGCTCCGTCGATTAAACTCTGCCACAAACCGCGTTTTAATAGCAGAATTAAATATGGGATTAGATAGTATAACATTGCGAGATGACCTCACTTCAATAGATATACTCAAACAGTTAGTTTTATAAATATGTATTCTCGCCTTAAAATAGAATATTACAAGAACTTGATTCGAGCAATGAATGTTTCAAGGGTAAATGGCAAGAACAATCTTGCCAAGCCTATGCTTATGTTGGCAATTTTACAAGGAATACAAGAAAGGAGTATAATTGCTAATCGTATTACATTGACAGAATCACTTGTACATACTTATAAAACTTTATTTAAAGAGTATGGCATTCAGGTTCTTACAAAATATATTTATCCTTACTATTATTTGAAGGGAGATGGTTTCTATCATCTTATTGGTGATTGTAACCGTAAGACTCCCACTGCGAAATACCTTCGTGAAAACATTGAGTATGCTACATTTGACGATGAATTGTGGTTGCTATTGCAAGATGAAGGTGCAAGAACCGAGATAAAGGAAGCTATCATTATTTTTTTTATAAAACCTAACAAATAATAAACACATGCCATATAGTAAAATCGTGACGCTGAGACAAATGCGTCCCGCCTATAATATTAAGGAGGAGAGCGATGGTGAGTGGAAATCTTTCATTGCTAACGATCAGTTTAACGGATTGCTACAACGTGTAGTCAGTGCTGTACGTAATAACGACGCTGATAATCATAAGTCGATTTGGATTGCCGGAACATATGGTACGGGTAAAAGTCATGCAGGTGCGGTGATTCAGCATCTTCTTTGCGATCCTATAGACGATATCCGCGAGTATGTAGAGGACGAATACAAGAAGGATAAGTATGCTGTTTTGCGCAACAGTATGTTGCAACTCCGTGAAACAAAGCGTCTCTTCCCCATAAATATGTATGGTCAACAAAACATTGCTTATGAGGAAGATTTATCGCTCCAGATGCAACGTGAGATAAAACGTGCTCTTCTGGTTGCTGGGATAAATATTACAGTGCAGACAGACTTTGATATGTATGTGAAACATATTGAGGAGCAGACACAATTCTGGGGGAGTCTCATAGAACAAAATATAGAGCTTGCAAGTGTAGCACCCGATACCAATAAGCTGAAGCAACGCCTGATGGCTGCTGACACCGCAGTGCTTGACAAGGTGCGCCAAGCTTTGCGTGCAGGAGGATTCGATATTCGTTTGCAGAGCAATAATCTCCAGCAATGGATATTTGAGGTACAAAATTCCCTTCGTGAGAAAACTGATTATAATGGTCTGTTGATTATTTGGGACGAATTTACCGAAGTAATGACTTCGAGTATCGGCACGCGCTTGTTGGTACAACTTCAGGAAATTGCAGAGGCTATGATGAATGCAGAGAATGACTCTTATTTCTTGTTTATCTCTCACCCTTCTGCCCTCAATTCACTAAAAGAGGAAGAACGTGAAAAGACCAAGGGGCGTTATCACTATATAGCCTACAATATGGAACCTGTTTCGGCATTCAAAATTATGTCGAAGAAGTTCAAGATTGTAAATTACACGTTATACATGATTCGTCAGGAACGTTTCTTTGATCTCCATCCAGAGTTGTTGGAAATGTTCAGTACAACAAGTACAGACACCGAACAGACCATAGAAAACATAAAGAACTTATTTCCATTGCATCCAGCAACGGCCAACCTTGCAACTTATTATGCACGTGAAGCAGGATCCAGCAGTAGAAGTGTATTTGAGTTTCTGGCAAGTGATGCTGTGCGTGACTTCCTTGATGATGATGCGGCTTACATCAATGGGTGTACCATTACAGCAGATTATCTATGGGATTATGTGCAGAGTTATTTTGAAAGTGATAGTGCAAAGTTCGGTGCCGTCACTGAGCGATACAATAGTCACCACTTAGCCGTTGAAAGTCAAGGTGATAATTATTTGAAGGTCTTTAAGGGCATTTTATTGTTGAATGCTTTGAACAACATAGCTAACAACGATACTGTTACACCAAGCAAGGATAATATTGAAGACTTGTTTGCAGGTACGGAAATACAAGAAGAATTGCCTGTAATTCTTGATTTTTTCAATGATAAGAGTATTATCCAGCGTCAACCTAATGGGAACTTCTCTATTCTTTTCACCGCATTGCCTGGTGACGAGATACAAAAAATAAAAGAAGAACTGAAATCCACACGCTTTTTGTTTACTGATCAGGTAATAAAGTTTGGTAATACGGCTACAAATATTTTTACCCGAAATTTCTCTCAGGTGGCACGCCCTTATGCATTCCAATTTTTCAGTGTGCAAAGTAACGAGTACACGTTAATGAATCAGATTGAAAATGCAAAGAAACAGGCAAAGTCCTACGAGACGTTCCTTGCCATTATGGTAGCTAGAAACAATCAAGAACTTTTGCTTTTGAAAGATATTGCTGAGAAGAATTGTAAGGATGAACGCTTTGATACCATTTCTTTCGTCGTTATTGAGACGACGATGGGCGATAAAGAATATGAACGCTTCATAGAGTATCAAGCAAATGCACAATGTGCCCAGAGCCACAGTTTGCCACAGCAGCAGCAAACCTATATCAAACAGGCTGAAGAAATGATACAAAACTGGGTAAATAAGATGCGTAGCGGGAATGTAACCTTCTATCTCAAAGGGGACAATATGCCTATCTCTGGTAGCAAGATGACCAGTACAATCAATAGCTGCATAGCTCCGAACATTTTTACAAATGGTCCTGAATCGCTCGAAACCATACGTACAAAGTTCAGTGCGACTTACTGGAAAAAAGCGTCTGTAAAAGCAACGGTAGACGCTGTGTTGAATTACAACACAAAACAAGAGATTATAGACAAGTGCAATGGTCCTGCCAGACATGTAGAATTCTTATTACAAGATAGTGTAGACGATAACTTGGAATGGAAGGACACAGTCTCACCTAATCATCCTCTGAAAAAAGTATGCGACTATATAGATGAATGGCTTGGCGGTCGGCATACAAGCAAGAATCAAAGTTTCAATCTTGGCGATAAGCTTATAGGATTGACGGAAGTACCTTTTGGCCTTTTTCAGAGTTATGCACCGATGGCTATGGTCGCATTTGCTATGCGTAAGTATATCAATATTATTTTTGATACCAACGGAAAACAGCGTACTGCACAACATCTTGTAGAAGATGTCGTTGAGATGTTTAAAGCATGGGAAAACGGTAGAACGAGCAATAAGTTGAACTTTATTTTTGAGAGTAAGGAAGCAGGACGAGTTTGTAAGAGCCTTATTAAAATGTTCAGCCTGAATAAGTTGAAAGGTTATTCAGACATTAGCAGTCTTAAAGATGCACGCTGGGCTGTACTTCATGTATATTGCAAAGATAAGGGTTATCCGCTTTGGGCATTAAAGTATATTGAGGAATGTACTCCTGAAATGAAGGAGTTCATCGATAATCTCATTCAAGTTGTCAATAACCCCGAAAGTATGAAGAATCCAAATCTTTTGGAAAATACCATTCATGGTTATGATACGCTAAAAACTGATTTTGGTAATTTGCTAATACCTTCAGCTGATAATTTTCACAAAGGCTTTGTCGCTTATATGCAAAGTATTGAAAATGTAAATGTGCAAGATGACGAAGTGGACGAAACCCAGAGGTATCTCCACGAACATCTGGAAAGTGAAGTCGGAATGTGGACAGAAGAAGAGGTAAAGGATAAGCTGAAAGATTGGCGTATATCAAAGGCAACACCTGTTGACCCTTATTTGCCGCCTTCTGATTTTTCTAATACTATTGTGGCTGCGCCTCTTGAAGACAGGTCTACTGTTAGTTCTGACGAGCTGAAGAAGAAACGTAATAAAGCTATCAACCGTATTAACAATAGCGATGACTTGCGTCAGGCTATTGAAAATATGATTACCGAAGAAGAAAGTTACGTCATCGATATATTGTTGAAATATGTATAAGGAACCGTTCAGAGAAATGGTTGCCCTCAAAGCACATGTTGAGGACGACAAACAGGCGAGAGGTGTTGGTGCTTCTACGCTTGATAGATACCCTATTCGCTTTGTATTGTTCGATAATTTCCGTGACTGTTATGAATTTGTAGATTTCCTACAAACAGAACAAGGTGTACATGTGGAGAGTGTAGATCATTGGATAGATCGTAACTATCCTGACCTTCTCATTACGCATGTGGAATTAGCGGACCATATCATGGAACATATAAAGAAAAAAAGTCCTAATGATTGTGTGATTGCACCATTCTCTGAACTCGCTCGTTTTTATGACAACGAAGAGAATAAATCTTTTGATGCTTTAATAAAGACTATCAAAGCTATTCAAGCGACAGCAGAAGCTCAAAAACAACATCAGCGTGTTTATATACCACTAGTAGGTCTTGAAGGTAAAATGGATACTTTCAAGAATGATAGCCAAATTAATATCTGGAGATTGCTATCAGAAGATAAAGACTTGACATATAAGCTTATCCTAACAGAAGAAACAGATTTTGGGGTAAGTGGTTTGGGGGCTAACTATACGATTGTAAGCAACATTCGAGAGTGGCTAAATATATGGAAAGATAGTACGCAACAAGTTTCATCGAAAATTATTTGCAAATCGAAAGCAATATTTGCTAATGCTCGTTTTGCTCAACCTGACAACGCTTTCTCATATCAAGTCTGTAACACTGCATTTGGGTTTCTAACAGATGGGTTGAATCTTGATCTTGTCAACCTACGTCCATTGCCAAATGATGGCGATAATTGGGATTTATTAGCCGGATGTATAGATGTGAGCAATAAATTTGACTTCACGAAATTTGTTAAGCAATACTTTGGTATCAATGACATAGAATCATTTAAAGATTTTATTCGTCTTTGGTTTGATAATTCTCATATATTTTCTCGATGGCTATTATCACGTTTCTATACCAGCAAAGAAAATGGTGAAACTTATTTATGCAGATGCCTAAAAGCTACATCTAATTATGGCACAAATGAACTGATAGAGAAAATGGCAGGCGAAATAACGGACATTACTGCGGAAATGGAAGTGCGCAAATACTGCCTTACCTATGCAGCCCAAAAGAATATTCAACTTTCAGATGCTGCAGAGAACATGATTGCTAAATCTTTGCAGACCTTACCTACTAAGATAGGTTATACGGCTACCTTGAGATACTTTACGGGAATCACACACAAGGAAAAAGAATTTGCAGTAAGTTGGTTGGGGCAAGGACTTATTGCGCTTAACGACATCGCAACGTTCTTCCCAGATCTTTACACCTATATGTCTGAAGGTGTTGGAGTTGCAACAGGAGTCCCAGACTGGGTGAATCCATACATTGAGCAATATAAGAGAGCTAAGATTTCCAATCGATACACAACTGATATTGAACAATTTATAAATAAACTTAATGGCTCAGAGTTTTCATTTGATATGTGGTACAATTCATTCTGTTCCACATATACCTTACTACAAGACCGTGGCGATATTGAAGTTTTTTATTGGATTGATGGATTGGGGATCGACTGGGTTCCTCTAATTAAAAACATAATTGCAGAGAGAAAAGACCAACAGATTTTTCTCAACGAAATAAGAATTGCTCGTGCTCTTCTTCCTACCAAGACTGATATAAATAAGAAAGATCTACAGCGCCTTCTTCCTCAGGGTGTTCAATTGGAAAAAGCTGGAGACCTTGATTCATTGGCTCATCGCTCAGATAATATAAGTCCATTTACAATTATCAAGGAAATAGATATTGTACGAAGAAGTATTGAAGAAATTTTGCAGAAATACATAGGCAAGAAGATTGCGATTATCTCTGATCATGGATTGACCTATTTGTCGCAATTGCTTAATGGTAAAAATATGCCTGGTGTTGATAGCGACCATCACGGACGCATTGCCATTCGCAAAAAGGTGGATTCTACTATGGATAGTAGCTACTTCCGTTTGGAGGATAATAAAACTTTGTGTGCACTAAAGCATGAATCACTTTGTGCAAAAATACCATCCGGACAAGGTGCTCATGGTGGCTGTACACCAGAAGAGGTACTAGTACCCATCTTTATCATTTCAAGTGTACCTGCTGCAACCAACTGGTCGTTCAACCTACTCACTTATGAAATAAGTGGCTCAAATCCACGCGTACAATTTGAAATTAAGAATATGCCGTCAGCTGATGTTCCTTACGTACTTTATAATGGAGCGAAATATAATGTTCATCATCTGAGTGGCGATACATATGAAACAGAGGATATAATGTTAGATGCCAATGTTTCAGATTTCACGCTTCAACTTGGAGGAGTTGTTCGCCCAATGAAGATTAAGGTGGCAACAGGCGTTCAAGAAGTAGATCCGTTTGAATTTTAATAAATGAGTATTTATGAAAGAAGAAATTTGCAACAAAATAAGACAGCATTTTTCGGCAATGTCTATTTACAAAGACCCCGCATCGACGGGTAGTCTTTTTGCTGGGCGGAACCTTCCTGCGTTTGTTAAGGATTTCCTTTTGAAACGCTATCTTAACATTCAAACTGGTGAGGTTGATAAAATGGCACTCACGCAGTTTTTAGATAAAGTTATTCCAGCAAAACAAGGTAGTGTTAAAGACAGACTGCAAAGTGGAGAAGAAGTTACGCTTTTGGCTCGCTTTGTGGTGTACATTGACATTGTTAAGAATGAACGTCAATTTGCCATTCCTGATTATGGCATCAAGCAACGTGAGGGGCTAATTCCTGAATATGTATATTCCCGCAACTCTGGAGAATTTGTTGAGGGTGAAAAATGGGGCATTATCAAACTTTGTCTACTACCAGATGATGATGGCAAAAGAAACCATATCCAAATGGTGGATTATAAACCATTCAAGCCTTATAGTTCTGTGGATATTACGTATCTTGCAGAGGCACGCAAATATTTTACTACTCTAGAATGGATTGACGTTTTGTTGTCTGCCATGGAGTATGATCCTGATGGGTTTATATCACTAACTCAAAAGTTGGAGTTCCTTACTCGTTTGCTCATTTTCATAGAACCACGTCTGAATGTGATAGAATTGGCTCCTAAAGGAACAGGTAAAAGTTATGTATTTGGCAATCTTTCAAAGTATGGATGGTTGGTAAGTGGTGGTAAGGTGACACGTGCTAAGTTGTTTTTTGATAAAACAAAACAGCAGAATGGTATTATCAAAAATCATGATTTTACAGTCTTCGATGAAATACAGACCATCGTTTTTCAAGAGCGAGCCGAGATACAAGCTGCTCTAAAATCATATTTGGAAAGTGGAAAAACTACTATTGATAATAACGAGTTTTCTTCTGAGTGTGGCTTGATGCTTATGGGTAATATTCCTCTTTCTGCTCAACACATGCCTGTGTCACCTTTTTATTTCAGCAACCTGCCAGAAAATTTCCGTGAGTCGGCATTGCTCGACCGCTTTCACTGCTTTATTGAAGGCTGGCTTCTTCCGCGAGTGGACAAAAGCATGATTTTCAAAGGATGGACTATCAATGTGGAATACTTTTCTGAGATTCTCCATACAATGCGTACAAAGAATACCTATGGATTATTATTTGATCAACTCGTTCGCTTTGAAGAAAAAGCCGATGTGCGAGATAGTAATGCCGTGAAGCGTATCGCTACAGCTTATATGAAATTGCTATTCCCGCACTGGCATCGAATCGAGGATGTAAATGAAACAGAATTTAAAATGTATTGTCTTGACCCTGCGATACATCGTCGTGGCATCGTAAAAGAACAATGTCATAATATCGACCCTGAGTTTAAGAGTCGAATGCCTCATGTTGAAGTTGTCCAAGATGATTCCACCGAAAACAAACCTTTTTAATTGATGGTTGTCTATTATATAAATAAAGTAAACGAAAATCTTAGAACATATACCTTTCCTTTTAAGAAAGGAGATATCTGTATGCTCCATGAGGGAGATATTGTAAAAACGGTTTATATCGATAGCGAAGTGGAAAATAATTCTATCTTTCGAGATTTCCGTTATGTTGATACAAAATCTTTGACGAGTTATCAGTTTCCGAATACGAACATTATTCTTTGTGCCCCTGTTCCATATGGAAGAGGTAAGGCAAAAGGTGATAAAGCTCTTGTTTCACTCTTGTTGACATATTGTAACGGAGAATGGCTTACTGACTTTCTAATCGATACGCTGGCTGTTTTGGAGGGAACACGTGAATACTGGGATCAAACAGTTCTTTGTCGACTAACGAGAGAAGAAAATATTGATATTGTTTTTGAGACTCCTATAGAAGAAGCATCTATAAATAGGATGCTGAAATTGGTATACATACCTGAACCAAATAATTTTAGCAATTATTCAAAAGAACTTGACTTATCAGTTGGTGACTATTGCTTTTGTCATGTAGCTAATGGCATTGTATTGATTCAAATAGACAAGGAACCAAATATAATAGATAAAGTATCAGACTTCAGATTGATAGAAAATGTCGATGAACCAGAAATCATGTTGCCATTGGATGCAACAATCCTTTACGATAGCACAAGTGTCAAAGAAAATAAGTTTTTGCCTCGTCTTGATAGTATAGTTAAGCTACCTGTCTCCAAATCAATTTTATTTTGCGCACTTAATGATTTGCCTTTGTCTGAAGAAGAAGATGTAAAGGATTATCTAGAAGGAGAAGATGGAAGCAATATTTTTTCTGAAAATAGGCATTTGTCTTCTCTTGTTCTTGAGATCATAGAAATCTTCGAAAATAAAATAGAGCAAAGAAGCTATTCCATATTACTAGATCTTGCTAACGGACTATCTAGAAGTGAAGTCGCTAAGAAGAATAATCTTACACAAGAGAGAATACGACAACTATATAATAAGATACTGGAAGAGATTAAATTTCTTCTTATAAATGAAGTTAAGGAGAACGAGCAAGTCCGTAAGGATAATGCTCGACTACATGTACAGATTCAACTCTATATTGAGGAAATTCAGCAATTAAGAAAAGCAGTAATGTCTGAAAGTTTTACAGAGAGCACAGGACATGTTGCAGATATCAACGCTTATGTTGCGGAATTACTCAATACGCCCATCCATAAGTTAGAACTTCCATTAAGAGCTATGAAAGTACTAAAAGTTTTAGGTATTTCTACTTTTGGTGAAATACCCAGAATTGATGCAACTGTTACCCTACTTAAGGTGAAGAACAGTGGAAGAAAAACAGTACATGATATTGAAGCTTTTCTTGACAAATTTGGCCTTCAATTAGGAATGACTTATACAGAAGTAGTCAATACATTGATGAATGTTGACTTTAGCAAGATATCACATTTTCTTAAATAAGGATTATGGCTTTAATTGTTGCATGCTTTTTGATGTCTATCATAATAGCAAAAATAAAAATATATGACGATACAAGAAATACAGACTCGCAAGGAAGATCAGACGTTTGACTGCAAAAGTATTCAAATTGATCCGAAAGCATTGGCTATTACCATTGTGGCGTTTGCTAATGCTGATGGTGGCGATATCGCTATCGGTGTGTCTGACAAGACAAGGAAGATAGAAGGGATTGACCAGCATACGGAAAAGTTAAATGAGTTGCTGCGTGTTCCTTTAGACTTTTGTAATCCTTCTGTGTCTATTACCAGCGAGTTGGTACCATGCATGGATAAGGATGGGAACGAAAATCATATTTTATTGATGCATATTCCTGCAAGTTCTGAACTACATGCTAATCAGGCAGACGAAGCTTTTATGCGTGTTGGGGATAAAAGCAGGAAGCTGTCTTTTGAAGAGCGCATACAGTTGATGTATGATAAGGGCGAGCGCTATTATGAAGATACGGCTGTGTATGGTGCTACGGTTGATGACATTGATATGGCTGCTATAGAAAGATATACAGAATTGATTGGTTATACCAAATCGTCCAAGCAATATCTACAAGAGAATAATGGTTTCTTGACTACCAATACAAAGGGAGAAGAACAAGTTAGTGTGGCTTGTATTCTGTTGTTTGGTAAATATCCACAGAAGTTCTTTCCTCGTGGGCGTACTCGCTTCATTCGCTATAAAGGTATAGAGGAACAAGTGGGTGTAGAGATGAACGTAATTAAGGATGTAACATTTGAAGGAACGATACTCGATCAGGTTAAAGACACGATAGCCTATCTTGAAACCCAAGTAGAGGAGCATACGTTCCTTGGGCAGCATGGACAGTTCGTAACCAACAGAGATTACCCAAGGTTTGTGATACAAGAAATGGTAGTTAACGCTTGTTGTCACCGTGCCTACAATATCAAGGGTACGGAAATCCAAATCAAGATGTTTGATAATCGCTTGGTATTTGAGTCGCCGGGCAGATTGCCCGGAACGGTTAAGCCCTCAAACATTCGTCATACACACTTCTCACGCAATCCTAAAATAGCTCAATTCCTCAAAGCATACGACTTTGTGAAGGAGTTTGGCGAAGGTGTGGATCGCATGTGTAGGGAGTTGGAGGCTAATGGTACATCACATTTATCCTTCCATCTTGATGATTTTATTTTGAAAATCACAGTACCGAAGGTGACAGAAAAGGTGACAGAAAAGGATATCAACGTGACAGAAAAGGTGATAAAAACTCATCAAGAGGTGATAGAAAAGGTGATAAAAAAAGCGGCGGCTCTCAATGAAAAATTAACAGAAAATCGTCTTTCTATCATCAAGCTAATAATAGAGAATCCATATATTTCTAAATCGGAACTTTCCAAACATGTGGGAATCAGTGAAAATTCTATATCTCGTAACATAGAAGCTATGCGTGATAAATACCTTCGCCGTGTCGGTCCCAATAAAGGCGGCTTTTGGGAAATCATAGAATAATATGGGGATATAACAAGCCCAACCTATATCTCGTTTGGTTGGGCTTGCTTCGTGTAGTGTTATTTCAATTTCTTCTGCATCAAACTATCAGCCTTAGATTTTAGTTGCAAGTCGTATCCGTCTGCCTTTTCCTTGATTAACTTGATTACCTTTTCATTTCGATGAATGTCAAACACATCATTGAGCCATAGGATTTCCTTTGAGTTGCAACCTCTCCATACTCTGATGATACGGAATTTCAAGGCATCATCCTTGTATTGCTGTTTACTTTGCCACAAGAAGTAATTGCCGACCAAAGAAACAAAACAAAGGACAGATACTGCTACCATATAAGTAAAGACTTTCGAGGACTTGAGGTCAAAACTGTGCCTGTGAATATGTTCCTGTGGTATTGGATGCTCTTTATTCTCCTGCCATTCGTGCAACATGGTCAAGACACTTGCCACCAATTTGTCTATGGATTTAGCCTCCTCGTCCTTGATGCGCACTTGCACACCAATATACTTGTTAATCACTTCTTTTGTTCGCTGTTCATACTGATTGAGCAATTCCTGTTCTTTCTGCTCATCACTTTGTGCTAGTGTAGATTGAACAGGGAGGGAAACAGAACCGTTCTCCTTTTCTTTCAACTCCTTTAGCTCCCTGTAAATTGTCTCCAGTTTGTTTTTGATTTCCTCAAAGAGGACAAATGTATTATTATCAGCCATAGTTATAAATGTATTTTACGTTTTTTCTTTTTCTTCTTTTT